>OGRA01001503.1_pt1 | contig 21891 bp, 16 predicted proteins | sample 1553351 | NCBI WGS metagenome assembly OGRA01 (sample SAMEA2580056, study PRJEB22360) | human gut metagenome | biome: human gut; feature: human-associated habitat; material: faeces | place: Denmark | collected 2008/2010
CTGTTTTATCCAGGGAAACCGCCTGAATCGCCGTCCGATTGATTGAAAGTCCATCGCCGCATATCTAATTGGTGACTAAAGGTTTATCAGTAGGTTATGTTGACGCCGGAGTCGATACCATAGCAAAGCTTGTTTAGAATACATGCCTATGTATCATTTCTTTAAGCAAGGGCGGGATTAATCCTGCTTGGCGGTGTTGGAGTCGATCAGGCCTGAGTCATTGTCGCTGTTGTTGAGCGACTTCTTGGCCTGCTTTCGTGCCTTTCCCTTTGAGAAGAAGTATGTCAGGTTTATGGCGACAAGATTCTTCATCCCCTTCCAGCATGTCGATTCCGTGGCCGAGAAGCCTATGCCGCGGTAACGCACGTAGTCGTTCTGAGAGGCATACCGCCACTCCACGCCGGCCGATAACGCCCCCTTTTTCCATGACACCGAAGCGTAGTACTGCCAGCCGCTGCGGGTGACCATGTCGCCGCTAAATGACTTGTCGGGCGAGTTGACGGATGCGATGAACTGCAAGCGGCGATAGGACATCGCCACCATGCCTCCTATGCGGTGATAGTTGTGCCGTATAGTTGAGCTTGGCGTTGAGTATCCGTCGTGGAAGTACTGGTAATAGCTCTGCAGCATCATCCAGTTGCATGGCGAGTAGTTGACTATCATCGTGCCGTTGAGCTCGTTGCGTGCATTTATCCTCATCGGCATCATGACGATGTTGTCGCCTTCCGACAGCAGGCACGGCACGTTGGGATGATGGGAGTATAGGTACTCGATTGACGGAGAGAGCGACAACCGCCCGTCGGATGTTGAGTACTGGGGCTTAAATGTCAGCGAGAATGTCCTGTAGGGCTTCAGGGCGGGATTTCCCGTAGCGATGAAGCGTGAGTCGATGTTGACCCGGTTTTCGGCAAGGTCGCCGGTAGTGGGTCGCGTTCCCTTAAGCTTGGCGATGAGGCGTGTAGAGAATGTGCGCGTAAACCGATAGAAGAGTGTGAGCGACGAATAGGGTATCACGTTGACGAAGCTCTGGCCCGATACGGGGTGCTGTGCAACCGCATTGGCACCGAGCGACGCGTAGTAGCTCAGTCGCTTATAGCGTCCGGTGTAGGCGATGTAGGCGTAGTGCTGGCGCATGTTGAGATAGGATTCGGGGCCGCCGTTGTAGGACTGGCGCAGCTCCTTGTAGTTGAAGTAGGCGCCTGTGTTGAGCTCGCCTTTCCACAGCGGCGTGGTGTAGTCGGCCTGTGCTATTATCGAATAGTAGCGGTTGTCGATGTTGTTGAGTATATCGTAGTCCATCGACGAGTATTGCTCCGGCATCTTGAGCCACAGCCGGTTGTGGGATTCCGATGAGGAGAATGTGTTTACCACATTCACCGCAAGGGAGCGTTTGCCGGCAAAGTCATGCCTGAAGTAGAGGTCGGCGCTCCAGCGGTCGTCGTCGCTGCGCAGGTCATGGTCCCTGAGTCCTGACAAGTCGCGTGCATTGTCGGTGTAAAGAGTCGACTGCTTGTTCCTTATGTGTCCCGGACGGTTGCCGTAGCGCACATTGGCGTTGAACAGGTTGGCTCCCTGGTAGCGCTGATATATGAGCTGTCCGTATTGGTAATGTCCCGAATATTGTCCGTCGCGGCTTCGGTAGGATGACAGTGCCGACCGGTAGTCGTAGTCGGCATTGGTGCTTCGGTCGACATTGCGGTAGTCGATGAAGTAGTTGGCCGTGAGCATATTGAGCGAGTCGGCATAGGTAAGGCTTGCCTGATCGGTGCCGTAACCGGTGGTCACTGCGTTAAGGGCGTTTATGTAGGCGCTGTAGAGGCGGTCCTTGCGGCGGCGTATCGTCACGTCGATAACCGGGCCTGAGGCCATCATCTGGTATTTGGCCGGCGGCTCATGGTAGTAGGTCACCTTCTTTATGTCGTTACCCTGATAGGTGCGCAGTGTGGCTGCGTCGGACGGCATGCCGTTGATGAATATCGCCACGCTTCTCATGTCGGCCGTTTGCAGTGAAGTAGCGCTTATGGCGGTCGAGAACTGGGGCAGGCTTGAGATTGCATCAAGTGCGTTGGTGCCGAATTCGCGTTGTTTTTTCGTAAGGATTATCTCGTCGCGGTTGCCTACCGACTGCACAAACTCAGCCTGTACGGTCACCTCCTTCAGCGATATTGTGGTGTCATTTTTCTCGCGATTGTCGCTTAGGGCGTAGTCGGGAACCGAGATGAAGAGCAGGCACAGCAGGGCTTTTATAATCAAGGTAGTCTTCATGTGCGCGTTATTTGCAATGTTCAATGAAATCTATTAAAGAAGTTTCGATATTTGAATCTTGAGCATCCATTTTGCAATAATTACGTTTTTTTGCATGGTCACGAGGACAAATTCCCATACATACGGGTAAATACTTGCAATTTAGACATTTGGGATTCTCATAGCTTTTTTCTTGATACAATTTGTCAAAATTGTTTTTCCATTCAATTTTTCCGTCTTCCTGTAGCTGTCCGGGAGGATTGCTTTCATATAAATCATTGCAAGCAGTGCATTTTACAACACCGCCATTATAATTTATAGCATTGTAATACTCCCTATTAGCATAGCAGGGCACGAAATTGTCAACGATTTCCATTCGTGCTGCATTATATCCGTAATCATTGAATTCATCAAGTATTGAAATAGTTGACGATTGGAAATTTTTGTCAACACTTTCCTGCCATACTTTTTTAGGTGTTATGGTCAATTGTTTTCTGTTTTCCGGCGAAATGTATTCATTGATTTGATTTACAATCTTGTTAGTTAGTGTTTTATGCGTATAATTTATGCGTAGGACAATATTCATGTCCTTTAACGCCGACAATATTTTGTCGATGTTGCCCAATGTATGTACAAATGCTGAATCGCAGCCGTTTTGGAATTTTACTTTGTCATGGTTCTCTTTATCCCCGTCCAAAGTTATCTGAAATCCGGAAAATTTCAACCGTTTTAAATCTTTGATTTTATCAGAAGATAGAAAATATCCGTTTGTGGTTGCTGAATTTATAAATGGGATTTTTGCGTTATCGCATTTTTCTATTGCGTATTCGCTAATTGGAGCTATCACTTGTTTAAAGTACATAAATGGCTCGCCTCCAAACCATTCTATGTGGAGAGATGTGATATTTCGCTCATCAATCATGTAATCGATGTGCTTCTTTATTCGAGTTATAGTTTCCTGCGACATCATTGACGGAATGTGATTCTGTATGCAGTACCAGCATTTGTAATTGCAATTCAGTGTCGGTAAAATTACTAAAAAATAGTCTTTTGACTGTATCGTTTCAAGATTTCTTTTTCGGATTACCTCAATTTCATCAACATTATCATCAATTATAAACTCATTGTCGACTAATTTTTGATAAAAGGATGGTGCCGATTCTTTTAATATTTCAGGGTTGCAAATTAAAGGTTTTATCTTATCTCCCAATTCTATAGGGAGAGTAAAGAATTTATGTGATACCCCGTTATACCAATAGCTTTTTGAGTCTTTAGATAGGATATAGTTATAATGACTTGGTTTCATAATTGTATGGTTTTAAAGGGAGCAATATAAAATATTGCCCCCAAATAGTAAAATTAAGGTTCTTCTACCTTGCCTCCTCCGGCTTCAAATCCGTCCTCGTTTTCATCGACAGGACAAGCGCATCCCGCTTTGCGATTGACACATTGCATGTCCAATTCGCAAACACATCCTACTACTGAATTGGAGCATTGATACTGTAAAGTTAAGCCTGAACGACCTCCTTTAACCTCCAATGCTTCTAACTCTGAGAGTTCTTGAAATGAAAATATACTCTTAAGCATAGTTGTTACTAATTATTAAATGCTTCCTATTAACGTAATTCGGCATCCACGACATTTTTTACCGACATTTTTTACCCTGTTATGTTCAGTATATAACGTGCGCATATTATATCTATTTTACAAAATTTCCTATATAGGTCGTTTCATCGACGTTAAGGTATAGGGTGTAGTTTATGCCTTTAGTCAATCCTATTACTGTAAACTCTTGGCATTGATTATTGGAGCTTGACGGATACCCGCTCCACACCATATTGTTATTGTTAAAAACAACTACAGTTACATTATCACTGTATTCGCCATATACACGTAACACATCATTGTCATCGATGGTGACATAAGGAGAGTAACCTAATGAACGTTCATGATGTTGGGAACTATTATCGGCGTTTTTAACATCAATAGATCTTTCTTCTGCATTGAGCATAAATAGGCTCAGTATTGCAATTGTTGTGAGAACGATTCGATTCATTTGTCTTAAATTTTTTGATTTTTTGCAAATGAAATTAAACAATATTATTTGTGCAAGTTTTTTCCTTGACAAATCCTTGACAAATTGAAATTTAATCTTGACAAATCCTTGACAAACAATGGAATTATCTCATAATGAATGAATTACCGAGTCCCATTGAGGAGCTTCGGCTGTAGGAGAATTGAATACTGATTTGTACATTCGTTTGCGCATAACCGATATCGCGCCCTCTGATCTGTTCAATATATGTGCCATTTTTACATTTGGCATGTAAACTTTAATCATCAGGCATACCTTTATTTGGGTATCTGAGAATGGGAATAGACTCAATAATCGATTCTTGAAACCTGGATAAACATCCTCTATAGCCGATTCCAACAATCGCCAATCTTCATCGGTTGCATTTATAGTGTTTTTGGGATTGCCAAATTCATATATGAATCGATTTACAATATCATATTGTCTTAAACTATTAATTGTGTCTTCTGTTGATATATCTTCCGATTCAATGTTTTGTGTTGATTGTTTTAGCCCAATTCCAAAGGCTTCTAACAGACTGACGCGCATGTCAACAAGCATTCTCTTTATTCTGTTGTATCGATGCGTCATTATTATTGCTATTGACAGTACCAATATTAAGGCTGAAAGAATTATTATCAGCAATCGGTTGTTGGAGTTTTCTTGTAAAAGCAGTTTGTTGTCACGTTCATATAACGCATAATTATATGCTGCATTCACTTTTGCCACTTTTTCAACCTGATATGAATCGTTTATTGAATCGGAATACAATTTATATAGATTCATATATATTATTGCACTGTCAATATCATTCTCTCGAATTTTAATATTGGCTAATGTCCCATAAGCCAACCTTTTGCCATATATGTTGCCGTTACTTAGCGACCAATATATGTGAGGTAGTGCTTTGGGTAGCTCCTTCTTGGCTATATATAGGTTTATCGCTATTGAATGTGTTGCGTATTGATTTAACAATGAATGGAAGTCGGAAAGTATAGGCTTCAATATTGAATCCGCAAGTTCTAAATAACCTTCATCTAAATATAGTGCTGCAAATTGAGCTTTTATGTCAGTTGTTAAACTTTGGTTCCCAATGGGTTCTACCCATTCTATTGCTTTGTTAAACCATACAGCAGCACTGTCGTAAATATTCAAATTACGAAAATCAATAGCTATATGTTCCATTATACGACCGATTCGTATAGAGTCGTTCATTTTTATTGTAGTTTCCAATGCTTGACGGTTGCAGCTAAGCGACTTGTCGTAGATATGTTGAAATGTATATATGTCGCTCATTTGTCCATGTATAAGATAACGCAACATTAGGTTATCGTGACTATCGGGAATGGCGTCAAGTGCTTGCTGGAAGTAGTCGAGGGCGCGGGGGGCGTCGCCGAGGTCGCTGTAGACTCGTCCGGCGTAATATAGGGCAAGCGGTGTTAGATCGGGGTCGGTGTGGCCGGTGAAGTACTCGACCACGGGGGCTATCATCGAGTCGTTGCGGTGCTCGATGTAGGCCTTGTCGCGTGACTTTATAAGCATCAGGTCGTAACGCATCCGCGTTGCCTTGTCGGCTTGATTGATGGCGGGTGACAGTGAGTCGAGGAGCGCGATTGCGCTGTCGGGGCAGGTGTCGGCGAGCCGTCCGGCGCGGTCGATGTCGTCGCGCAGACGCGAGTTGTCGGCACACCCGGCGACGACGGCGATGCACACGACGGTGATGAATATGTGTAACAAATGCTTCATAGCTTCCGCGAATATACGAATAATCCGCGAATTTCGCCCAATAAATGTGGAGAGCGGAGGGGTAGGCCGGAGGCATATAACGGGTTGCGGGCACACATAACATGTTGCGTGAGTGGGCGCCCTGCGCTGCGCGGGGCGAATGCGGGGGTGGGGCTTGGGGAAATGGATTTAAATTTTTATCTTTGTATCAGTTAAGTTAACCCAATATTAAATCATCATTATCCATAACCATGCTACCAACCAAAATCATTGCAAGTGCATTAATGTGCGCCGCTTCGTGGTTGTCGACGACAGCACAAGTGCCCGACTCAGTTTACATATTCTCCTACGCCGAATCAGGCAAGAGCGGTCTGCGCCTGGCTGTGAGCGACAACGGCGTCAACTGGACCTCGCTCGGCGACGGAATGAATTTCGTGACATCGGACTTCGGTTCGTGGGGCGGTTCGGCTACATCCAAGAAGATGTATTCGCCCCGACTCTATTTCTCCAACGGCGACAAGAAGTGGCACGCCATCTGGCAGGTGACTCCTTCGGGAGGCACATACGCCCATGCTGTTTCGGACAACTTAATCGACTGGCGTCCGCAGACATTTTTCCGTGACCTCGACACTGAAGGTTAACGGCTCAGCCATTCCCACGACACTGCCCAAGTACTCAATGACGGTGATAAGGCTGAAAAACGGGAAATAACACGACACAAATATCCAAATTCAGATATATACAGATTATGAAAAAATTAGTGATTGCGGCGATGATGCTTGCCGCAACCGGAGTGACGGCAATGTGCGCCGTCACTCCCCCGATTGTCAACGGCGAGGTTTTTCCCGACACCGAGGGCAATCACATCAACGCCCACGGAGGCGCGATAATGGAGCATGACGGCACCTACTACTGGTATGGCGAACACCGCGGTGAAGGCCGTCCCGGCAAGGGACAGCGCGGAGTCGCCTGCTACACCTCGACCGATCTGCGCAACTGGACCAACCGCGGCATCGTGCTTTCAGTGACCGACGAAGCCGGCAGCCCCATCGAGGAGGGTTGCATAATCGAGCGCCCCAAGGTGATTTACTGCCCCGCCACGGGACGGTTTGTAATGTGGTTTCACAACGAGCTTAAGGGACAGGGCTATGCCGCCGCACAAGCCGGAGTGGCCACGAGCGACAATCCGCTCGGGCCGTTCAAGCTTTCGGCATCGTCACGTGTCAATCCCGGCATATATCCACTCAACATGAGCGAAGCCGACCGCGCCCGCAACTGGGACGGCGTAGAGCTCGAGTGGTGGACACCCGAGTGGTATGAAGCCATAAACCAAGGAATGCTCAACAAGCGCGACCACGAGAGCGGACAGATGTCGCGCGACATGACCGTATTTGTCGATGACGACGGCAAAGCCTACCACATCTACTCGGCGGAGGAGAACCTCACGCTCAACATAGCCGAACTCGACTCGACCTACGAGCGTCACACGGGCCGCTACATACGCATATTCCCCGGCGGGCACAACGAGGCTCCGGCCATATTCAAGAAGGACGGCACCTACTGGATGATAACATCGGGATGCACCGGCTGGGCACCCAACACCGCCCGCCTCATGCGCGCCGACTCAATCATGGGCACATGGACACAGCTGCCCAACCCCTGCGTGGGACCGGACGCCGACATAACCTTCGGCGGCCAAAGCACCTATATAATGCCCCACGAAGGAGGATTCACCTTCATGGCCGATATATGGAACCCCAAGGACCTCGGCAACTCACGCCATATATGGCTGCCGATAGAGTTCCGCTCCGACGGCACACCCTATATAATGGGACGCGAGCGAGGCGAGGCATCGGGCGACGAGGCATGGCGCATGGTGTGGAGCGACGAGTTTGACCGCGACGGCAAGCCCGACCCCAAGATATGGAGCTACGAGAACGGATTTGTGCGCAATCACGAGCTGCAGTGGTATCAGCCTGAAAACGCCAACTGCCGCGACGGCCTCCTCGTAATCGAGGCCCGCAGCGAAAACCGCCCCAATCCCACCTACTCGGCCAATGCCGACGCCAACGACTGGCGCAAGTCGCGCAAGACGATCGACTACACATCGGCCTGCGTAAAGACACAGGGCACCAAGGATATGCTCTACGGACGACTGGATGTGCGCGCACGCATACCGGTGGGAGGCGGTTCATGGCCCGCAATATGGCTTTTAGGCGAGAAGCAACCCTGGCCCTCATGCGGCGAAATAGATGTCATGGAGTACTACCGCATAAACGGCGAGCCCCACATACTCGCCAACGCGGCGTGGGGCACCGACAAGCCATATCAGGCCAAGTGGAACAGTCAGCGCATACCCTACAGCCACTTCACCGATACCGACCCGTTCTGGGCCGAGAAATTCCACATCTGGCGTATGGACTGGGACGAGGAGAACATCAAGCTCTATCTCGACGGCGAGCTGCTCAACATAATACCCCTCAGCAGCACCGTAAACGGAAAGCAGGGCAACGGCACCAACCCCTTCACCTCACCCCAATATCTGCTGCTCAACCTGGCCATAGGAGGTGACAACGGCGGCACTCCCGATCCCGAATGTTTTCCGATGAAATACGAAATCGATTATGTCAGACTATACGAGCCCGCAGCCCGAAAGTGACACAACGATGACAATCGGCTATGAAATTTATCATTTTTTTGGCGATTTATTTGCGTTATATTTCAAAATGTAATAAATTTGCGCCACTAACTTACAATTAAGAATAATGAACAGCATCACCACGCATCTTTCGTCGATTATTCAAGTCGTCGTCATTACCGTCCTAAGCCAACAGGAGGGGTAAGCGGTTGCGTGTAATGTAAATGTCAAACCATATAGAGATGCCTCTCCATTCGCCATAAGCGACTTGAGAGGCATCTTGATTAATTTTTGAAGGAAAGGAAATATTCACTTATGAGCAGACCACTACGCAGCGCCACCAGCACCCAAGGCCGCCGCATGGCCGGAGCCCGCGCCCTATGGCGCGCCAACGGCATGAAAGAGGAGCAGATAGGCAAGCCTATAATAGCCATAGTAAACTCATTCACCCAATTTGTTCCGGGTCACACACATCTGCACAACATAGGGCAGATCGTCAAAGAGGAGATTGAACGACAGGGATGCTTCGCCGCCGAGTTCAACACTATAGCCATCGACGACGGCATAGCGATGGGACATGACGGAATGCTCTATTCGCTCCCGTCGCGCGACCTCATCGCCGACTCGGTGGAATATATGGTCAACGCCCATAAGGCCGACGCGATGGTGTGCATATCCAACTGCGACAAAGTGACCCCCGGAATGCTCATGGCCGCCATGCGACTCAACATCCCGGCGATATTCGTGTCGGGAGGCCCCATGGAGGCAGGGCGCCTCGGCGACCGTCCGCTCGACCTCATCGACATAATGATCGATGCAGCCGACGACACGGTGAGCGACGACACCGTCACCCTGCTCGAACAGAAAGGCTGTCCCACCTGCGGCTCCTGCTCGGGAATGTTCACCGCCAACTCGATGAACTCGCTCAACGAGGCCATAGGCCTTGCACTGCCCGGCAACGGCACCATAGTGGCCACCCACCGTCAGCGCGAAGAGCTGTTCCGCAAGGCGGCCCGCCAAATCGTAAAGAACACCCTCGCCTACTACAAAGACGATGACGAGAGCGTGCTTCCCCGCAACATAGCCACCCGCGAGGCAATGCTCAACGCAATGACACTCGACATAGCGATGGGCGGCTCCACCAACACCGTGCTTCACCTGCTGGCCATAGCCCACGAGGCCGAAGCCGACTTCACGATGGACGACATCGACCGCCTGTCGCGCGTCACTCCGGTGCTGTGCAAGGTGGCTCCCAACTCAAAATACCACATTCAGGATGTGAACCGCGCCGGCGGCATCCTGTCGATAATGAAGATACTCGCCGACCGCGGCCTGCTCGACACCTCGGTAAAACGTGTCGACGGCCACACCCTTGCCGAAGCAGTAAAGCTATACGCAATCGACGGCGAGAAGGTGAGCGACGAGGCCCGCACACTGTGGCTGAGCGCACCCGGCGGAGGCCGCAACCTGGTGCTCGGGTCGCAGAACAGCACCTATTCGGAGCTTGACACCGACCGCGCCCGAGGCTGCATACGCGACTTCGACCACGCCTACGTAAAGGACGGCGGCCTTGCAGTGCTGCGAGGAAACATAGCCGCCGACGGATGCGTTGTAAAGACCGCCGGCGTTGATGAGAGCATATTCCACTTCCGCGGCCCGGCAAAGGTGTTCCAGTCGCAGGAAGAGGCTGTGGACGGAATACTCCGCGACAAGGTAGTGAGCGGCGATGTGGTAGTCATCACTCACGAAGGCCCCAAGGGAGGTCCCGGAATGCAGGAGATGCTCTACCCCACCAGCTACATCAAGTCGAAGCACCTCGGCAAGGAGTGCGCGCTCATAACCGACGGCCGATTCTCGGGCGGCACCTCGGGCCTGTCGATAGGCCACATATCGCCCGAAGCCGCCGCAGGAGGCAATATAGGACTTGTGCGCGACGGCGACATGATCGACATCAACATTCCCGAGCGCACTATCAACGTGCTCATCAGCGACGAAGAGCTTGCCGAACGCCGCAAGCAGGAGGAGGCCCGCGGAAAGGATGCGTTCACACCCGTGTCGCGCGACCGCGTCATATCGAAGGCCCTCAAGGCCTACGCCTCGATGGTGACTTCGGCCGACAAGGGCGGAGTGAGAGAGTAGCACGACATCACACATCTACTGTCAAAAAAGGATAAAGATATATATATATGAAAGAAAAAATTTCAGGAGCCGATGCATTGCTTCAATCGCTGATATGCGAAGGTGTAGACCTCGTTTTCGGATATCCGGGCGGATCAATCATCCCCGTATATGACAGGCTCTATGACTACCAGGACCAGATAAAGCATGTGCTCGTGCGCCATGAACAGGGCGCGACACACGCCGCACAAGGATATGCCCGCGTCACGGGACGCCCGGGCGTTGTAATAGTGACCTCGGGCCCGGCGGCGACCAATGTCATCACCGGCCTCAGCGACGCGCTGATGGACAGCACTCCGCTTGTGGTCATCACCGGTCAGGTGGCCACCCCCTTCCTGGGCTTCGACGCCTTCCAGGAAACCGATGTGGTGGGTATCACACAGCCCATCACGAAATGGAGCTACCAGATACGCCGTCCCGAGGATGTAGCTCCGGCCGTAGCGAGAGCATTCTACATTGCATCGACAGGCCGTCCCGGCCCTGTGGTGCTCGACTTCGCCAAGGACGCACAGGTGGGACTCACGGAGTTCAACTACAAAAAGTGTGACTACATACGCTCCTACATCCCCTATCCCGAAATCGACGACACCGATCTTCAGCGGGCCGCCAACATAATAAACGCCTCGGAACGCCCCATGATTCTGTCGGGTCACGGCGTGATGATAGCCAATGCCGAGAAGGAGCTTGCCGAGTTTGCCGAAAAAGGTGACATTCCTGTAGCCGCAACCCTCCTGGGACTGTCGACAATGCCGTCGTCGCACAGGCTCTACAAGGGCATGCTGGGGATGCACGGCAACATAGGCCCCAACATCAACACCAACCGCGCCGACGCGATAATAGCGATAGGAATGCGATTTGACGACCGCATCACGGGCAATGTGAAGACCTACGCCCCTAATGCCAAAATCATACACATCGACATCGATTCGTCGGAATTTGACAAGAACATCGCCACCACCGCCACGGTACACGGCGACGCCCGTGAGGTGCTCAAGAAGCTCATTCCGCTCATCGAGCCGAAAAAGCGCACCGAGTGGCTCGGCACATTCGAGCAGCCCGAGAAGGTTGAACTTGAGAAGGTAATCGAGCCGGCCATCCATCCCACCGGCGAGCGCATGACGATGGGCGAGGTTGTAAACCGCGTGTCGGAAGCCACGGGCCACAATGCAATCGTGGTGACCGATGTAGGCCAGAACCAGATGCTCTCGGCCCGCTACTTCAAGTACACCGAACCCCGAAGCATACTCACCTCGGGCGGCCTCGGCACAATGGGATTCGGACTTCCGGCAGCCATAGGCGCGAAGATGGGCGCCCCCGACCGCACTGTGTGCTTCTTCACCGGCGACGGCGGCCTTCAGATGACCATACAGGAGCTCGGCACGATACTCGAGTACCACACCGATGTGAAGATAATATTGCTCAACAACAACTTCCTGGGCAACGTGCGCCAGTGGCAGGCATTATTCTTCAACGACCGATTCTCGCAGACACCGCTCGTGAATCCCGACTTCGTGATGATAGCCAAGGCCTACGGACTCGGTGCCGAAGAGGTAAAGTGCCGCGAGGAGCTTGACGGAGCCATAGAGCGCATGCTCAACCACGACGGAGCCTACCTCATCAATGTAAATATCGACGAGCACGACATGATATTCCCCATGACTCCCGCAGGCTCCAATGTGGACCACATCATGCTCAACGCGTCGGAATGTTATCCAACCGAATAAACCCGCTTTGAAAATGGAAGAGAAATTATACACCGTGACAGTCTTCTCGGAAAATCAGGTGGGACTGCTCAATCAGATTTCAATCATATTCACCCGCCGGTGCCTCAACATAGAGAGCCTGTCGGTGAGTCCCTCGTCGATCAAGGGGATACACAAGTTCACCATAACCTGCTACAGCAACCGTGACATGATGGAGCGTGTGGTCAAGCAGATAGAGAAGCGCATCGATGTGCTGAAATCGTTTCTCTACACCGATGACGAGATAGTGTATCAGGAGGTGGCCCTCTACAAGGTGCCTACCCTTCAGTTGCTCGACGACAAGAATGTGGAACTCATAATACGCGCCCACAACGCGCGCATCCTTGAAATTACGCGTGAATACACCGTGCTTGAAAAGACCGGCCATTCCGACGAAACCGAAGCCCTTTTTGACGAGCTGAAGAAGTATGACATCCGTCAGTTTGTGCGCTCGGGACGCGTGGCAATCACCAAGTCGCCCCATGAGTACCTGACAATGTATCTTGAAGATCAGGACAAACGCAAGGAGAAGCAATGCAACGGGTAAAAGAGTACACCGAATCCTATTTCCTCCCGGCCGGCGAGTGCAATCCGCAGCAGGAGATGCCTGTGACACTCGTTGCCCGACGTATCATCGACATAGCCACGATGCACGCCAACCTGCTCGATGTGGGCTATGCGCGCCTCGTTGAGGACGGCCTAACATGGGTGCTGTCGCGACTGTCGATTGAGATGTACCGCTATCCGGGCATCAACGAGAGCTACTCGCTCAGCACCTGGATCGAAGGCTTCAACCGACACTTCTCGGAGCGTAACTTTGAGCTGACCGCCGAGTCGGGCGAAGTGCTGGGACACTGCCGCTCGGTGTGGGTGCCCATCAACATACGCCGACGCGAGAGCGGAGCGCTCGAGGCCCTTGAGTCGCTGAGCGATGTAGTGTCGGAGCGGCGATGCCCTATCGATAAGCAGCCGCGCATGACCGCCTTAGGCGACGAGGGCACACGCAGCAACGACTATCGGTTCCGATACTGCGACTGCGACTTCAACCGTCACGTGAACGCCGTGCGCTACATGGAGCTTTATCTCAACCAATGGGACATGGATTTCCATGACGAATACCGCATCAAGCGATTTGACATATCCTATCAGCACGAAGCCTATTGCGGCGATGAAGTCAAAGTGAAAATCCACGATGCTGGCGATGACACCTATCTGTGTGAAATCGCGGGTAAGGAGTCGGTTCACACACGTGCACGCATAATATATACAAAACGCAACAACAGCAATAACGACAATTAATCACTATAATCATATTACAATTATGGCAAAAATGAATTTTGGCGGAGTAGAAGAGAATGTAATCATCCGCGAAGAGTTTCCTTTGGAAAAGGCGAGAGAGATACTTAAGGACGAAACCATTGCCGTGATAGGTTACGGCGTACAGGGTCCCGGCCAGAGCATGAACCTGCGTGACAACGGCTTCAACGTAATCGTAGGCCAGCGCGAAGGCAAGACCTATCAGAAGGCAGTAGCCGACGGATGGGTTCCCGGAGAAACACTGTTCAGCATCGAAGAGGCCTGCAAGCGCGGCACAATCATCATGTGCCTCCTGTCGGACGCAGCCGTAATGTCGGTGTGGCCCAAAATCAAGGAGTATCTCACTCCCGGCAAGGCACTCTATTTCTCACACGGCTTTGCAATCACCTGGAGCGACCGCACAGGCGTGGTTCCTCCCAAGGATATCGATGTAATACTCGTTGCGCCCAAGGGATCGGGCACATCACTGCGCACCATGTTCCTTGAAGGCCGCGGCTTGAACTCATCCTACGCTATCTATCAGGATGCCACCGGCCGTGCCGAAGCTCGCACAATCGCCCTCGGAATCGGTATCGGTTCAGGCTATCTTTTTGAAACCACATTCCAGCGTGAGGCTACATCAGACCTTACCGGTGAGCGCGGCTCATTGATGGGCGCAATCCAGGGATTGCTCCTTGCACAGTATGAAGTGCTTCGCGAAAACGGCCACACTCCCTCGGAGGCTTTCAACGAAACCGTAGAGGAGCTCACTCAGTCGCTGATGCCTCTGTTTGCAAAGAACGGTATGGACTGGATGTATGCCAACTGCTCGACCACCGCACAGCGCGGCGCACTCGACTGGATGGGCCCGTTCCACGATGCCATCAAGCCCGTCGTACAGAAGCTCTACGAGAGTGTAAAGAGCGGTAACGAAGCTCAGATTTCAATCGACAGCAACTCCAAGCCCGACTATCGCGAAAAGCTTGAGGAGGAACTCAAGGCACTCCGCGAAAGCGAAATGTGGCAGACTGCCGTTACAGTGCGCAAGCTCCGTCCCGAGAACAACTAATCAACATTTCGACATGAAATGATACAGGCATGACGAGCCCGGAGCAACAGGAATCCGGACTCGTCATGTGTTTTTAAAGACGGATGACAGCAATATTGCACAAAAGCTAACAATGTATGCAACAAATAGTTGCACAAAGTTTCAAATTGTGTGCAACACTGCTATTTTTACAACAATCCGTCAACTTTAATATAAAAAGTTTGTTTAACTTTGCGAAACAAAAAATAGGCGACATTACATTATGGACCATATAAAACAAGTGGCAAAACGACTGCGCGGCCTGCGCGACGCCATCGATCTTACAGTTGAAGAGATGGCTGTTCAGTGTGGAATCGGTCCCGAAACCCTCGCCCTCTATGAGAGCGGCACATCTGACATCCCGGTTAGCTTTCTTCATCAACTCGCCACTACCTACGGAGTAGAACTCACCGCCTTGCTTTTTGGCGAAGAGCCCAAAATGCACTCCTACTACATAACCCGTGCCGGCCGAGGCGTTAAGGTGGAACGCACCAAAGCCTACAGCTACCAGGACATCGCCGCAGGATTCCAGCACAGGATAATGGCACCCTTCATCGTAACGGTGGAGCCTACCGAATCCGACAGCCAGATAACGCTCAACACCCATCTGGGACAGGAGTTCAACTACATCCTTGAAGGCGAGCTTGAAATATCGATTGCCGGCAAGGTCAATGTACTGTATCCCGGCGACAGCATCATGTTTGACGCACGCCGTCCCCACGGACTGCGAGCCATGGGAGGAAAGCGTGTGAGATTGATAGCCATAATATCATAACCAACGGAAAAATATCTACAGTCTATTACATACAATCATGCTTGAGAAATTTCTTGACAAGACCAGCTTTGAGTCCTACGAGGACTTTATGGAGAATTTCCACGTAAACGTGCCGGAGAACTTCAACTTCGGATACGATGTAGTCGATGAATGGGCAGCTATAGAACCCGACAAACCGGCCCTTTTATGGACCAACGACCGTGGTGCAAAGATTCAATTCACATTTGCCGACATAAAGCGCGAGAGCGATAAGACGGCATCGTTTTTCCAGTCACTCGGAATAGGTCGCGGCGACATGGTAATGCTCATTCTCAAGCGACACTATCAGTTCTGGTTCTCGATAATAGCCCTTCACAAACTCGGAGCTACAGTGATTCCGGCAACCCACCTTCTCACCGAGAAGGACATCATCTACCGCTGCAAAATGGCAGGCATCAAGGCTATCGTGGCCACGGGCGACAAAATAGTCGTGGACCACATCCAGAAGGCCATGCCCGACTGCCCCACGGTAAAGGCACTCATATCCACCGGACCGATAATACCCGAAGGATGGTACGATTTCAACAAGTCAATCGACGAGGCAAAGCCGTTTGTCCGTCCCGAACAGGTCAACACCAACGACGACATATCGCTTCTCTACTTCACATCGGGCACAACAGGCGAGCCAAAAATGGTGGCTCACGACTTCACCTATCCCCTCGGTCACATAATCACCGGAAGCTTCTGGCACAACCTGAATGAAAAGAGCCTGCACCTGACACTCGCCGACACCGGATGGGGAAAGGCAGTGTGGGGAAAGCTTTACGGACAGTGGCTGGCCGGAGCCAACGTATTCGTATATGACTTCGAGAAATTCGAGCCGGTCGATGTGCTTCACATGATACACAACTACGGCATCACCTCATTCTGCGCACCTCCTACGGTGTTCCGATTCCTCATACGCGAGGATCTCTCAAAATTTGACCTTTCGTCGCTCAAATACTGCACAATCGCCGGCGAGGCACTCAACCCGAGCGTCTACGAGGAGTGGCTGAAGCTTACAGGCATCAAGCTGATGGAGGGATTCGGACAGACTGAAACCACACTCACCATAGCCACCTATCCCTGGATTGAACCGAAACCCGGCTCGATGGGCAAGAAGGGTCCGCAATATGACATCGACCTTATAGCTCCCGACGGCCGTCCGGTCGAAGACGGAGAGCAGGGCGAAATCGTGGTGCGCACTCACGGCAAGAAGCAGCTCGGCCTGTTTAAGGAGTATCTCCACGACCCCGAACTCACCCATGAGGCATATCACGACGGCATCTACCACACCGGCGATGTGGCATGGCGTGACGAGGACGGCTACTTCTGGTTTGTAGGCCGTACCGATGATGTGATAAAGTCATCGGGCTACCGCATCGGCCCGTTTGAGGTGGAAAGTGCGCTCATGACCCACCCCGCTGTAGTGGAATGTGCCATCACCGGTGTTCCCGACGATATACGCGGACAGGTTGTCAAGGCAACCATCGTGCTTGCGAAAGATTATCTGGAATACGAAAAAGAGAAGCTCGTAAAAGAGATACAGGATCATGTAAAGCATGTGACGGCACCTTACAAGTATCCGCGCATAGTGGAATTTGTGAAGGAACTGCCCAAGACAATAAGTGGAAAAATACGCCGAGTAGCCATTCGCGACAACAAAGCGGGTAAATAAGTGTTGTTGATATTGTATGACACAGAAATCGCTCCGACGCATCGCCGTTAAGATAGGCTCCAACGTACTGACGAGAAAGGACGGTACGCTCGACATCACGCGCATGTCGTCAATTGTCGATCAGGTTGCCGAACTGCATCGCCGAGGCATGGAGATCATATTGATATCCTCGGGTGCGGTAGCGTCGGGACGAAGCGAACTGCGACTTTCACAATCGCTCGACTCGGTGTCGGCACGGCAGCTATATTCGGCGGTAGGCCAGGCAAAGCTCATCAACCGTTACTATGAGCTGTTTCGCGACCACGGCATTGCATGCGGACAGATTCTCACCACAAAGGAGAATTTCTCCACACGTCGTCACTATCTCAATCAGAAGCACTGCATGGATGTGATGCTTGCCAACAATGTCATTCCCATCGTAAACGAGAACGACACCGTGTCGGTGACCGAACTGATGTTTACCGACAATGACGAGCTTTCGGGGCTCATAGCCTCGATGATGGGAATGCAGGCGCTGATAATACTGAGCAATATCGACGGAGTATATGACGGCGACCCGTTCAGTCCCGGCACAAGGCTCATAACCGACATTCATGACGCTGCCGACGCATCGGGCTGCATAGCCAAGAGCAAGTCGTCGGCCGGTCGCGGAGGCATGGCCACAAAATATCGCATAGCGTGCAAAGTGGCATCGGAGGGCATCGCCGTTATCATCGCCAACGGAAAGCGCGACGACATTCTGCTCGATCTTATGGACAAAAAGAGCGCGGTGCCTCACACCCTGTTTCACGCCGCAGCCACTCCCACATCAAGCGTCAAGAAGTGGATCGCCCACAGCGAGGGATTTGCCAAAGGGAGCATCACTGTCAACGAGGGAGCAGCCGAGGCGATGCTTGCGCCTACACGTGCAAGTCTTCTTCCGGTAGGCGTCACCGCCATCGACGGTGACTTTGAGAAGGACGACATTGTGCGTGTGGTCGATGCCGACGGAAAGGTCATAGCATGGGGCCGCACAAGCTACAAGTCGGATGACGCGCGCAAGCTCATGGGCGGTCGCGGAGGTCGTCCGCTCATTCACAGCGATTATCTGTATATCGACGATTAACCCACTTAAACTAAAATAATATTACAACCGTATGAAACGCTTATCTATCACTCTCATCACTGTTGCAATCGCACTGTTTTCAACTTATGCAGCCGAGAAACTCACCGGAGTCAACGGCATAAAATTCGGATGGAAATTTGACCGTTGCGTCGAGGCAATCGGCGATGTTCCGCGCAAGCACACCAATAGCGACAACGAAAACGAGAAGAAGTTCTACTATTCACCAGCACAATGGGCCGGTATAGAATGGAACGGCGGAGTGCTCGACTTCTTCAACGACAAACTATATCAGGTGGGCTTCCTGAAGTCGACAACCAACGACGACAGGACGACATTCAACACTGCCCGCACGCATCTCACCGACCTCTACGGCGATCCCATAAAGATTCAGTCGATGGATTCCAACCTGATGTGGCGTTCAAAGAACGGCAACATCGTTATGCTCGAATATGTCAAGGACTCCAACAAGGAAGGCGCGACGCAGTTTACAACCTGCGTGTATTTCATCGACAACAAGGAGGTGGTCAAGAAAGCCAAGAAAGTTGACGGAGAGTTGCGTGAACTACTAAAAGGAAGATGACCGAAGACATCCCCCAAATAAAGATAAACCAAAATGACATCACAAAAACCGATTTTCGAGGCTGCGCGCCATGCGGCACGCAACCTCGCTTTGCGCAGCGATGAACAAATTTCATCGCTGCTGCGTCATGTAGCCGATGCTGTTGATCGTAACGCAGCGGAGATATTGGAAGCCAACAGTCGTGACTTGTCGCGCATGGCCGAGGACAATCCCATGCGTGACCGCCTTCAGCTTACACCGGAGCGAATAAGCGACATAACATCCGACATGAGATCGGTAGCGTCGCTGCCATCGCCTCTCGGTCAAATACTGTCGTCGACGGTGCGTCCCAACGGGATGAAAATCGACAAAGTGAGCGTGCCTTTTGGTGTAATCGGTGTGGTGTATGAGGCTCGACCCAATGTCACGCTGGATATATTCTCGCTATGTCTGAAGGCCGGAAGTGCATGCCTGCTGAAAGGAGGAAGTGAGGCATACAATACCAATGAATGCATAGTGACACTTTTGCGTGACACACTCATTCAACAGGGATGGGATGAAGCTACAGTGACATTGATGCCCGTGTCGCATGAAGCGACTACCGAGATGCTTAACGCCGTAGGTTATGTAGACCTTGTAATTCCGCGCGGATCGAAAAAGCTTATCGAATATGTGCGTGACACGGCACGTGTTCCAGTCATCGAAACGGGAGCGGGAGTATGTCACACCTATTTCCACGAGTCGGGTGACATAAAGAAAGGGCGTGACATCGTGTTCAACGCAAAGACAAGACGCGTCAGCGTGTGCAACGCACTTGACACCCTCGTCATCGACCGCTCGCGACTCGATGCTCTTGTGGAGATATGCAGCCAACTCGCGACAAAGAACGTTACGATATATGCCGACGATGAAGCCTACGCCGTGCTCTATGGCAAATATCCTCACCTATGTCACGCAACCGAAAGCGATTTCGGCCGTGAATGGCTCGACTATAAAATGTCGATAGCCACTGTGGAGGGAATTGACGAGGCAATAAATTTCATTAACGAGCACACATCGCGCCACAGCGAGTGCATAGTGTCCGAAGACAAAGCAGCCGTCGACCGATTCTTGAAGGAGGTTGACGCAGCGTGTGTATATGCCAATGTTTCCACCTCATTCACTGACGGAGGGCAATTCGGATTCGGAGCCGAAATAGGTATTTCGACCCAGAAGCTGCATGCACGCGGCCCTATGGGAATTCCCGAGATAACGACCTATAAATACATAATCACAGGCGACGGCCAGACCCGCTGGTAACGACTGTCGGGGCCGATTCGGGGATGTGTCCCGACAATATACGCCAGTTTTGAGGATATAGATTATTGGCGCGCTTTCCGAGATTTTTCACAAATCCAAGAGGAGCGCCATCGTATAGAAGGAGGATGTAGCCCGACGGCGCATCCTCCAATGTTATTGTTTCGCGCCTCAGATAGCTCATTGCCGCAGGATAGTCAATCTCCGCCGTGGAGAAAGCATCACTACGCAGCAGCTGTGACATAGCCAAGGCATGGGAGGGGACAATGTCACGCCCCTTGATCACAGCCACCTCCACACCCTTATAGAGCACATCGAGAGTATCGGAAAGCTTCTTTACAAGTGCGACACGGTCAGCAGGCAATGCAATCACTCTGTCGTTCTCTACAATAAGGTTGTAGTCGTCAGGATTGGTAATCCATTCACGACACCGGCTCACATCAACAGCGGCCTTGGAGCGCTTTTCAGCTTTCACAGGTTTCTCACTGCGACCGTCGGGATTTCCGCCCTTGCGCAGCACTGAAACACACAATCCCTCGCCTCTTACGCGCCCCGGAATGAAATGATAGCAGCCGTCACGTTCAATCACATTCCACTCGGCAGGAAAATCCATGTCGACAACCTCACAATCGTAGTTGTCGAGAATATAACGCACCACATCCTCATTTTCCCGGGCATTGAAGGTGCATGTGGAGTATATGAAATAACCGCCTTCGCGCAACGAAGGCCATATATTATCGACAATCTCACGCTGACGCACGGCACATTCTTCGACAAGCGCAGGCGACCATTGCTTCACCGCTTCGGGCTCCTTGCGGAACATACCTTCACCCGAACAGGGAACGTCGGCCATAACAATGTCAAATACCGATTTCAACTTGGAAAAGCGCACCGTGTCGCCGCGACTTACAAGAGTGTGCGGAAAACCCCATTTAATCAAGTTCTCCCGCAATATCTCTGCTCGGGCAGGCACATATTCATTAGCGACAACAAACGCGTCGTGAGGCAAAGAATCTATGGCAGCCGTGGTCTTTCCCCCGGGAGCCGCACAAGCATCAAGGAGCGTCAGCTGACTGCGATCTGCGGCGATACGGTTTACGATATGCGAATGTATCATCGACGAGGCATCCTGAACGTAGTACAATCCCTGATGCATCGCAGGATCAAACGTAAATGCGGGTCGTTGGTCCAGATAAAATCCCGAACCGCACCACGGCACAAGTGAAGCATCACACAATGGCGAAACACCCTTGCCCGTATTGCAGCGCACACTCACCGACGGCTCCATCAGCAAGCCCTCGGCCAACCCTTCAAATTCACATACAAAACCTTCAGGAAGCGTCATATCTTATAGCGTATTAATTATGCAAATATAGCATATCACGTTGTAGCGGTCAAATAATAAAGCCAAAAACAGGAAGGGGTATAAAAAGAATCAGGCCGGCTGCGATGTGCAGTCGGCCTGATCGTGAAGGG
>OGRA01001508.1_pt1 | contig 21845 bp, 16 predicted proteins | sample 1553351 | NCBI WGS metagenome assembly OGRA01 (sample SAMEA2580056, study PRJEB22360) | human gut metagenome | biome: human gut; feature: human-associated habitat; material: faeces | place: Denmark | collected 2008/2010
TCTGTCACAAAGTTGGTTTGAACTATGTGTCTTGTTCTCCGTTCCGCGTGCCTATTGCCAGACTGGCCGCGGCGCAGGCTGCAATAGAGGAATAATCTCTTAAAAATATTATTTTTATATCAGGCTGTAATTCACCGTTTTACGGTAGTTACAGCCTGATTTGCGCTTAGACGGTTCGTACATTTGACCGCAAAAAATGAGCCAAATAAACGTATTTGTTTTACTCTATGTTTACCCCAAAAATGGCCATGTTTACCCCGTTTACCCCAAAGTTTTCCCCATTGTTTTATCATTAAAATATAGTAGGTATGACAACATTCAAAGCAACGGTAAAAAAGCCAAGATCAGATGGATTCTATACAGTTTACATTAGAGTCACACATCAGCGCAAAACAAGTTACATCAAGACTAACAAGATTATTGATCCGGCTCATATAACCAGTAGTGGTGAGTTAACAGATCCGGTAGTGAATGAATATTGTGCCATAATCATACGCCAATATACAGACAAACTGAATCGTGTTGACGCTACATTTTGGGAACTTAAGGATGTCATAGAATTCCTTCACAAAAATGATGAAGAGACATGCTTCAGTGATTATGCGAGAAAGTTTATTTCGAAGATGGAATCTGAAGGGCATGAACGTAATGCTAAAAACTATAAACTTGCAGTCAATCATTTAGAACGGTATATAGGTACTACCAAAATCATGTTTAGCATTCTTACGACTTCTGTTTTAACACAATGGATTGACACATTGTATAAGACCAGCAGAGCAAAAGAAATGTATCCCACTTGCATCAGACAGATTTTTAAGAAAGCAATCATAGAATTGAATGACGAAGAACGTGGTATTTTGCGTATAAAATACAATCCATGGCTAAAAATTATAATCCCAAAATCAGACAATACACTGAAAAGAGCAATCAGTGCAGAAGCTTGTCGTGAATTCTTTAATCGTCCTCTGCCACAAAGTAAAATGGTATCTCCCCTTCCTGAACTCGGCAGAGATATAGCCCTGCTTTCATTGTGTATGGGTGGTATTAACACGATAGACCTTTACGAACTGAAAAAGAAAGATTATAAAAATGGTATTATAGGATATAAGAGAGCGAAAACAAGACATAGTCGTAGGGATGAAGCATACATGGAGATTCGTATTGAACCGTTTATACAGGATACATTTAATAAATATCTATCTACGGACCAGACAGATGAATATCTGTTTAATTTTCATAGTCGTTATAGTAATTCCGATAGTTTCAATGCCAATATAAATATGGGAATCAGGCGAATATGCCAAGATATGGGAATGTCCAAGGAGGAATATTATTGCTTTTATACGTTTCGTCATACCTGGGCAACCATTGCTCAAAACGATTGTGGAGCAAATATGTATGAGGTAGCATTTGGTATGAACCATAGCCATGGATTTAATATAACAAGAGGCTATGTAAAAATAGACTTTACTCCAGCATGGGAACTTAATGCAAAAATCATAGACTTCATATTTTTCAGTAATAAAAACAGTAAACAGAGTTTGGTTCGTAACTTTGAATCACCTGCAGAGAAAATGTTTCGTATTACAAAAAAGATGATGATATATGGAAGAGCATATTTCAAAGGCGAAGTTATTGCCGAAGTTACAGACATAGGTTTTGATACCGTTGATGATGTCATTTCAGCACTTGCCAATCAACTTCCTAATGACATCCCCATAGGATGTAATGTACAGTTCCGATTGACAAACTGTGATTCTCAAAAAGAAGCAGTATATGTCAGAAGCAAAGGCAAGGGATTCTAAATTTGAACATATAGGGGAAATCAGCCCATTTGTTTCAGAACCGTACCATTTCTCATATTGGTGCGGTTCCTTTCTATTTGTCCGGTTGATTCCAGGGCATGACATCACAGCCTATAAGTATGGCAAAGACAAGTACGATAAGCTTCCATATAAGGATGAAAGCCTTTTTTACCAACCAGACTGCCAGACGTATGGCAATCTTCAAAAGCCAGAATACCAGCTTCAGGAGCAACATACCGATAATAAGTACCGGCAACAGATATATAATCAACAGCAATTCAAACATAATGTGTAGTATTTAATGAATATAAGAGCTTATTAATTATATAAATATACTAAAAATCAATGAGATACAGAAATTTACGCAACACTATTTTCTTGTTATTCGAGTAGATTTTCTACTGATTATCAGTGTTATATCACTATGGTGATAAGGTGTCTCCAGACTCTGAATACAGGGTTATTCCATCTGAATATTTTTGCAATATAGTTCAGATAAAATAAGGTTTCCCGATAGCCATTTCATCAGCTGAATCAGCTACAAGATTTCATTTTCCCTTTTATTGGAATTCCAGGTACTGAGACAATCAGGTTACTTTTACCATACTATCATGGTATCGGAACTACATATTATATTGGATATAGTTTTTATGAGAACAATAGCCATCTATCCCATATAACTACATCTTCAGTGTTTTTGAAACTTTGGTTTATCCAACCATAAATAACGAAGCATTGATTACTGATTACTGCGATTTGTATGGTTCTATGATTGAATAATGCTTGTAGCATCTATTTCAGAACACACTGATATTGGCTTGATAGGTTCTAGGATTCTATACAACAATATTCTGCTATGTGGATATTCCAGGACAACCTGATGCTACAGCACATGGTAAGCCGGAATATGCCTCCAAAGAATTGTGTTGCAGATTTCGGTTTGCAACGGCTTTCTCCGGTAAATTTGGGTGTAATAATCATTCCCGGAAGGCATCGTTCTGCTGTGCAGAGTTTTCCAAGCAAGTTGTACTTTTGTGGCCACAAAACTCCGTTTCGTACTCACAAAAGTAACTTGCCGAATGCTGGCGCATCGGAGCGGCTGGCCGCTGTTTCGCATGGCGAAAGAAGGTCCGGGAAACCTAACCACCAATGTATCCAAGTATGAAGAATCAGAGAACCAAGTACATCAAGGTCAGAATGACACCGGAGGAAGTACAACAGTTTAAGGAGAAATCTGCCTCCTATTCATCCGTGAGTCATTATATACGCTCTGCACTGGCAGAGTATTCAAATATCGGAACCAAAAGGCAGCTCGAACTGATGAATGATTTGGGGTTGTTTTACCGAAAATATCAGAATGAACTTTCCTGGGCAGGAGGAAACCTTAATCAGTCAGTTAAACGTGCCAATGAACTTGCGGTAGCCGGGTTACTCGCTCCCAGCTATATTCAGGAAGTTCTGTTACCTGTTATCCTTGAAACTCAGGAAACATTGAACCGAATAAAGAAAGACCTTGATTCTCTGACACAGAAAGCTGTCAGAATCTGAATTGCAGATTACACGGTATTCAATCATTTCAGATATTATTATTGTGTAACCATAGATTAATGAGCTTGAAGTATTTCGGATACTCAGTCACATAAACCATGATTATTAGAATTCAATATGATAGCAACCATATTACCGGGAAGCTCTAACTTCCATGCTGTAGGATATAATGAACATAAAGTCTCGAAAGGTGTTGCACGGCTTATCGAGATTCAGAATTTCGGTTCACTCGGAACATTTCACAAACCTACCCCGAGTGAGCTAGTCGGTTATCTCCAGAAGTACAGTTCACAGAACAGCAGAATCAGGAAACCGCAGTTTCATGTGGCCATATCATGTAAGGGTCACGACATGTCGGAAGAAGAATTGTTGGATTTTGCACACCAGTATCTCAAGGAAATGGGATACGGAGAATCCGGTCAGCCGTTGCTTGTTTACTCCCATTATGACACGGAGAATACCCATCTTCATATCATCACTTCGAGAGTGGCACCTGATGGAAGAAAGATTCAGCACAGCCATGAGCGCAGACGTTCTCAGGAAGTCATTGACCGCATTCTTGGGAATGACAGGAAGAAAAAAACGGAAGATGACATTAATTTGTCCAAGCAGTACACATTCTCTTCATTTGCCCAGTTCAAGGCAATAATGGTTTCCATGGGATATGAGGTCTATCAGAAAGAAGGGAATGTATTCGTCAAGCATGGTGGAAAGGTTCAGAAGGAAATTCCTTTTACTGAAATAGAAAGTCTTTTCAAGAGCGGTTATCGGGAAAGGACACGTTGCCGTCAGCTTAGAAGCATATTAAAGAAATACCGTGATGTAAGTTCCAACAAGGAGGAACTGCAGAAGGAACTGAAAACGAAGTTCGGTATTGACATTGTGTTCTTCGGCAAGAAGGATGCTCCATACGGATATATGCTCGTTGATCATGCAAACAAGACCGTCATTCATGGTGCAAGAGTACTGGCTGTAGAGGAGTTTCTGGACTTTACTACTCCTGAAGAACGGTTCAATCGGATTGAGGACTATATTGACCGGTTACTAACACTCAATCCGAAGATTACCCAGGGTGAAATATACAGTAAAATCAGGAAGCAGCGTGCCTATATCAAGAAAGGTATCATCTATTTTGATGACCAAAGCCGTCCGTTGAAACCTTTTATGGCAGAAGCAATTGACCGTAATAACCGTATAGCTATGGTAGAAATGTTCAGTCCGGCTACTGAGGCTGAACGGGATTTGCTTTGTAAGATATTTAAGGTTTCCCGGACAGATTTAGTAGATATATCTCCGGAAAGAACACAATATCATACTGATGCTGTAAACCGTTTGCGTGAGATATTCAATGATGAAACAGTAACCTCTATCAGAAGGCAACTGCATGAAGAAGGTTTTACTATCTGTCATGATGAGGATGCAACTTATGCCATCAACTTCAAGCAGCATATCATTATAAACCTTACTGAAGAGAACTTTAATCTTCAACGGTTAAAGGAACAGCGGATGAAGCAAATTGAACGATATAAACCCCAACAACCAACAAAACCTACTTCACGCTTCTCTGGCAAAGCCAAGCTGCGTGATGCAGGTGGTGGCAGTCATAGTGAGAAACGTGAGTGGGAAGTTGGTCAGAAAGGTAACTATGATAATGTTGATGATGAACGTTCAATAAAAAGATAATCAAAAACACTAAAAATATTAATCATCAATACATTTTCCCATTTCAATATATATAATTACCTTTGTCTTCCTTGCCATCCATTGTATAAGCCAAACAAGATACAATGTAAAAATGACAAGGTTAAATATATGAATAAAAGTATAAAAAGACATCTCAACTTTTTGAACTGTTAGGGTTGGGCTCTGTCTCAAAAAATGATAACAGTCCAGTGCTCATGTGGCAAGCCTGTACATGTTCGTTCTTACTAGAGGTTCCGATTTGGCAAACTGGAATACATGAGAGAACATTGTAGAAGTTTACCTACTAAAAGGTAAATAGCGCATAGAGGGGTGACAGCCCTCTATTTTTTTATTTAATTTTAAGATTTTAAGGTGAACCCCATTATATTATTTAGACTACCACAAATATTTACTTATATTTATATCCATATTTACTAAGTATGGGAGTTGGAGTTTTATTTCGACCTTGCTCAGATATTAAATATAAGTTTTTCCTTGCTCTTGAAGCAATAACATACAATATTCGTTTAGCACTCTCTTCCTTATTTGACTCACTAAAATGTGGAACATAGCCATCTAACAGTCCAAAAGCTATTACTGTATCAAATTCTGCTCCTTTTACCCCATGGTTTGTTGAGATAGTAATTCCTTTTTTTTGTTGAAAGACTTTTCTAAATGCATCAATGTGCATTATAAACTCTGCACCTTTCTTTTTTAAACTATCAATACGTTTTTCAGAGCTATCAAAAAAAGCATCATAATGCATTTTTAAATATTTATTCTGATTAATGTCAATATTGACTCTTTCAAGAAATGCATCGAAAAATTTTTTTAGATACTCCAAACCATCTTGTTCGTTTATTGATATGCTATTACAAATATATAATATTTGTTTGGCAGATAAATCAATATTTGTTACTCCAATTGATAAAAGGTTTGTTACTATTTCACTTGCCCAACGTAATCTTCTGATATATAAACCCGGAGTAGAGTCTGTTAATATAATACGTGATAATTTATACCAAAAATTATCAATATCACGTGCAAATGGTGCCATGCCGGGCCCATCAAAACTATATTGAGGTAAGCGTGCCATTAAATTTCTAGTTAAACCTGATAAATGAATCCATTGGGGTGCAAGTATACATATTTCATTCGGAGAAATACGATATTCATCAATATTTGTTTTAATTATACGAACTATTTCATTTTCTAAATCTTCAACTGAAACAGTCTTATTATAACTAATAACGCTTTGGTAGTCCTTCGTTTTTCCAACAGCCTCTATTTTGTTTGCATAAGTTTTAAAATAATCAAAATATGATACAAGAAGAGATGATGATCTATAATTATAGCTTAATGATAATTCGTCATAATATAATCCCGTTACATTTTCCAATTGAGCTTTATCCATTGGAAAACCTCCTAAATTACCATATATAGATTGATTCGGATCACCAACAATAAAAGCTTTATTATCTTTTCCGGTTTTTAAAATTGCACCTAAAATCACATACTGCAATTCTTTTGTATCTTGATATTCATCAATTAAAATATAAGGAAAAATATTAGACAGAGTCTTACATATACTTTGATTTTCTTTCAAAAGACAATATGAATAATATAATATTAATTCATAATCTATTTCATGCTTTTCTTTTAAAATCTGATAGTAATCACAGATAATTGATTCTACAGTCTTTTTTATTGTAGATTTGGTGCAATTTATCTTCAAGCCTTCCGATGTGAAGCAATAACAAAGACAATCCCAATATGTAATTTTTTTCTTCGGTGTTGAATATGAGTCACATAAAGACACTAGATAATTCTCAGTATCATTAGTATTAATAATATCATATCCAAATTTTAGTTCTTCTATATACATATGGTACGGTTTAAGAATCCATTCAACACAGAATGAATGAATAGTTCCAATCCATAGTTGTTCAGTATCTACCCCCAATAATTCTATTCGTTCTTTTATTTCATCTGCAGCACGATTTGTATATGTGATAGCAATAATATACTGTTTATTGGATTCTAATTTAGAAAGTTCATAAGCTATCTTATACGTTATTGTTCTTGTTTTTCCACTCCCTGGACATGCTATTAATAAGATACTGTTTTCATTATATATAGCCTTTTCCTGCTCTGGATTCAAATCATTCTTTCCCCAAACAAACATATCTATAGTTGATTTAATATATATAATATTGGCTCATTTTTATTCAATACTTTTTTTAAAGTTTTCTTAATATCGTCAAAAGAAGTACGTCCTTCATTATACGATTTTAATTCGTTTTTAAGATTATCAATTTCTTCATCTTCATTATATGTATCTAATACATATTCTAGCATTTGAACAATTAATTCGTTTGAAAATTTAGATTTTGCAAATACAATAGCATCTAATATATATTTAGGAATACATATAGATGGAGTTATATACTTACTTAGAAGTATTGCATACCACCCTTTACCCTTATTTTCAGCCATCGTTAGAATCCGTTTTCCATATTTCTTTATGTCATCAGACTTTATATCTTCTTCGGATATTTTAATTGTAGCATTGTCAACATAAACATCTTTAATAGTTGACAAGATTGCATCAACATTTCCAGCCTTTATAAATTCTATCTCGAATGTATGTTCAGCAAAAAATGAGCCAATCCACTTGCTCCTTTTTTTTAGGCCTCTCAACTTTTCTTTTCTACTTAATCCTAATTTATGAGCCTTGGTAACTTTTCCAGTTATAGATCTATCTAAATCTGTAATAATGGCACATCTTTTCTTTATTCTTTGATTATGAAATAACAGTGCAAGATTCTCAAAACCAGTACTTCTAACATTAATTAAACTTATTCCTAATTCATCAAGACTAATTCCTAACGTTTTCTTTACCATAATTGGAATAAGTATTTCTTCAGCATCTCCCTCTACTAAGATAACACTTTTTGCAAATAGAATATTACACCTTATGGCATCTAAAAACCTTTGTATATGCATTCTTTCTTCATTTTTTAGACCTATAAATGGTTGATAAACTTCAGAATAATTTTTAAACCTATTTATAATATTCATATTTGAGATATTTGAAACCTCCGAAATATGAGTGGAATGCGTTGAATAAATAATTTGTGTATCTTCATATTCTATTTTATCAAATAAAGCCTTCTGTATATGTGTATGAATATGTGCTTCAGGCTCTTCTATTAGAAGAAAGTTTGCAATCCGATCTTTCTCTTTTCTATATTTATACTCTAGAAGTTTCAATGTTAGGTATATTAAATTAGCCCCACCTAAACTTAATTCATGAATACTACCTTCATAATCTTCTTCCGGTTCTCCGATAAACAATTTTAATGCATGAAATAATTTTTCGGTCTCATTAGGAAGATTGGATTTTATAGACAATGAAGAAGGAGAGTAAGTTGTACCAACAGCCTCTTTTATTGTTTCGGAAATATTATTAGTAATTTCCTTAATATCATTTAAGTTTTCTATCGTTTCATTTAAATCTTTTACTTTTTTTGATATTACCTCTGAATCATCATCATTTAACTCTTCACTTTTACTTTTTAGAAGTGTCAATAAAGGATTTTTTTTATTATCTTGGAAGTCTGATACAACATCTCGCAATGCCTTAATGAAAGTAAATGAAACTTCTTTCCTAACAGATAATTGATGAGGGATACAACCTCCAAACTTTGAATCATCTATCTCATAATTGAAAATTACGTTTTCAAAGTCTCCCATCAATTCATTTTGTACATTTTTATCATTAAAATCAACCGTACTCTTCCCTGTAAAAACCGTCTCATAATCATTAATAGTAATTTTATCTAAAATACTTTTTAAGCCATCATGATCTCCTTTTTTTAATTCTGAAAGTTGTTTTCTGATTTCAGACTTAGGCCTAAAAAATAAATTATAAGTTGCCTTTTTAACTTTATCATCTGCTATGACTCCACTTCCATAAACGAATAAAGCTTGGATAGCTTCTTCATTTGATATTTCACTGAACTCCAAACTTATTATAATCCATCTTCCTTTCCAATTTATCAAATTTCTATTGAAATCGTTTTCATTAAGTTTATATGCAGAAGATAATAAGTTATCATCCAATATAAGACGAATAGCCCTGAATAAATTGGTCTTACCAGATGCATTTTCTCCAATTATAGTATTTATTCCTTTATTGAAAAGGAAAAATGAATTCTCAAAATTGCGATAATTCACTAATGATACTTTTGAAATATACATATTTATACTCCCTTTTAAAAACTGAATATTACAAATTTAGTGCATTGTTTCATATAATACTAATAAATGATTTTTAATTGTAACATTTTTAGTCAAAAACACTTTGGTAGATAATAATAGTATACCAAATAACATAGGTTTAAATAACCTAATTAACAATTGTGTTGCGCATTTCTTATCTGAATACTTTGGTTAATACATTTGTCACAAAATCAATCAATACTTGAAATGATACAAACTCCGGTTATAGTGACATTCGCCAATCAGAAGGGAGGCGTTGGAAAGACTACACTCTGCGTCACCTTTGCCAACTATCTGGTGACAAAGGGTGTAAGGGTTGTGGTGATAGACTGCGACTTCCAGCACTCCATCATGAAGTGCCGAAAAGCCGACATCAGAAAATACGGCGAACAGGAAATGCCATATGAGGTATGGGCATACGAAGCCAATGACAAGGCGATGATGACTTCCCTTATGGAGAAGCTGCACAATGATCCTGAAATTGACATTGTTCTGATGGACACACCGAGCAGTCTGAAAGCGGAAGGACTGATACCCATGTTCGTCAACTCGGATATCATCATAGTTCCATTTCATTATGACCTGGTAACCGTTCCGTCCACGGCCAGTTTCCTCATGTTTGTTGACCGGCTGAAAAAGGCTGTCGGTGAAAGGATGAAAGCCAGACTCTTCATCATTCCCAATCTGAATGACGGAAGAATCGGCAAGCGTTCCGAACTGCTTATCTGGGACAATGCAAGGGATACTTTCTCCAACTATGGATACGTCTGGAAAAGCCACTCAACTTTGACCCTTTTGGCCACGCAAGATTTGCCCACCTTTTTGTACTATATGATTGACCCTTTAAAGTCCTGGTGTTGGGGGGCAATATTATTTTACCCTTTTAAAAATTCTCGTTTTTCTTAGATTTTAATTTTCGCATACTTTCACCATATAATTCTATAGTATGGGCCGTATGTATGATGCGGTCAAGGATTGCATCGGCTATTGTTGGATCACCTACCATGTCATACCAGTTGGAAGATGGATACTGCGATGTGATGATGACAGATTTCCGTTCATGCCTATCCTCAATAATTTCAAGCAGTATGGGACGCTCTTTGGCGTCAAGTGGTACAATAAACAAGTCGTCAAGAATGAGTAGCTGGCAACGCTCAATCTTCTTGAGTTCCGCTTCAAGTGTACCTTTTACTTTGGCGACTTTCAGCGCACCGAGCAGTTTCGGAGCATTGGCATAGAAGGTACGGAATCCCCTTTTGCATGCTTCGTGTCCAAGGGCACAGGCCAAATAGCTTTTTCCCGTTCCGGAAGAACCAGTAATGAAAAGGTTCTGTGCCTTATGCACAAAATCAAGGGTGGCGAGACGTTCCATCTGATTGCGGTCCAGTCCCCGGTTCGTGGCATAGTCAATCTGCTCAATATAAGCCTTGTAGCGGAATGCCGCATTTTTGGTGAGCCGTGCAATGGCAGCCTGGGAGCGATAGTCCCATTCGCGTGCAAGGAGCATGGAAAGGAACGTGTCCGCAGTCATGGATTGCGGAGTGGTGCCGGCAAGACTTTCCCTGAAAGCCTCTGCCATACCATGCAATTTCATACGGTTCATTAAATCCAGTGATATGGTATTCTGGTCTTGTTGTCCCGTAACGGGAGCTGTTTTATTGTTTACTTCCATAAATAATAGTTTTATTGTTTGTCTTTTTTGTAATATTCACGTCCACGTATATTTTTGTGGGTCAATGGAATCTGGGAAGTCACGTTGGACTGTACTTTTCCGTCCTCATCAGGAAGGAAATCCACATCTTCTCCCAGTTCAAGCACCTCGCGCAAGGCTTGGTATCCGTATTGCAATTTCTGATCCGCACATGCGCAAGCCGCAACTAGACGGTCACGGCCGTATTTCTTCTCCAGTGTCATGATGCCACGGCATGACCTGAACGCTTTGGGTGGATATTGCATGACACGCTCCACTTCCTGAAGATAGTTCAATACGATGTTGTCTATTTCCGAGGCACGTTGAAAGAGTTCCTCCAAGTCCTTGTCATAGGGACCATAATGACCAGGCAGGTTGTGCTCCTTTTTCCAAGAATAAGTGTAAGGAATGTCACAGCGGTCGTGGGTGGCGACAAGGTTCATTCCACAATAGATTTCCACCGTGTCGGCATCATAGAGAATCGTCATGCGCCTGCCTACATACTCTTTCGGAACACTGTAATGGTGCTTGAACAAGGAAACGTAAGAGTTCTTTCCCACGGTCATCAGTTTCCTTTCTTTCATTACGTAGCGTTTCACGGGAAGCGGACGAAGATAATCCTTCTCTCCATGAAGGAATATTTCCTTGCGTGACATCTCCCGTCCGGCCATCACCTTTTCATTGAAATCAAGCAAGGAAATATGGATGGCGGTATTGAGTTCCTCCAAACTGGAAAATGTCATTCCCTCTATATCAAGGTAAATGGAACGGTAGAGGAGCTTTACGGCATTTTCTACCAAAGCCTTGTCCTTGGGGTGACGCACACGAGCAGGATAGACCACACAGCCGTAATATTCGGCAAAAGCGGCGAAATCATCATTGATGACAGGTTCGTTGCGGTCGCTTCGTGTGACGGCAGCCTTCAGATTGTCGGGGACGATAGCCGCAGGAACACCTTCAAAATATTGAATGGCATTCTCGCATGCCTTTATCAGGTCTTCCTTGCGTTGCGACCATACGGCTTCGCAGTAGGTATAATGGCTGAACGGAAGGATGGCAACAAATACCTCGGCTTTCTTCGTCTCGCCCGTCATTTCATCAACAACTTCAAGTCTGTCACCGGCAAAGTCAATATACATCTGCTCTGCGGCATAGTGCTCTACATGACCGACAACCTTAATGTGAAACCTGTATTCGCTGACAATCCGTTTGAAGGAAGACAACTGATAGCCGTCCGGATATTCGGTATGGTACTCCTTGAACAGTTTTCGGACACTCATACCTTTGCGTGACAGACGAGATACATATCCGGGAAGCAAGGCCTCCAATTCAATCCTTTTGGATGAAGGCTCCCGATGCCGGGTATCCGTGCAGCCGAACAGTTCATCCAACTGTCCATTGGGCAGGGAAAGAAGCTGTTCAATACTCTTGCCGCTTGAAAGGAATAAGCGGACATATTTGCGGACTGTATTACGGGAAATATGAAACGTAGATGCCGTTTCCTTGATTCCTATGCCAGCCGCATAACATCTTAAAATGTTTTTGATTCGTTTATTCATTTGTATAGATTTTATTTTCTCTCCCGTTACACCAGGACAAGGGTACTCAAATCTACACAAAAAAACTATAATTATAGGTGAAGCAAGTGGGCAACACTATTTTAGCCAAAGGGGTCAATCATATTTTAGCCAAAAGGGATAATTCTGCGTGGCCAAAAGGGGCAAAGTTGAGTGGCTTTTCCATTCCCTAATAATCAATAGTAATATATAGACAAATAATACGTGCGTAACAAATTCGCAACAAATGGAGAAATATTGTTCTTACGGTAGAACATAGGAATTAACAACATGGAAGTTCATTACCATTATGAATAAAGAGGCGACAAGTCTCTACTTCCCTAAATCTTTGATTTAGGCATGGCATTTCGTTTCTTTCCACGGAACAACAACCCGGAAGTTGTGCAATTTCAAATATTTGTGCTACCTTTGCAACTGAATCAAGCAATGTAATCGTTTCAATGAATACAGTGACATGCAAAATACCTTGCGGAGTTTTGGAAACAGAATCGCAGACAATCAAATCTGGGCAGGACAAAAGGAATTGGGCGCAATACTCACAGGCTATTGCCGTCCTCATGTCAAGACGGATGTCTGAACTCGGTATGACGCAACGGATGCTTGCCGAGAAAATGAACTGCACCCAGCAATATATATCCAAGATGCTGAAAGGGCAAAAGAATATGTCATTGGAAACTATATGTAAGATAGAAAACACATTGGGCATCGAAATTATCAAAGGTCTGAACGAAAACGAGCAATAAAGCAGGAATATGGCGAAAGAAAGGGAAAATATAAACGGCATGGCAAAAGAGCCGGTCGCAAATAGCGACCAGTTGCCCGAAGTAATCAACATCCAGCCGATGATTCGGATTATAAGAGAGCGACAGGTCATGCTTGACAGTGATTTGTCCGCATTATACGGTGTGGAAACACGAAGGCTGAACGAACAGGTGAAGCGTAATATGGAACGCTTCCCTGATGATTTCATGTTCCAGCTTAACAAAGACGAGCTTGATAACTTGATGTCGCAAAATGCGACATCAAGTTGGGGCGGAACCCGAAAACTGCCTTACGCGTTCACTGAACAAGGAATAGCCATGCTCAGTTCGGTATTGAAATCAAAGACGGCTGTCGAGGTGAACATCCGCATAATGAGGGCTTTCATATCCATGCGCCGCTTTATTGCGACCAATGCCCAATTATTCGAACGGCTTGAGACTATAGAGTATCACCAACTGGAAATGAAACAGCATCAGGAAGTGACCGACAAACGTATCGACGAGGTTTTTAAGCGTTTGGATGCCGACGTTCCTCCTGTGCAGGGCATCTTCTATGACGGGCAAGTGTTTGACGCTTACCGTTTCGTGTCTGATTTAATTCGGAAGGCCGAACAGTCCGTTGTACTGATTGACAATTACGCGGATGACACCGTGCTGACTTTGCTTGATAAAAGAAAGGAAGGGGTATCAGCAACTATCTACACGCAGCGTGTCAGTAACCAGTTCCAACTTGATGTTGACCGCCACAACGCCCAATATCCGCTTATTGAGGTAAAGCGATTCAACAAGGCACACGACCGCTTTCTACTCATAGACAATGAAGTGTACCACATAGGGGCTTCAATCAAGGATTTGGGCAGAAAATGGTTCGGGTTCACCCTCATGCGTGACATCACGGCAATAGAACTCATCAACAGGATTCAGCTTTAGTCCGGTTCGGCTTCAAAAGAACGTATCAGCATAGTGTGAACTTAATCCGCTTCTTTCATTTGTCGTACCAGTTCCTTATGCTGTTCGTGCAGTTCGGGGAAATGTCTTCTGATGAACTGTCCAAACGCGCAGTCGTTGAATCCGAACCGCCGCGCCAGTGACTTTATGCTTTCAGTCGTCGTAGAGTACAGTTGTAGGGCTTCGGCATATTTCCCCATGCTGTGGTGCGACATCACTCCTCCTTTGTCCGTTTTAACCATACTAAGACTTGCATGCAGTTCCGGTTCATGTTCCTTGAGGTATTGACGGAAGCACTCGGGATGCAGGCCGAACTCGGCGGCTACTTCTGCCGTAGTCTTTCCGTCAGCTTTCAGTCGGGCTATGGCATCAGCGTATTTGGCAGCAGTGGCAGGGTTATATTTCCGAACGGACGACCAGTCCACGGGCTTGCCTTCCTCGTAAGGAATGCCTTTCCGCTTACAAATCAAATCCTTGTGCCAAGTTTGCAGGTAGTCGTAGAAACCTCTTACCGATACGCCGGTCTGTTTGGCTATTTTTCGGGCGGACATGGGTGTGGTGCGGTATAATTGTAATGCTTCTGCGTATTTCGTGATTGTTTCAGAGGTAGGGGCATGAAGTGTTCCTCGTCCCGTTATCTTGCCTTTACGTTGCTGTCTTACAGCCCGTTCTCTTATCTTGATGCGATTTTCGACCAACTCCTTGTGGTAGAATATCAAGTGTTGTTCCAATCCCGAGTAGGAGACGTTGCAACGCTCGGCGGCCTCTTGAACCGTGATATAACGGTCAGCACGTAATAGTTTCACTGCCTCGGCATACTGTTCCTTACACATCTTCCGCGTACCGCGTGGCAGGTTGTCATTTAAGCCTAAACGCTTGCGCACCTTCTCGCGCCACTCGATGATTCCGGGATAATGCGTGCGTAACTGCCTGCCAAGGTCTGTACCGTTCAGCCCGAACCGGCGGGCGATTTGCGACACATTGCATTCGATATAGTCCAGACTTCCACATGCTTCGATGGCATCTTTGTATTTGGCCCGGGTAGCGGGAAGCTGCCCACGAAGCTGGCTCAACTTGATGTGACAGGCTTCCTCCTTGTCGCAAGTAATGTCATAACGTGCCAGCAGCAGGTGGCGGTGATACAGAGAAAGGTAGCGTTGAAATCCCGAAACCGTCACTTTGCTGATACGGCAGATTTCCGCGCAGGACAATCGTGTCGAACGATACAGTTCGATTGCCTGACGGTATTTCTCTTCCGTCTCCGGACGAATCCCCCGGGAACGGTTGCATGGACTATCTCTGTTATCGGGAATGTTCACAACTTCTTGGCTTTATGTATTAGATTACTAAACAAGCAAGCCAACTGTTCCTTTTACAGATGATAGTTGGCTTGCTTAGTGGTTGTTGATACTATTTGGTTAAGGATGAATCTTAGGGCTTTTGACGGACGGCACGGACGTTATGAATTACATCTCTTTTATCTGTGGATTCAGAATTTCCATTTGAGTAAATATATGATTGTTTTGAACTCCCTTGAAGAGCTGTTGATGTCCAATAAATACCATTTAAAGGATATGTTTCGTCCTCCATATTAGGTGCTTCTGTTTTAGCAGGAAGATACCACTCCAAATTAATCAATACAGGAATATCCACTGATACACCATTCTGTGATTCTGTCTTTTTGGTAAATTTATTTTTTAAGACACAGCTTTTAGCTGCAAAATCCGAAGGGTTTGTTGGCAGTTCTTTATCAGGTGTACATCCATATCTTTCAAGTTGCGCTATTAGATCGCTTGCTTCATTTGCGCCATTATAATTATAAATATCATTTGTATTTTGTAATCCATTATCCAAATTTTCGGCAACTCCATTAGCTGTCAATTTGCTAAAATCAATCGTAATAGAGCGTATAGACAAGAAAGGACGATCAATAGTGACATAATTGTATTGCCCCACATTTGAAAGGTCTATCAGTAATGATGAAATGTAATGTCCAATAAAATCACTTGTCACTGATGGCACAGTATATTTAATTGTCATGTTACTATCCCATAGAAATCCCCATGGATATGCACCGTCTTCGATTCTTTCACAGCCTATATTTCCATTCCAACTCGGACAAAGTTGTGATATGGTAGCTGTAGTTGGAGTAGCCCCGTTTACATCATCAGGTGTGATTTGGAATTGTAGGTCGCGGGCGGCATCACCGATATTTTCGGTCACATACACGTGGTAAGTGAAACGACCGCTGCCTGTGCCGGATATTGTATTCGTTCCTTTGTCATCATCAATCCAATAACCTTGTTCCTGCAAGTCTGTCTTGGTCTGGGTGAAGAATACATCGTTCGTAAGGTTGGAAGTCAGTGTCCATGCGCCGTCGTAGTCTTTCACGTTTACGGTAATCGGGAATGTGATATAGTGAGCATCCTGTGCGTCAGTCGGAACATCAATACTCATTTCATATGAGAGCTTGTAAGTCACGGTTGTTCCCATCTTCCATTCCGTATTTCCGATGGAAGCTGTAAGGGTACGTTCTTCATTATTGGCATTGACAAATACAACTTCTACCGTTGCCCCTGCAGGCAATGTCTGCGGCAGCATCATGAAGGTACCTTCCGGGCTGGTGATAGCGTCTCCGTTAGCTTCAGTTCCGGTAGTCTCTTTGTTCAAGGTCTGCGAAAAATCCACAGTCGCATCACCAAGAGACCAATTACCGGTAGCCATATCGTAAGTTCCGGCATTCTTGACACCTTTCAAAACCACGCTCTTTATAGAGCCGGGCTGCATCTGGCTGCCCACGGCAAAACGGACGGCGGTGCAGATGTGTTTGAAGGTGAGAGGTACAGCCGCATTGTTGTTGCCCGGTATTTCATTGGTAGTAGCCACCACAATGTCTTTCTGGTCGGCAGCATCTGCCGGAACGGTGTATTTAAGTTCTTTGCTTGACGGAGAGGACGGAGTGGTCAAGCCACCGGCATCCGTTGGCGCCCAGGCATAGAATTGGAACGAATGGTCTGCTCCCGGCCAATAGTATATTTGTTCCGTGCTCCATATAGCACCTGTTCCAACGGAAGCAGCCACGTTGGAAGCATTCGTGTTCATGTAGAACTGGTCAACGGGTGCCCCATTCTTACTCCAGTATGCCAGCACATGGAACTTGTCATAGAAATTGTCTTTGCCAACAGGCGTTGCGCGTGTCAAGGCCTGTTCGCCCTCGAAGCCGGACACGTTGATACCGTCCGAAACAATGGCACGGACACAAAGCGTGTCTGCCGAGTCGTCCGACCGCAACACGAAACGGTCTGCGGTATATCCTTCGTCATCACTACCGGCATATCCCCTTGTCTGCACGTTCTTATCGGACGATATGCCAAAACAAATGTTGTCACAGGCTTTCTCCGGATTCCCGCTTTCGAGAAAGTCCTCGTTATTGCACGAGAAAAGTAGCGTGCACAGCAACATCGTCGCCATGCCGCCCGCCATCCAACTCGGATTTTTCTTATGTACCTTCATTTCTTCTGTTTTATATTTGTTTGCCTGAAGCAATACGCCCCGGCTGTTAGTGAGTGTAAGGGGACATTCAACCCCTTACACCCTGTAGGTAGATCGTCTATTCCATGGATGATAATTCCGGAATACACGATGCTAAACCGGTCTTATGAAAGATGTTGGATTAGTTGCCGCTTTGGGTTGTGGGAACGTCCAATATTTGGTCAACTTCGTCCTGATTCCAGTCTTCAACATCGTCAACCTTAAACTCGATAGGATTAAGCGGTTTGTCTGTTATATTTTCATGAGTCAAGGAAGCCTTGAAATCATAGCAGTAACCGAGCTTGAACTCAACATTCTCGATTTTTACTTCGTGGTCGTAAGAGCCCAACAATACCTTACCCTGATACAATTCTGCCGTGAAAGTTACAGTATATGTAGCGGTAGCATCCATCGGGATCATCAGCTTTTCGTTGTAGCTTTCAAGAGTTGCAGCATTAGCAATGACGGCAGCTTCATCAACGGTAGCATCATCGGCTACTACATTACCGAAGTCTAATACAAGATTGTTTTTCACCTGATTACCCCAAGTGTTACCGGCAGCGGTTACTGTCAAAGTACCGTTCGTGTAAGCATCCGTGATTTTTATATCGCTTACTTTTACATTGTAACCCTCACCCACCGCATTCTCGAACGAGAATTTCACTTTTGAAAGCTGGTGGTTGAATGTCATGCCAACAGGAGTTTGATATGTTTCTGTTACTTCTGTTCCGGCAATTTGCGCGGGCTCTGCGTGAAGCAAGTCAACCTGATCTGCATCAGTGTTGGTGAAAACAACCGTCATTTCTACCTTTGTGGCATTTTCAGGCAATGCTACATCGGAAACATTTGTCGCTACACTGTAAGGAGCAATGGCACCGAAAGTGTAAGTGTTACCCGGAACCCAGTACTGCAATACATCGTATGACCATCCGGTAGAGGCAGAACCTCCTTCATACACCTTGTCACCCTCGAAAATCTGACCGTTCTGTGTGAAACCATACACGGCGAAGTCTTCCAAAGTTTCTTTTGTGAAACTCGGGTCCACGATACTGCGTGTTCCGTTGTTCACGAACGCGTTGCTGAAACCGATGGCCTTCTGCTGGGCCATTTCCATTGTCTCGTCGTTGCTGCAACTTGCCAACATGGCTGTTGCCGCCAAACCAATCATAAATAACTTCTTCATTTTGATTAAAATTAAATTATGAATAAAAATGTTTTGATAACTCTCTATGCAAATCAAAGAGGGAGTTCTATGTCCTCGTAATCTCCCCAGTCTTCCACGTCCACGTCGAAGCCGGAGCCGCCTTCCGTACCCTCTTCATCGGATATCTCGATGCCCTTCACCACGATGACACCTCCCTGCGGTTGCGCCGCCACCTGGTCGGTCACGTCGAAATCGAACGACTTGATTTTTCCGTTCTTCAAGCGTACTTCCAGATTCAGCCCGTACTTACGTTCGGCCCTTGTTCCGTAGTGTTCGTTAGGGAAACCAGGGATCCCGAAAGAGCGCACCAAAGCCTGTGTGCCGAAATCTTCCACCGTACAATCGTACAGCACGGTGGCGGCTTCATCAGAGGTGTGTCCGCTGTTCAGCCATACCGCCTGCGCCATACCGCTCAAGGCTCCGCGTGCCAGCGACACGTATTCCACCCCGTGGCTGAACTCGTAACGTACCAGATAGGTGAACACCAGCGGGTGCATGGTGACGGGTATCACATCGGTCTCGGTCGAGCGTTCCGCCACGTATGACTCCATGTAACTGCCGTAAAGCATATCGGGCTGGTTCACCGTGTTCTCGTTTTTCGTGTCCATATAAGAATTACCGAGATAAGAGGAACGAGTACGGGTGCGTGTGGTGGCCTTTGCCGAAGCGAACGACTGCATCTTGTCGAACACGATGTATTCCGTGTCGTTGTTGTAGAACAGCAGGGAGTGTTCACCCGGACGCATATAAACGACATCCCCCTCGGGAGCTATGTTGATGATCTCGTCCGAACCGTCCGCGTTGTACACCTGCACGCGCAATCCATCCGGTATTCCGGGGCGCAACGCGTCGTATTCCATACCGAACGATTCCTGCCACGTAGGGTAGTTCTTCCAATCCGTACCATTCTCGTAAGTGTATTGCCATTCCTTTTCATATTCCGCTTCTATGCGCACCTCCGATTTCGGGGCATGCACGTCGTGGTCAAAGCACAAGTCCTTGTGCTCGCATGACGAAAGCAGCATGAGCATTCCCGCGAGCAAGGGAACGTATTCCATTACAGTATATATCCTTTTCATTTCATGCCTCCTTTCTTGTTGTTGCTGTTGCCTTTTCCGAGAAGCCATACCAGAGAGATTTCCGCCTTCGTGGGACCGAACCAATGGCGTTTTTTAGTGGCCTGCCATACATAGTGGCCGTCCAAGGGGATGTACTCGTAGTATTTTCCTCCCCAGTAGCCCACGCCAAGCGTGAAGTCGATGTTCAGGCGGTTTGCAACGGGCAGCGAGTAACCGTATTCCACGCCTGCCGCGTAATTCGTCTTGTCCCAAAGTGTTCCGCCGGGTTCTCCGCCCATGTAACCTTTTCCTCCCCACTCAAAGTCGTAAGTGAACGCCTGCCCGTATATGCCTATATGATGTCCGGTGAGCGGCTTTTCATTGGCCTTCTTCCCGAGCCAGTAGCGCACGGCAAGGTCACCTCCATAGATGCGCCAGTAACGGTGGCTGCTGTTCTTTTTCCACCAGCCGTACATCCAGTTGCCACTGATTGACCAGTTCTTGCCCAAGTAAAATTCCACCCCGATATTGGGAACGGCCAGCACGTCATAGAGCATGTTGGTCTTGAGAGCCATGTAGAAAGGTTTTGAGGTTTCAGGAGAAACCGCTACAATCGTGTCCGCTTTCTCCACAACGGCTGTCGTGTCCGCAGGAGCCGGCACCACCGGTTCTTCCTTGACAACCGTTTTTTCCTCGATTACCGGTTTTTGACGGACTGTCACGAGAATGACACTGGCATTGCGGATTTGGTCAAAGAAATGCTTGTGCATGTAATGCCAGGTACGGCCATATTGCAGTTCCATCAGGTGTTTCTTGCGGCTGTCAACCAATACACCTTTATTATTATAGGTAAATTCGGGCACGTTGCGCAACACGTCCACCGCCTCTTCCTTGTGGGGCATGTCGGACACCTCGACCAGCTCCGCGAGGCGTTCCCACGCGATAAATCCCTCGGGACGTGAAATGATGCCGTCCGGAAGCGATACGCGTTCACGTACATAACGCTCCAAGGAATTGCGGCGTTTTTCCGCCAATTCCCTGTTTATGGCAAAGCCGCCCTCGGGTGAGGCGGAACCGCAGAAAGACACCTCGACCAATTCGAGCGTGCTGTCTTTTTTCACACTTTCCAGAAACGACACCACTTCGGACAGGCGTGTGGCGTTGTCACCATAAGCCGTGTCCAGTGTCGAGTCGCCGACCGGAAATCCGATACAGACCTCCTTCCGGCTCTCTTGCCCGAACGCCTGGATGCATCCGAGCAACATGAACGCTGATACTATTAAACCTCTCATGTGCATATTGTCTTTATTTTACATCCATTTCTTTCCAAGAAACGGATGTAAAATGTAATTTTGTAATAATCAGGCTTATAAGTATCTATTTTTCTCTTGGCTTATATTACGGGATATTATTTTTCATGTGTGATTCCTGAAATATTTTTGTTCCAATAGTTTGCGATTCAGGATTTTTATGTACTTTTGAACTCAGTATCCGTTTCTTGGAAAGAGACGGATGTTTTTGTTTTACGCCCCTATATCCTATAATTCACTGACAACCAGCTCATTGGCATTATCAATAATGGATGAGTCTATTGACGCGAGATATATTTGCGTGGTGGTCACGGAATCATGCCCGAGCGCGTCAGAAATGACGTTGACCGGGACGTTCTTCGATTTGGCGATGGTCGCCCAAGTATGGCGCGATATATAGAATATAAAAACAAAACACAAGAAAAATGCAATTATTGCACAATATA
>OGRA01001517.1_pt1 | contig 21802 bp, 18 predicted proteins | sample 1553351 | NCBI WGS metagenome assembly OGRA01 (sample SAMEA2580056, study PRJEB22360) | human gut metagenome | biome: human gut; feature: human-associated habitat; material: faeces | place: Denmark | collected 2008/2010
CGGCTTGAATCCCAGGCAGGTTACTCGGCGCTTTTGAGGGCGCCGACCATGTCGATCTTGTTGAGGGTACGATTGGTGGCGAGGTTGACGATAAACGTAAAGCCAAAGGAAAGCACCACAGCAAGCACGTAGCTTAGCGGCTCGACCTCGACGTCAAAGTACAGCGACGGCATCTGCAAAATGTAGGTAAAGCTCTCGGCCAGCAAGCCGCCCAGCGGCACGCCCAACGCGGCGCCAATCGCCGTGAGGATCAACGTCTCTTTGTTGACGTAGTGGTGCACCTCGCCACGGCGGAAGCCCAGCACCTTGATGGTCGCCAGCTCGCGCTCGCGCTCCGAAATATTCGTATTAGACAGCGTAAACACCACCACAAACGACAGGCACGCCGCCATAAAGGTCACGAGCACCACGACAGAATTGATAATCGTAAAGTTCGCCTCGTAGTTCTGCCAATGTTCGGCCGTGCTCGAGATGGTGAGCCAACCGTCGCTCTTAATCTTCTTGCTAAACGCAATCTGGTCAGAAGATGAGCCCTTAAGCAGCACAAAGACGCCGTTAAGGCGCACGCTTCGACCGAACGCGCGCTCATAGGTGCCCTGCGTCATATAAAGCGTATTGCCCAGATAGTTGAGCGAGATGTCGCTAACCTTGACCTTAGCGACGTTGAGTGACGAATCCTGGACGTGCGCCGTGTCGCCCGGCTTGATTCCCAGCACCAGCTGCGAACTCTTGCTTAAATACACGTCCCCGTCACGCAGGGCGAGCGGTTCTTTGGACTCATCCTCCAGGCGCACGTAATCGCCCAAGTCACCCGTGCGGTCGTCGGGAATCACGATGAGCTGCACGGTCTCGCTCTTGCCGCCAAACGTAAAGGTAACGTTGTCGGTCATAATCGGCAGGGTCGAGGTTACGGTCACGTTGGAATCATTGGCCGCGCTGCGCTCATCCAATGCCGCGCACGTCTGCGAAAAATCGTCGGGATTGGCGACCGCCAACAGGTCGTAGCGCGTGATATGCCCGTACTGTTTGGGCGAAAGCGCCACCGACGTGTCACGGATACCCATACCGCAGATCACGAGCGCCGTGCAGCCGGCAATACCGAAGATGGTCATAAAGGCGCGCTTTTTGTAGCGGAACAGGTTACGCGCCGCCACCTTGTTCAAAAAGCCCATGCGGCACCAGATAAAGCCGATGCGCTCGAGCAGAATGCGCGAGCCGGCGCGCGGAGCCTTGGGGCGCATGAGCGAGGCAGGGGTCTCGTCCATCTCGTGGCGGCAGGCGACAATCGTGGCGCCCACCACGCCCACGGCAAACAGCGCCACCGACACAATCGACGACACGATGTCGTACGAAAGCAGCATCTGGGGCAGCGAATACATGTCGTCGAACACCGTAAACAAGAACAGCGGCAGGCCCACAAAGCCGATGATATTGCCGAGCACGCCACCGATCAGACACGCCCACAGCGCGTAGTCCACGTATTTGGACAGGATGCGCCCGCGCGAATAACCGAGCGCCTTATACAGGCCGATGAGCGTGCGCTCCTCCTCGACCATACGCGTAGCGGTGGTAAGGCTAATGAGCACGGCGACGATAAAGAAGATGAACGGGAACACCGTGGCGATGGCCTCGATCGAAGAGCTATCGCTCTCCACGCTCGAGTAGCTTGCGATATTGCCGCGGTCCTGGATGTACCAGGTGCATTCACCAAGGTCAGAGAGCTCGGCGCGGGCATCGGCAAACTGCTGGTCGGCGGCGGCACGGCGCTGGTCCAGGTCGGCTTGCGCCTGCGCACGCTCGTCGCTGCCCTCGGCCATGCGATTGATGTTGTCCTGCTCAATCCCAAAGAGCATATTCGCCTGGCGCTCGGCCGCATCCAAGCTTGCCGGCGTGTCGACCGTCAGTTCCTGAGCGCGCGCTTTCTCACGCTCCTCGCGGATCTTCTCGATATTGCTCTTGACCTCATTGATCTTTGCCGCGTAGGAATCCGAATAGGAGTTGAGGCTCTTGGCTCCCTCGACGATCACGTGGACCGCGGAGTAGGAAGAAGATGTCGCGGCGTCCTCGCTCACATAGAACTTATAGTCCGCCGCCGAAGCAGCGCGAAAGGCGTTGACTGTCGAGTCAGAACTTACATCAGTGGGGTCGAGGACCTCGGCCGTAATGGTGTAATCGCCCGCGGCAAACTGGTCCTTGGCGCTTTGATTGGACGAGCTCGCGTCATTGGCGGCAAAACTCACCGTATCGCCGATTTTCTTGCCCGATGCCTTCAGGAACTTCGAAGTCACCGCGACTTCATCGGCGCTCTCGGGCAAATCGCCGTTCACGAGCACCGGCTGATCGATGTTCTCCTTGGAGAGACTTTGCACGACCACGCGCTCGCGCGTTGTGCCCACGGCGGTGTAGGCGGTCTCGGTGTAGATGCCCTCGGCCGTCTCGACACCATCGACCTCTTGGATGGCGGCGAGATCATCGTCGGTCAGGCCATAGGTCGACTGGACGTTGATATCGTAGACATTCTGCTGGTCAAAGTAGGCGTCGACCGAATCGCACAGATCCTCGCAGCCCGCCTTAAGGCCGCACATCACACTCACGCCGAGCGCGGTGATGACCACAATGGACAGGAAGCGCTTAAGGCTGCCTCGGATTGTGCGGTAGATGCCACGGCGAAAAACCGTCGGCACCATATCATTTGAGCTTTGAGCGGTACGGTAGGTCGTAAACTCCCAGTCGCGCTCCGCGTGCTTAGCATCGCCGGTTTGGCTGTTTTGGCGGTCTTGGTCCATGGGCGCTACCACTCGATCGTCTCGATAGGCACGGGATTTTGCTGGACCGTTTCACTCTCCACGCGCCCGCTCTTAAAGCGAATCAGGCGATCGGCCATGGGCGCGAGCGCGGAGTTGTGGGTGATGATAATGACCGTAATGCCCTGTTTGCGGCAGGTGTCCTGCAGCAGTTGCAAGATCTGCTTGCCGGTTTTGTAGTCGAGTGCACCCGTGGGCTCGTCGCACAAAAGTAGCTTGGGGTTCTTGGCCAGCGCGCGGGCGATGGACACGCGCTGTTGCTCGCCGCCCGAAAGCTGCGCCGGAAAGTTAGCGAGTCGGTCGCCCAGACCAACCTGACGAAGCGTTTGCTCGGCATCGAGCGAATCGGGGCAGATTTGCGCCGCAAGCTCGACGTTTTCGAGCGCCGTCAGGTTGGGGACCAGATTGTAGAACTGGAAGACAAAGCCGACGTCGGCGCGGCGGTATTCCACGAGCTGCGCCTCGTTAGCAGCGCTCACGTCGCGCCCGTCCACCGTTACGGTGCCGGATGTTACCGTGTCCATACCGCCCAGGATGTTGAGCGCCGTGGTCTTGCCGGCACCCGAGGCGCCCAGGATAATGGCGAGCTCACCGCGCTCAACGGTAAAGCTCGCGCCGTCGAGCGCATGGATACGGGCGTCGCCCTCGCCGTATGCCTTGATGACGTCTTTGAATTCGATATAAGCCATCGATTAATTCCCATCTGGTCGGATAACTCTTTAGTATTACCCATTTCGCACCGACCAAAAAGGGACAGGTTTATTTTGGCGGGTTTTATATGGGGAAACGGCAGCTATAGATGAGGCGCCGGGGAGGCAGAGAAATCATCGATTGGGTCAGGCCGACCGCCAAACACAACGCACGCATCTCAATCTGTCAGCCAAATCATTCGAACAGCTGTTCGTTTCTATGATATGATTCAGCTATTTAAGCAGGCCAATACGCAGAAAGGCGGCCAACATGGCGTTCGACTTTAAGAAGGAATGCAAGGAGCTCTACAGACCTGCGAGCAAGCCGAGTATCGTAACTGTACCGCCTATGAGCTACGTTGCCGTTCGCGGAAAGGGCGACCCAAATACCGAAGGTGGCGAGTATCAAAACGCCCTGCCGCTACTTTACGGCATCGCCTATACCGTCAAGATGTCGAAAAAAGGCTCAAGGAATATCGAGGGCTATTTCGACTTTGTGGTACCGCCGCTCGAGGGTTTCTGGTGGCAAGACTCCCCGAGCGGCGACATCGATTATGTACGCAAGGACGATTTCAACTTTATCTCGTGCATCCGCCTGCCCGATTTCGTCACCCGAGATGACTTTGACTGGGCAGTCGCGGAAGCCACGGCCAAAAAGAAACTGGACTTTTCTGCCGTCGAGTTGCTTAGAGTTGATGAGGGTCTCTGCGTTCAATGCATGCATACCGGACCCTATGACAGCGAGCCGACAACCGTAGACGCCATGCATGAATACGCGACCGAGCAGGGCTATGTCCCCGACTTCTCAGACAACCGTTTACATCACGAAATCTATCTCTCCGATCCACGCAAATGTGCGCCGGAGAAACTTAAGACTGTGGTTCGTCATCCTATCAAGCGCGCTGAATAGCGTGGAGCGTCATTTCACGCGCTAGGTTTTAAGCCAGCCAACCAGCCGCCTCCTGGGCCGTCCGGTAATTATCTTGACGCGGCCCGTCGCATCTTATAAGTTTGTTTTGCTAAAGCTGGAAAGCCTCTCAACGATGCGCAACTCCAGCTCTTTTTCTATCAAGAGGCTTAATGAAATACCAGAAGTCGCGGATATCCATCAACGAACAAATAGCACTATTGACAGAAAACAAGGGTCTTAAGTGCTCTGATCAAAGCGAACTCGAGCGAGCTTTGGTCGAAGCCAACCACTACAGACTGTCGGCCTACTGATTTCCCTACAAAACCAAATGCAAGTCCGGGATTACCATCTTTCGCGAAGGCACAACATTCGAAACCATCATCTACACGTATGAATTTGACCGAGCCCTCCGGCAGTTAATGTTTGATGCGGTCGGCAGTGCGGTCGGCAGAATTGAGATCTACCTCAGAAGCAGAATTGCCTATCTTGCCTCTGAGGAACGCGGGCCTTTCTGTTACCCAGATGTCGCCATAACGAGGCTCAACTCGGCATGCCCGTCGAGCTCTGCGCCGCACTGGGCTACGCAGCTGTCTTTGGCAGCGCCACCAATACGCTGCTCGCACCCATCCTTATTGGCTGCGAAGTCTTCGGCTTTGGCAACTTGCCGATGTTCTTTATTGTCTGCGTCGTGGCTTACCTGTTCAACATGGATAAGTCCATCTACGCCCTGCAGAAGCGGGCGTAGAAAGATGTCCAAGCAGGTGGTCTCAACCGGAAACGGCGTCCCACTCTGAGGCTGTATTCCGGGGCACGGTTTCCGCTCGGGACGCCATTCGGAAAGCGCATCCCGCTTTAAAACAGAATTCCGGGACGTGGTTTCCGTCTGAGCCTCCATTCGGAAAGCGTGTCCCGTTCTTTCACGGCATCTTGGCTATGCAAAGTGCTCGAGCGTTACTCCTCGTACGCGCCCTCAAGCCGCAGCAGCCACTCCTTGCGGTCGAGGCCGCCAGCATATCCGTTGAGCGAACCATCGGCGGCAACCACGCGATGGCACGGCACAATAATCGAAATGGGATTACGCGCGACCGCGGCCCCCACGGCACGGGGAGACACAACGGGTGCCTCATTTCCCGGCACACGATGTCGAGCCGCAACGCGCTGAGCGATCTCGCCATACGTAGCGACCTCGCCACGCGGGATAGAGAGCAGCTCAAACCAAACCTCACGCTGAAATGCCGTGCCAATCATATGCAACGGCGGCGTAAACCGAGGCTCCTGCCCCGCAAAATAAGCATTCAGCCAAGCCCAGGAACGCTCAAGCACCGAAGACGCCGCACCATTTGCCGGACTCACCGACGACATGCCACCAGCACCAGAAACTGCATCGGCGCCTTCAACATGTTCGGGATCTTCTTTGAGAAGCGTGGAGCCAAAGTGCTCCTGTCCCTCAAACCAAAGCCCCGTCAGACCGCGGCCATCAGCGGCAAGCAAGATTTCGCCCAAAGGCGAGGCAAATGTCGTCGTGACCACCAGCGGCTCCTTTCAAAACTCCGTAACATAATACCGCGAACTGTGCAGGCAACCCCCGCAGATACGTCCGGGCGGGCTCGCAATTACTTCAGCGAGGCTGTTTTTCCCAATCAAGCGAAGAAGACGCGGGGCTTCGACGCCGGGGCGGTACCCCCGCGAGCTGAGCTCTAATACTTTTCCCGAGAAGTGAACGAGTGAAAACGGGCCCCGAAGCATCTGCACTTTCGAGATGCAATTTCCTGCGGTTTTGCCAGCCAAATCCTGCGGGTTTGACGTCTAAAAATGTCGATGCTTCGGAGGCCCAAGTATGGCCGTTCACTTCTCGGAAAAGTATTAGACCTCGATTTACATGCCACTCAATGTGACAAAGTGGCTGCTCCTTTGTCACATTCGATGAAAAAGGGCACCGATGTTAGTCGATGCCCCAAAGCGGCTGCAGGTTAAGCCCTACAGCGTATGTCTAAGACGAATCGAACTATTCGTCCCAGGAGAGGTTCTTACCAGTCTTTTTTGCCAGCAGCAAGAACAGGCCGATAATAACGTTGCATGCGATGCAGAAGATGAAGACGCCCTGGAAGGAGCCGACAAGCTCATAGACCTTCATCATAACGGGCATGCCAAAGGCGCCGACGATATAGCCCACGGAGCAGATCAGCGCGAAGATGCGACCGAAATCGCGGGAGCCAAAGACATCCATAACCAAAACGGTCAGGGCAGTGCCAGCGATGACGTACATTACGTCGTTCACGCCTGCTGCGAGGATGCTGAGCGTCGAGTTGCCGCTGCTCATCATGAGCATGACAAAGGAGAGGATGGAGACAGCGAGCCAGCCCAGAATGGCCTTCGTGCTGCCGAACCTATCGCAAGTGGTGCCGACGATCGGATTGAGGAACAGATCGAAGAGCGATGCAGCGGATACCATGAAGCCGCCCACCATGGGGCTAAAACCAACCTCGGAAGCATACGTCGGGAAGAGCTGGTTCATGCAGCAAGTGAGCTGAACGAGACAGAGGAAGCCGATGCAGAAGAAGAAGGCAGGCGACTTAATGGCGCGCGCATAGCTAACGCCACGCGTGCTATCCTCGGTCGTCTCCTCGGTCTCGGTGACCGTCTCGCCCTCGACGTAGCCATAGGGCAGCATGCCCTTGTCCTGAGGCTTGTAGCGGATGATCAGAATGGAAGCTGGGAGAATGAGCACTGCGGAAACACCGGCGAGCACCAGATAACCAGTTCTCCAGCCAGCGGCCTCGATGACAGAGGTGATGACGGGACTCATGATGAGCATGTAAATCGAGTTCACTGCCCAAGCGAGACCGATTGCCAGGCCACCAGATTTTTTGAACCACTGGTCAATAACGTCGGACATAGCGACGCCGGTGGTGAAGGCGAAGCAAACGCCAATCAGGGCGCCAGCGGCGATGAACATCCAGACTTCGGTGTAGAAGGCCATGCCTGCGCCGGCAGCGAGCAAAATAAGCTCGACAACGGGGAGCCAAACCTTGCCAACGACCTTGGGAATGAGTTTTCCGACAAACGGAAGGGCTGCCGCAAGACCAATGAGCGTTGCGGTGAAGTAATACGAGAAGATGGAATAGTCAAACCCGAACTCCTCGCACACGGGCGCGACGAAGGAGCCCGCGATGACGCTATAGGATCCGGTCGTGCCGGCAGACATAAGGCCGAGCGCGATTACGAGAACCCATGCGTAAACCTTGCTGCTCTTTAACTTTGCATTTTCCATTGACGCAGCTCCTAGAGACCCAGAAGGGCACACATAACGGCCTTGATGGTGTGCTGACGGTTCTCTGCCTCACGGAAGATGACCGAAGCGTTGGCCTCAAAGCACTCGTCGGCAATCTCGAAACCCTCTGTGATGATCTCGCGATGAAGGTCGTTCTTGCACTGGTCGAGGAGCATCTTGCCAACACGGTGATCCGCGTTGTGGACAGAGGGAAGCTCATGCATGCAGAAGATGTCGGGATTGTTGGTGCGCTTGCACAGCTCGCTGGTGACGCGATAGGGGTACAGAGACTCGGCATCGCCCAACCAGGAGTTGTAGTCGTCGGGATCCAGAACCTCTTCTCCGCACTCGGGGTTGATGTAGCGCCACTCCTCGGTAACGATAACGTCAACGCCATCCAGGGCATCGAGGTCAGAGGTGATGGTAAAGGTCCTATTGGGAGCGTACTTGGCGTAGCAGGCCTCCACCTCTTCGATCATTTCCTTGCACATCTGATGACGGAGGTCGTCGGGGCCGATGGCGAGGAAGTCCATGTCGAGCATAGCGCACAGACGGCCATACCACACTGGGGCGCCGGCGCAGTTGCCAACGAAAGCCATCTTCTTGCCGCGGCTCGTACGCAGACCGCCCCATTGCTCTTCCATCGTAAGAGCGTCAGCGAGCATCTGAGTCGGGTGATCGCCGAGAGTAAGGGCATTGATGACCGGGATGTCAACCAGGTCGGCGACGTCATAGAGGAACTGCTCGTCCTTCTGTGCGCGGTAGACGATGAGATCGTACATGCCGTTAAAGACGCGCATGGCATCCTTGACGGTCTCGCAGTCACCCATGTGGGAGTTGGTCAGATAAGTGAAGCCCATGCCCAAATCATTGCAGGAGGTCTCGAATGCGCAACGAGTACGGGTCGAGCCCCACTCAAAGTTGGCGAGGACGTTTTTGCCGGGGAAGTAGCGCTGGTCGACACCAGACTTCTTCTGAGCCTTAAGGTTCCAGGCAAGATCGATGAGATAGCGGAAATCCTCGGAGGAGAGATCATGGATGTTGATGTAGTCGCGACCGCGGAGGCTGTTGTTCATGCCTATTTCCTTTCGAATTATTATCAAAATTATTGTTGAATGTGTCCCCGAGGAAAACACGGATATCCCTCGGGGAGCGGTACATGTGGCGCCTAAGCCAAAGAGCGCAGGCTCTAAGGCTCACTAACGACTGGCCGCCACGTCCTTAGTCCAGCAGTGCACGCCGCCGCCGGACAGGTTAAGCGCGAGGGAATCAATCATGATGACTTTGCGATCGGGGAAGCAGCTCTCAAGAACTGCCTTGGCCTGCTCATCCTTCTCTTTCACGACCTCGCTCATGCCCTCGTGGTAATAACGCTGGCCAAGAACGACGCCGTTGCAAATCAGGAAGTTGCAGTAGCTCGCTGCGGCGTAGAAGTGGACGGGGCCCTCGGGCCAGGGGGTGCCATCCATAAACTTGCCGCCCATTTCGTCGATGAAGCCCTTATAGAGCTCGTAATCTTCATCGCCAGGGGCGATAACGACTTCAATAGGCTCGGCGGTGGGCATACGAACGATCTCGAAGGGCTTGCCCTCCCAGTCCGTTTCGTTGCTCAGGATCTCGTAGGCTGCCTCAATGCGGCGACGAGACTCTGCTCCAGCCTTGCTCGAGGCTGCCTCTTCATCGGACACCTCGGCAAGAAGAATCTTGTTCGGAGTGATAAAGCGACACATCTCATCAATGTGAGCTGCAAAGCTCATGCCAAAGACGGGAGTTCCGTCTTCCTTCTCGTCGAGGATGCCCAGTCGATAGTCGTCGTCCTCGAGCATAGGCTGCGGAAGCCAGATAACCTTGTTGAGGTTGTAGATGCGCTTATACTCGGCCTCTACTTCCTCTTTCGTGAACTCGGGATTACGCTTGCGGCATTCCGTGTCCTCGATGGCGATCAGAGTGCCGTGACCGTCAAACTCGCGGTCGCCGCCCTCCGAAACCATTTCGGAATTGACGATATCGAAGCAACCGAGCGCAACCGCCATGTGAACGGCTGCCTTACGTGCGGACTGGCACTCCGGGGAGTTCTTGTCCCACACGCCGTAATAGGTCCAAGCGGGGTTGACCATATAAGAATGGCCCTTGTCGTCGACCATGATGCTGGGACCGTTGTCGCGGACATAGAAGTTGGAGTCTTCGAACTGCGTGATCTCGATGCGATCGAGATCAACCCCCTCCTCCTTCAGGCGCGAGCAAGCCTCCTCATAGGAGCCGGGGGTGCCGCAATTGAGGTTGACCGTAACGTCGCCATACTCGAGCAGAGCCTTGATCACGTCAACGCAGGGCTGGCGGTTATCGTAGCCCTCTGCACGGATGTAATCGGGAAGCCATGTCACATAGACGTTGGAGCGCTTCTCGAACTCGCCCGGCATACGATAGTTCTCGTACATGGTTGGTCCTTCCGTCGGGTTTCCCGCAATGCTGTCCGGCCGCGACAATAGCGGGGTTTCACCTGCTATAGTACTACTATACCTACCGTTCGGTAGATAATTTTGAATAATTGCCGCTCGCCTACTGATACATACCGTTCGCCGTATATAGTGGTCATGTTTGGACACGAATTGATGTCCCGTTGCCATCCTTAATAATGTTGGTAGTGCGGAAGTGATTTGCAATGGAGAAATGCAGCGTGAGCACAAGAAAAAAAATATTGGACGCAATGTACGATCTTGTGGCAGAAGTCGGTTATGACAAAGCGTCTATCGGAAAGATTTGCGACTTTGTCGGTATATCCAAGCCGTCGGTGTACTACTACTTTCCCTCAAAAGAGGAGATTTTCACTACGCTCTTGGACAGCATGTTTCCGACCATTGACTATCAGCGCGACTACTCGCTAATAGTCGATAGGGACGGGTTCAAGGCCGCGCTTATCGAGCTCGGCAATTCAGTTATAGGTGGCTATCGAAGCGATGAAAAGCGCCGGCGCGTGCTGGCCGAGGTTAGCGTTCAAGCAAATCGAATTCCTGCAGTTCAGGAACGTCAAGCGACGGCGACCAAACGAACCATGGATGCGCTTAAAGACATCCTTCTTCATGGTGTAGAGATTGGCGCGTTTTCCGATAGCGCCGACGTAATGCTCTACGTACAAATTCTTTATACCGTTCTGGAGGGAGCAAGCAATACGGTCGCTCAAGGTGAGGATATTGATGAGAAAGCGGTTTGGGCGGGAATAGTCGAGCTTATGTTCAAATAAACCAGCCAAGCTGAAGCGCATGTTGGCACCCATGGTGCCTGCGGGCAACCTTTAAAACGAAAACAGGGGTCGACTCCAGTCTGGCTTGGAGTCGACCCCTGTTGCATGGCAATCTATGCCGATGCAAATCGGCGCTTATTACTTTTCAGCAGCCTTATTGAGAAAGCCGGAAACGATAGCAAACGCAGCAATCATAAGGTTGCAGGCAATGCAGAAGATAAATACTCCCTGGAATGACCCTGCCATGCCGTAAACCTTCATCATGACCGGCATTCCAAAAGCACCGACGACATAGCCCGCTGAGCAAACGATCGAATAGATCCTTCCAAAATCGCGTGATCCAAAGAGCGAGAGGAGAAGCATCGGCATTGCGGTTCCAACGATGGCGAACATGACATCGTTTACACCAGCTGCAATGATGGAAACGGTCTCATTGCTTCCGCCAATGATAAGAAGCAGGAATGAAAGAATGCTGACACCTGTCCATGCGACCGTTGCTTTAATAGCGCCAAGCTTGTCGCATGTTTTGCCCACGAAGGGATTTAGGAAGATATCGGAGAGTGAAGCTGCCGAGACCATTAAGCTTCCTACGATAGGATTGAAACCGACCTCGCTTGCATAGGTTGGAAACAGCTGGTTCATGCAGCAGGTGAGCTGCGCCACGCAAAGCAAGAGGACACAGAGAATAAAAGACGGCGTTTTCGCGGCATCGCGGAGTGCCATGCCCGAAAGGACATCTTCCTGCTCATCGGCGCTGCAGCTCTCATGGGTTTCGGAGGCGGTCTCTCCGTACGGAAGCATATTGCGATCAGAGGGGTTAAGGCGAATGATAAATGCGCTTGCAGGCAAAATCATAGCTGCAGAAACGGCCGCAAGCACGATGTATCCCGTACGCCAGCCTTGCTGCTCGATGACCAGTGCAATGACAGGACTCAATAACAGCGTGCAGAGAGAATTAACGCCCCAAGCGAGGCCGATGGCGAGACCGGACGATTTGCTGAACCATTGGTCAATGACATCGGACATGCAGACGCCCGTTGTAAACGAAAAGCAGATGCCGATCACTGCGGCGGAGACGGTGAACATCCAGACCTCGGTGTAGAACGCCATTGCGGCGCCGGCGGCAATAAGGACGAGTTCAATGCAAATATGCCATGGTTTGCCGATTACTTTTGGAATGAAGCGACTCAAAAGCGGAAGCCCAAGCGCAAGGCCAAGAAGAATCGCGGTGAAATAGAAAGAAAAAGAAGTGTAGTCAAAGCCCAGATCTTCACATACTGGAGCAACGAATGAGCCGGCAATAATGCTATATGTGCCAGTTGTTCCGGCGGACATTAAGCCGAGCGCAATAACGACGACCCAAGCAAATGCGCCGCTTTCACGGAGACAATCTTTTTTGGCTGGTGTGGTGAGAGTCATGGTTGCTCCATTTCTATCGGCAATACATCCTATATGCCTACCGATAGGTATATAAACCAGAGGACTCTTCGTCAAGCATTAAGCGGGGAGAGGGAGTTCTTAACCTGCCGAACGGTAATTAGACCCCGTTTTCGCAAGGGTCTCAATGTGACAAAGGGACTGCCCCTTTGTCACATTATTCGGAGCGCAGGGCCTCCACGGGATCCTTCCTGGACGCGCTACGGGCCGGCAGCAGGCCAGCGACAACCGTCAGCAGCACCGAAATTGCAATGAGCACTAGCGCATCCTGCACGGGCAGGCTCATCAGATTGGGTACCTGTTTGGCAGTAAGCGCCCAGGCATTAACCGGAAAGCTCACGGCCACCACGACGACAACAGCAAAGACGCCGGCAATGAGGCCCTCGATAAAGGTCTCGGCATTGAATACGTTGGCCACGTTACGCTTCGACGCGCCGATCGCACGCAGGATGCCAATCTCCTTTTTGCGCTCCAGCACGCTGATGTAGGTGATGATGCCGATCATGATGGAGCTCACCACCAGGCTGATACTCACGAATGCGATGAGCACCAAGCTGATGGTATTCACAATGTCGGTCACCGAACCCATGATGATGCCCATGTAGTCGGTATACGAAATTGCCCGATCATCGTGGCCGGCGGCTTTGACCTGTTTGTTGTACGCATCGATGTGATCGAGTACGCGCTCCTTGGCCTCAAAGTCGCGCGGGAAAATCTTAACCGAGATGGGATCTGCCTCGTCCGCATAGCCCAACGTGGTCAGATTGTTGTCGTAGGTGAGCTGTGACGCCTTGGCGTAACTCATCATGAGCGAACTCAGGTCCTCGGCGTCCATGTTGAAATGGATGGCGCGGGCAAAGGCGCTCGCATCCACACGCATAGCGCTCGCTAGGTTGGCAAAACTCGAAGACATCTGCGTCGCCACCTGGTCCATAAGCCCTGCCGCGCCCGCCTTGAGCTGGGATGATACCGTCGACGCTATCTGCTCGCTGATTGCCTTCATCACCTGATCCATAGCCTGCTGCAGATACGGAGCCAGCTGCTTTTGCACATAGTCGCTCATCGCCTGCTGCAGACGCTCGGCCAGGGCATCGCCGCCGAGCGCTTTGAGCTGGGCCAGGATTTGCTGGGCTGTGTCATCATTCTCAAGATACGTCGAGAATGCGACAGAGAGCTTTGACGCGTCCTTAAGGTCTTCGGGCGACAGCGCCCTAAACTGATCAGACCGCAAAAAGCCCTCAAACAGTTGGTTGGCCAGCGTTCCCACCTGCTGCATTTGCTCGGGCGTGAGTTCCAGACCGTCAAAGATACCCGAGAAATCTGGGGTTGGCGCTTTTGCCATGATGTCGCTGAAGTCGATGTCCTTGCCAACGTCCGAGAGGTCAATGTCCAACCCGGATAAGTCGATACCAGAAAGGTCCATACCGCCGGCCGCACCCGAGAGTGCAGACGCATCAAACGAGAACGCGCTCTTGAGCGCCGCCTCGTCCACGCTGAACATGCTGCTCAGATCCACGCCTTGTTTGGCCTCGCCTTGCAGTTCGTCGAAGGTTTTGCCCGTAAAGACATCCGTCTCGGGGTGAGCAAGCTGCTCCTGCACAATCTGCGAATTTGCGGCGTGTTCCATAAGCTGACGAGTTAGTGCATGCGTGTAGGCAATGCCCGGGGTCAATGCGCTCGCGTTGGCCGTCTCGTTAGGTCGCACCACGCCCACAATGTGCACGTCGATACCGTCGGCAACCTTGGCTGCCATAAAGTCGGCGTCGCCAGACATGTCAGTCCACATGCCGGTCTCTTCGTTTTTGCGATAGGCATCGGCCGACGACAACACCTTAAACGTCGTGGACAGCGCATCGTCGTAGGTAAAGTCGGCGGCGGACTCGGGCGTCTCAATCTTGCCGTCGGCCGCCATGGCGCTGTTGACCAGGTCGTTGAGCTCATCGATATCCAGCGCACCGATGCTATAGAGCGTATAGTCGCCCACCGTGCCGCGGCTCGAAAGCACCATCACGGCTTCGTTGGCAGACGTGGGCCAATGACCGGCGACGACATCGTACTGGCTGTCGAGCAGGCTCTGGTCGTCAATCATCTCGTTAAAGACCGAGGTTCCCATGGATTCCATGCTCACCGTTGCCGCCGAGCTCGCGCCTCCGCTCATGGCCTCGGTCATGGCGTTGGGAACAAGCCGAACGGGTTTCTCGTCACCCTTACCCGCACGATAGACAACCGGCGTCACGCCATAGCCGTACTGGATGGCGTTGACCTCTTTGTCGATACCGTCGCCGCCGTCGTCAAGCCATGCCTTAAAGCTCGTCATGTCGTTGGACCTAACGCTCGCAAACATATCCTTTACGGCCGTAACCACGGGAATCTTATCGGTTCCCCGAGCCTTGCCGCCGACACTGTCGTCGGACGAATCCACGTTTTCAGGCGAGTCATCATCCGCAGTTCCCTGCCCGCCCATCATGGACGACAGATCGTAATCCTGCTTGGAAATGGTGAGTGGATAGCTCGAGAGCGTATCCTCCTCGACCTTTTTGATGTAGCCGTTTACGCCATTGGACAGCGCCAGAATCGCCGCGATACCGATAATGCCAATCGAGCCCGCAAAGGCAGTCATGCCCGTGCGGCCCTTCTTGGTCATGAGGTTTCGGGCAGAAAGCCCCAGCGCCGTCACAAAGCTCATCGAGGTTTTGCGCGTAGGCTTTGCCTCGCGACGCGCGGCCTTGGCAGCATCAAAGGGGTCGGAATCGTCGGTGATCTTGCCGTCCGCCAGATTGACGATACGCGTGGCGTACTGATACGCCAGCTCGGGATTGTGCGTGACCATGATAACCAGGCGGTCGCGCGCAACGTCTTTGAGCAAATCCATAACCTGTACGGATGTCGTTGAATCCAAAGCGCCGGTCGGCTCGTCGGCCAGCACAATCTCGGGATCATTGATCAGAGCACGGGCGATGGCCACGCGCTGCATCTGCCCGCCCGAAAGCTGGCTCGGGCGCTTGTTAACGTGCTCGCCCAGGCCGACTTTCTCCAACGCCTCGCGCGCACGTTGGCGGCGCTCGGCATGCTCCACGCCCGTGAGCGTGAGCGCCAACTCCACGTTTTCCAAAATGGTCTGATGCGGAATGAGGTTATAGCTTTGGAACACAAAGCCGATGCGGTTGTTGCGATAGGCATCCCAATCGCGATCGTGAAAGTCCTTGGTCGAGATGCCGTCGATGAGCAGGTCGCCGGAATCGAAATGATCAAGTCCACCGATAACGTTGAGCATCGTGGTTTTACCCGAGCCCGAGGGGCCCAGAATGGCCACGAACTCGTTATCCCGAAAAGACAGGCTTACGCTGTCGAGCGCCACCTGGGTAAACGACTGCGTAACGTACCTTTTGCAAATTCCTTTGAGCTCCAACATGGACGGCAACCTCTCCTGCGCAGGCACCCTGCCCGCTCTCCCCCGCCGTTCGTATTCGACGCGTTTGTCCTACTCTATCCCCATTTTTCACCGACACCAGTGAGGAATGTAGGGAACCGCGCCAAAAAACGAACGGGACGGCACCCAAAAGAAGAGGTCCCGAGCGGGACCTCTATATGGTGGAGCTTATCTTGAAAGGTAGCGGACTACTTCGCACAGCGACACACGATTCTCGCTATGCTTTACGCGTTTTTACTGCTCGCTATTCGCAATCGCCTGGTCGATAAGTTTGTTGAGTGCTGCGCGCTGCTCGGCGGAGCTGATGGCTCCCACGATTGGATCCCCTACGATATTGCCATTCTGATCGATGACATACGTTGTCGGGAACGAGAACAAATTTGACGTGAACTTACCGGCCTCGCTATCCGACTTGAACCAGATGTTCTTATACGTCACGCCCTTCTTGCTCAGCACGTCCTTGGCATCTGCAATCTCGCCCTTGTTGCCATCGAGCGTAAAGGAATTGACGCCCACGACCTGGCCGCCCTTCTTGGCAAGCTCCTGATTCAGTTTCTCAAGATCGCCCAGCTCGCCCACGCACGGCTTGCAAGTAGTGAACCAGAAGTTCATGACGGTGACCTTGTTCTTAGAGAACAGCTCGTCGCTGTTCACGTCGTTGCCATCCAGGTCCTTGCCCGTAAAGCTGGGGAACTTCGTCGCCTCACTCGAAGCATTGGCACCAGCCGTCATGCCAGCGGTCGAAGCGTCGACGCTCTCGCCTGCACTCGGCGTGCTTCCACAGCCGGGGAACTCCTTCTCCAAGCTCTCGAGCTTGTCCTCGATCTCCTTGATCTGCTGTGCACCGGCCTTGAGCGTCTTGAGCTCATCCGCCGTGAACTCATCCTTGGCGCCGTCGATGGTCTTGAGCAGGAAATCGCCGTAATTGCTGCCGTCCTCAATCATTGCCGAGTCTTTATTTGCCGCATTGAATACCTTTTCCCACAGCGCGTTATCACTCGAAAAGATCTCGTTCTCCTTCTGCATGAGCTTCGCATACAGCTCGGCGGCCTCGTCGGCATTGGTCGGCTTCTGCGCAGTGAGTTCTGCAATCTTAGGATCGGAGCTCGCGGATTCGCTCGCATTGCCACCGGGCGCCGAACATGCCACAAGGCACAAGGCCAATACCGGCACCATAAACAGGACCGCAATCTTAGAAAGCTTCATAGTCATTCCTCCGTTTTGTCGAAGCTTGTTTTACTTTTTATCGGCGGTCAAGGGAATCTTTTCCGCCGACACATCCAGGCCATAGCGATAGCTGATGGCATCGACAGGACAGGCCCCGATGCACTTTCCGCACCGGATACATTCGGCATGATTGGGCGCGCGGACCACATCAACGTCCATCTGACAAACCCTTGAACACTTGCCGCACGAGACGCATTTGCACGCGTCAACCTGAATCCCCAACAAGGACACCCTATTCATCAGCGCATAGAATGCGCCGAGCGGGCAAATCCATTTGCAGAAGGGGCGATAGAACAAAACGCTCAGCAACACCACGGCAATGAGAATGAAAAGCTTCCAGGTGAAGAGCTGCCCCAGCGCAGATCGAATGCCGGCGTTGGCGATGGCCAGCGGAATGGCGCCCTCGAGCACACCCTGTGGACAGATGTACTTGCAAAAGAACGGATCTCCCATCCCCAGATCATTGACCACCAGCACAGGCAGCAATACCACAGCAAACAGCAGCACGACGTACTTGATGTACGTGAGCGGCTTAAGCTTTTTCGTGGAGAACTTTTTGCCGGGAATCTTGTGCAGCAGCTCTTGTAGCCAGCCAAACGGGCACAAAAAACCGCACACAAAGCGCCCCAGTAGCACGCCGATCAGAATGAGCGTACCGGTAACGTAGTAGGAGAAGTTAAACCTAGATGAACCCACCACCGATTGAAACGACCCGATGGGGCACGCACCCGTTGCCGCAGGGCACGAATAGCAGTTAAGCCCGGGTACGCAGACTGTTTTTCCCACGCCCTGATAGATGCTGCCCTTGGCAAAGTTAGGCAGGTGAATGTTGGTAATAAGTGTTGCCGCCGCCTGAATGAATCCGCGAAATCGGGCCAAAACATGCGACGCAGTGTTTTCTCTTTTATCCAATTCCGATACACTCCAAGCACAGCCTAATCGCTTTGGCCAGCACGGCATCCGCCTCGCCACGCATAACGCCAAAGCACACCATGGCAATTCCGACGATCAACAAAGCGACCTGTACCACGGGTTTTACCGCTTTGAACAACCTGACCACTCCTTTCGTTACGCGACCATTGGACCATATCGGCTATAAAATCCGTGTTAAGCGCGATTTGAAATGTGCAAGGAGACTGTTATGCGTATTTTGATCGTCGAGGACGAGCGGGCGCTGTGTGACGCAATCGCGCGCAGCTTGCGAAACTTGGCGTACAGCGTCGACTGCTGTCACGACGGACAGGAGGCGCTCGACCTACTGGACGTTGAGGCCTTCGACCTCGTGGTACTCGACCTCAACCTTCCCCGCATCGACGGCATGACCGTACTCAGGGAACTTAGGAAAACTGACTGCGAGACTAAGGTACTGATTCTGTCCGCACGTGGCGAAGTATCCGACAAAGTCGCCGGACTCGATGCCGGCGCCAACGATTACCTCACCAAGCCGTTTCATCTGGACGAGCTTGCGGCAAGGATCCGCAGCCTTACCCTCAGACGCTTTACACAAACCGACATAGTTTTAACCTGCGGAAAGCTCCGCTTTGACACCAAGGCGCGCATCGCTTCCGTGGACAACGAGGCTTTATCTCTTACGCGCAAGGAAACGGGAATCTTGGAATACCTGATGCTTAATCAGGGGCGTCCGGTAAGTCAAGAGGAGCTTATCGAACACGTTTGGGATAGCAGCGTGAACAGCTTTAGCAACGCAATCCGCGTTCATATCTCGTCACTCCGTAAAAAGCTGCGCAGCGCTTTGGGATACGACCCGGTTCGCAATCGGATTGGAGAGGGCTACGTTATGGAGGATAGCGAATGAAAAGGCTTTCGCTGCAATGGCGCATAACGATCATGACGGCACTGTTGACGTGTGCGGCGTGCGTGCTGACGAACTGCCTGGTCGGCTATACGGGCATGCGCTACATGGATGCTATCGGCAGCGACATCTCGGCCTTTAACGCAACCGGTGAAGATTCGCTCCAGGCGTTCGACCCAACGAAAGCGACCCTCGATGACGAGGTCACGATCGTCGTAAACGACGCACAGGAGTCTTTTGGCACGACAGCCTGGCGCATCACGGCTGGAGTCACACTCCTTGGCGGCGCGCTGGCATACTTTGTGAGCGGCCGTGCACTCAAACCGCTACGGGCTTTTGCAGCTCAGGTTGAGCGTGTGCAGCCTGACAACCTAAGCGAAATCAGACTCAGTGAAGATGTGCCCACCGAGCTACAGCGATGCAGCGCCTCTTTCAACGACATGATCGCCCGTCTTGGCGAAGGATTCTCTGCACAGCGTCAGTTTACCGGCAACGCCGCACACGAGCTGCGCACCCCGCTCGCCCTTATGCAAGCACAGATTGAACTATTCATTTCCGAGCACTCCGGTTTGCAACCCGAAACAGCCGAGCTGCTCGGCCTGCTACAAGAACAAACCGAGCGCATGTCTCGAATGGCCAAGGTATTGCTCGAGATGAGTGAGCTCCGCAGCGTTCCTTGCGAGGACGATGTGGAACTTGGCCCCTTGTCCGAAGAGGTCCTCACCGACCTTGCGCCACTTGCCGAAAATAAGGACGTAACCCTCGATTGCGCTGGAGACGCTTTGACAATCGGAAGTGATACGCTCCTCTATCGGCTGGTGTTTAACCTGGTCGAAAATGCCATCCGTTACAGCCGCCCCAGCTCGACTGTCAACGTCTCCATCTGCGACAACGACAGCCACGTGTTCCTGCGAGTCGAGGACCAGGGACCGGGAATACCCAAGCAGTACCGAGAAAGCATCTTCCAGCCGTTCTTTCGTCTAGACAAATCCCGCAGCAGGGCATGCGGCGGCGCAGGACTCGGACTAGCACTCGTTTGGGAGATTGCAGCGCTTCACGGTGGCACGGTAGAGGTCGAAGCAAGTTCCGAGAACGGGACCGTGATGCTCGTGACCCTCTCAAAGGGGGCCACCACGTGATCCGACTGTCCAGGGGTTCCACTCGGCATTGTGAAACGCGTCCCAAAACTTGGATATGAGGAATGGGAGGCAGCTCGCATCTATGCCGAGGACGAAGTCCTGGCGGGGATTCAGGATGCGCAGAGGAAGCTTACGGCAGAAAACCCCGACAGAGTCGTGACCGTCGGCGGCAACCGCATGGTGTCGCTTGCCCTCTTCGATTACCTGCACGGGAAATACGAGAACGTTGGAATCGTCTGGATCTATGTGCATCCGGATGTATCCACGCTGAATGATGGCTACCCCAACGCTCACGCCATGGTACTTGGCAGCCTTTTGGGAGAAAGTCATCCTGGTCTTCGGCGGCGAATAACGCGAATGTCCGCAGGCAGACTCCAACCTGTGCGCGGAGAAGCTGGACGACGCAAACAAGATTCCTCGATTCGAGCATGGAGATAAATCCGTCTATCAGTCTCATCGCATACTCAGAGGAGGATGCCAGATATAGATCCCATTGGGTAAAGTCGCCGTTCATAAAGGGAATCACTGCATTGCGCTCGGCGACTCTCAAGGCACTCAGGCTTTGTTCTATTTTCTCAGCTTCTTGTTTGAACTGTTCGCTATCCAAAATGCCCCCAAATGCCGGCTTCTCAACAAATCAGAAAAAGCATTGGCTATACTGATGCGGACAGTTCCGGGAGGGGTGCAAGAGACGGAAGGGCCGTAATGGGTGAGAAGGGCGAGCGGCCGGAGCGGGTGTTCCCCGGCAGGACAGACCCGTGGTTCATAGCGGCCATGGTGATTGTGGCGGGCGGTTTATCCGCGGCGTGTATCGCGTGTTTCCTGAGCTCGAGTCCCGCGCTCCTATGGGGCTGGCTCGCGCTGCTGCCCATCCCGGCCCTCGTGGCCCTGGCTGCCCTTCCCGTCCGCAGCAATCGCCTCGAGCTCTACGGCGACCGCCTCGTCGTCGTGTACGCTGGGACGCGTTCGGTGATACCCTACGCCCACGTGCGGGGCGTCCGGCGCACCAGGACGCTCTGGGCGGGGACGGCCAACTCGCTCGACCGCGTCTACATCGAGGCGCCCTACGACGGCGACGCCATCGTCTCGGTCAGAGACAACGACGCCCTCGTGGCGGAGCTGGGGCGCAGGTGCGGCCTTGGGCCCGGCGCCTGACGCCCCGAAAGGAAGAGAGGATGGACGTCCCGCACTGGCCCTACTGGAGGAAGTATTCCCTCGGCGGCACACAGGTCTGGTACGCGGACTGGGGCGACTGCCCCTTCGACACTGGTCTACATGAGCCCAGTTGAGTTCAGGAACGCAGGGCTGTCCCTGTAAAAAATGTTTAAGCAACCGTTGCAAATCCATTCTCCCGCGCAGAGAGCCCCGGGTAGGCCGAGCTCGCGTCGGGCATGTAGCCCATACGCCTCCGGGCGGCGGCAAGCCCGCGCCCGCCGCGCTCGCCGAACAGCTCAACCGAGCCCGAGCTGGGGCTGGCGGTGCCAGTGACGATACAGATGAGCGTTGACTTCCCGGCGCCGTTTTCGCCGATGAGCCCGTAGACGCGCCCCGCCTCGAGGGCGAGGTCGATGGGGCCGAGGACGGTCCTCCCGCGGTACGCCTTCGTGACCCCGTGAAGGCGGAGGGGCATGGCTGTCGTCATTGCGTTCCTTTCTCCTCGGATGGATTTTGGGTATGCGTCATGGGCCCCCGCGCGGGACGGGGAGCGAATCGACGCAGGCTCGAGGCCGGTTGGGTTGGGGTTGAGGTCCGGGTTCCACAGGCTTGCACAGCCCGACGGACGGGGCGTCCGGGCACGCTATGCTTAGGGAGCGGTGGGCGCCTCCGGGGCAGCAGGGGAC
>OGRA01001522.1_pt1 | contig 21768 bp, 18 predicted proteins | sample 1553351 | NCBI WGS metagenome assembly OGRA01 (sample SAMEA2580056, study PRJEB22360) | human gut metagenome | biome: human gut; feature: human-associated habitat; material: faeces | place: Denmark | collected 2008/2010
GCTGCTGTTGGTGGTCACGGTCTTGCCGCTATAAAGTGTGACAGTGGCCTTGTCGTTCTCCATGGAGAAGTCGGTGTTGTTACTTGTGTAATCACCGATATCAGTATCAGTGGGGATGTTCTCGCTGGTGAGAGTTGCCTTGACAGCCTTCAGGGTGTAGTCGCCGTCCTCGTCCACGCGTGCACGCTTGGTGTTGAGGTTGTACATGTTCTTGGACCAGTTCTCGATGGTCGAGTAGCGCAGGTGTGCGCGTTTGCCCACAAAAAGCTCGACGGCGCCGGCGTGGAGGTTGGCCACGTTGTACTTGGGCGCGGAGCAACCCTCGATAAAGTGCAGGTCGGCATCGTCCTCGACGATGATGAGCGTGTGTTCAAACTGACCGGCGCCCTTGGCGTTGAGGCGGAAGTAGCTCTGCAGCGGAAAATCGAGCTTGGTGCCCTTGGGCACGTAGACAAACGAGCCGCCCGACCACACGGCGCCGTGCAGGGCTGCAAACTTGTGGTCGGTGGGCGGGATGAGCGTCATAAACTTCTCGTGGATGAGCGGTTCCCACTGCGGATCGTGCAGGGCTTCCTCAATACCGGAGTAGACGATGCCCATCTTGGACGCGGTGTCCTGCATGTTGTGGTAGACGAGCTCGGAGTCGTACTGAGCACCGACGCCTGCCAGGTAGCTGCGCTCGGCCTCGGGGATACCTAGGCGCTCAAAGGTGTTCTTGATGTCGTCGGGCACCGACTCCCAGTCGTGCTTTTGGTCGGTGTTGGGCTTGACATAGGTGACGATGTTGTCCATGTCCAGGCCCTCGATGGAGGGGCCCCACGTCGGATCCGGGAAGCGGTTGAAGATTTCGAGGGACTTGAGGCGCAGGTCGAGCATCCACTGCGGCTCGTCCTTTTTGGCGCTTATCTCGCGCACGATGTCGGGCGTGATGCCGGCGTCGAGGCGCTCGAATCCCTCCTCGCCATAGGTGAAGTCGTAGAGGCTGCGGTCGATGTCCGCGACCTCGGTGCGGTTCTTGGTCATTGCGTCGCCCCTTTACGCCTGCTGCTCGGCAGCGGCAGACTCGGCCTGGGCGCGCTGTTCGGCGGCCTCGCGCTCGAAGGTCTCAAAGCCGTTCTTGTCGATCCAGGGGATGAGCGAGGCGTCGTCCTCGCGCACGATGTGGCCCTTGACCATAACGTGGACGCGGTCGACATCCAGGTGCTCCAAAATGCGCGTGTTGTGCGTGATGATGAGCATGGAGCCGTCGCAGCTCTTGCGGTAGGCGTCCATGCCGTGGCTGACGGTGGACAGGGCGTCGACGTCCAGACCCGAGTCGGTCTCGTCGAGGATGGCGAGCTTGGGCTGCAGCAACAGGAGCTGGAGCATCTCGACCTTCTTCTTCTCGCCGCCCGAGAAGCCCACGCCCAGCTCGCGGTTGAGGTAGGCGGTATCCATGTTGAGCTCTGCCGCGAGCTCCTTGACGCGACGGCGGAACTCCTTGCCCTTCATCTCCAGGCCGGGGCGGCCGGCGATGCTGGCGCGCAAAAAGCTCGACAGCGGCACGCCAGGGATCTCGACCGGGGCTTGGAAGCTCAGGAACAGGCCGGCGCGTGAGCGCTTGTCGGTGGTGAGCTCGGTGATGTCCTGGCCGTCAAAGACGATGCGGCCGTCGTTGACCGTGTAAACGGGGTCGCCCATGACCAGGTGGCCGAGGGTGGACTTGCCGGCGCCGTTGGGTCCCATCAGCACGTGGGTCTCGCCGGCGGCGACGTTAAGGTTGACGTTGTGGAGGATGGTCTTCTCGTCCACGGAGGCGGTCAGACCTTCGATGGAAAGCAGCGGATTTGCGCTCATGCTGTCCCTCTCTGTGTATGGTGTACTCATAGGTGTACTAAACCCTAGGAATCTTCTCGGAATAAAGTTACTATGGGTTCGGCGTTAGTCAAGGGAAAACCCGACTAATCCACTCGACTTTTTAGATGTGGGACATAATAATCAGGTTTGTTTGCCCCGCGTGCATAGGATTTGGGGCAAATTGGCCTGATTTTGTCCCAGGAACAACGGGAGGGTAGGTATGCTCATTTCTTCTAAGGGCCGCTATGCCCTCCGGCTGATGATCTATATCGCGGCGCTGGGCGACGCCGAGGGCAAGATTGCCTTGCGCGAGGTTGCCGACCGCGAGCATATCTCGCAAAAGTATCTGGAGCAGCTGGTTCGTCCGCTTATGAAGGCGGGCCTGCTTAAGAGCGTGCGCGGCAAGGGCGGCGGCTACATGATGGCCAAGGACCCGGCCGAGGGGCGCGCCGGCGACATCCTGCGCGCTGTCGAGGGCAGCACGGCGCCCGTGGCGTGCGACGGCATCGACAACAGCTGCACCCGCAGCGATTTGTGCTCGACCGTCAAGTTCTGGCGCGGTCTGGACGACGTGATCGAAAAGTACGTCGACGGCGTGACGTTGGCCGACCTGGCCGCCGTCCCCGAGATCAACTTTGACATTAAGCTGTAGGGCTGCAAATGGCATCTCTCGACAAGGTGTATAAGCAAATTGAAGTTTTTGCTCGGGAATGTGACGCCGAGAAGGTTGTGCTGTTTGGTTCCCGCGCTCGAGGTGACAACTTGCCTAAGAGCGATATTGACATCGCCGTAGCTGGTTGCCGGGATTTCGGCCGGTTGTCATATTTGATCGAGGAGCGTCTTGATACTCTTTTAGATGTAGATGTCGTCAATCTCGACGAGTCCTTATCGCAGCAATTGCTCGATGAAATTGCCAGGGATGGTGTGATTCTGTATGAAAAAATATGAGAACTTTGTCAGCGCCTTGGCGAATCTTGAGGATGCGCCCAATCAGGATCTCAACAATGATTTTGTTCAGAGTGGATTGATTAATAAGTTCAATCTTCAATTTGAACTGAGCTGGAAGCTCCTTAAGCGTCTGCTCGAGTATGAGGGCGCCACGCTTTCCGCGTCGGGGTCTCCTCGTGCCATCTTGAAGGAGTCCTACCGATTCTACGACTTTATTGATGAGGCAGCCTGGCTGGATATGCTCAGAGACCGCAATACGAACGTCCATATCTACGACAACAAGCTCGCTCAAGATTTGATTCAGCGCATCTTGAACGTCTATATTCCCGCTTTCTGTCAGTTGAGAGACGGGCTGACGAAACGTTACGGCGAGCTTCTGTTGGCGCCCGACGACCAGTTTGTTTAATTCCTTAAGATTTCGCGGAGGGTTGTTGCCGTTTACCGAGTGGTTGTTGTGCAACAACGGATGAGCTGCAATACTGATTCTATCTTTGCAAACTGCACTTTAACTACACCAATGCAGGGAGGATCTTATGCAGCCCAAGCATTCTGCTATTGTCGCGGGCCTGACGCTGGCGCTTTCGTTTGGCGCCGTCTCCGCGCCGGCACCCGCCGCTGCCGAGGAGCCCACGCCGGGCGTTGCCTCGGATGCCACCGATATCGATAAGGGCCTTTACACCCAACAGTCCTTCTCGGGCGTGTTGAGGTCGGTTCAGGGTGTCTCGTTTGTCAACGTGACTCCCGAGATGAAGTACTTCACCAAATATGAGAGCCATGGCAACTATAACCAGGGCTTTTCGTATGGCGACGGTTATAACGCGCTGGGCTATTACCAGTTCGACCGCCGTTGGTCGCTCATTCCGTTTATGAAGCAGGCCTACAACTACAACCCCGAAAAATACAGCATGCTCAAGGATGCGATTGATCGCGGTAGTGAGATTTCCAACGCGAGCAATCCCATGTTCGAGAACGGCCAGCTCACCGAGCCGGGCCGTATCGCGCAGGAGGCTTTCCAAGGTGCCTACAATACCGATCCAGCTGAGTTCTCGGCGCTTCAGGATGCTTATGCGTACAATTCGTACTATGCGGTGACCGAGGCGTGGCTTAAGAGCGCTCTTGGCATTGACATCTCTGGCCGCGCCGATTGCGTCAAGGGCATGGTGTGGAGCATCACCAACATGTGCGGCACCGGTGGCTGCAGGGACTTTTTCCGCTGGGCGAATCTTTCCAACGATATGTCCGACCGCGAGTTTGTGACGGCGCTCTCCAATAGCGTGGTCAACAATGTCGCCACCAAGTTTTCGAGTCAGCCCCAGTATCATGAGGGCTGGAAGAATCGTTATAAGAATGAGCTGAAGGACTGCTTGGCTTATATCGCCGAGGACGAGGCAGCCGCTGCGACGCCCGTGCAGCCCGAGCCTACGCCGGCGCCCTCGCCGACACCTGATTCGAATGACGGCTCGAGTGACGATGCCAACGATGGCAGGATGGATGCGCCCTCGACCGATGATGACGGTAATGGCTCTGCTGGTGGCACTACCAACGACGGTTCCATCTCGAACGGCTCCGATTCGAACGGCTCTGCTGCGGGCGATTCGTCTTCAAGCTCTGCCGGCAATACGGACAGCGCCGCTCCTGGTTCGACCGACGCTGGCACCTCTGGCTCTTCTACCGGCTCGAGCGATTCGTCCGTTGACACCGGCTCCAACAACGGCTCCGGTTCTGACGCAACCCCTGATTCCGATGCTTCCAAGGACGACTCGAATAAGGCGCCGGACGCTCCCGTTGCTTCGCCGGACAAGAAGCCTTCTTTCTCCGCGCAGCTTGGTTCTACGCTGGGTTCTTCGCTGATGGCTGGCGTCAATAACGGTTCGACCCAGAACAAGGACAACTCTGATCAGGTTTCCGCGGAAAAGACCGAGGCCGCAAAGGGCGACTCTAAGGACAAGGCTTCCGAGAAGACCGAATCCGATAAGGGTTCTAGCTCTGAGGAGAAGGACGACAAATCCGCTCAGAAGAAGGACGAGGATAAGAAGTCTGAATCTGAGGAGAAGGACGAGAACAAGGGCAAGACCAAGGACGGAAAGCAGCAGGTCGAGGACAACGGTAAGGGCAACACTGACAACCAGGCCCAGGAGCAAAATGACTCCAAAACGGTGACCACCACGACCACGACGACTACAGCTACCAAGTCCTCGGGCGGCAACATGCCCAAGACGGGCGATCTGATTGTGATGGCGAGCCTTTCCAGCGCGAGCTTGGCCACACTGGGCGCTACGTCTATCGTAAGTGGTAAGCATAAGCTCGATCAGCAGAAGAAAGCTTCTGGGGAGGACGGCTCGGAGGAGTAGCCTCTCGGTTGCTAGATAACTAAAGAGTTGGGACGGGGTCCGGTGCGAATGCATCGGGCCCCATTTTGTTGCACAACGATTTGTTATGCCCCCTCAAGGCCTTTGTTCCTACCGTTGCCCGATATGATCGCGCGGCGACATCGGTACGCGCGAGGCGGTCATTACAATTGGCATCGTGTTGCGATTTAGGGGGAACGTTTTGGTGTCTGAACAGGTAAATAATGGTTGTGCTGCCGACTTTGGCGTGCGTTTGATCGGCTGTGCCGACGATGCGGCTTTACCCATTGGCATGCATGACTATGCGGAGGCTCTTGGTTGCTGCACGCTGGTCGACAAGACCATGTTTATTGCAGATGTGTTGGACTGCGACGCGTCCGTTGTGGTGTGCTGTCGGCCCGAGGGTTTTGGCAAGAGCATGAACTTGTCGATGCTCAAGGCTTTTCTGGAGTGTCCCGCGGTCGGTCGCGCTGGTCAGCGTTTGTTTGCCAATGCTCAGATTTGGGATGCGGACGGCGGACGCTATCGGGACGAGTATGCTTGCTATCCGGTGATATCGCTGGACTTTTCTGGCGCTGTGAGGCGTGGCGCCGCTATTGCTGACGTCGTGCGCGATGCTCTTTCGGGCGAGTGCGCCCGTCTGCTGGCGCTTTTGGAGGCTCCGGATTTAGCTCGAGACAAGGTGCGTCACATCGAACGCGTTGCGCGTGGCGCGGCGAGCGAGGACGAGGTCGCCTCGGTGCTTGGCGTGCTCATTGAGCTGCTGGAGATGGCCTGCGATGAGCAAGTTGTATTGCTCGTTGATGGGTACGACGCGGCGTGGTTGGGCCGTGCGAGCGCGAGGGGCGCTTCCGGCGCCGATCCGGCAGGGCTATTCGATCGCGTGCTGTTCGACGCCATTGCCACTGCGCGCGATTCGTTGCGGCTGACGTGTCTGATGGGGGAGTGTCCCGGCCCTGCCGAAGCGGCGCTTTCTTTGCACTGCTGCTCGTATTGTCTGACGACGCCGCTTTCGACCTGGTGTGACCGTTGGTTCGGCTTTTCGGATGCCGAGGTCCAGGCTCTGTTGAACCATGCTGGGCGCGAGGAATACCTGGATGATGCGCGTGAATGGCTCGAGGGATATCGGTTTGGCAGGGCCTATTGCTCGAGTCCAGCGCGTGTGATCGGTTTTCTGGGCCGAGGCTGCACGGCGCCTGTGCGTGCCGATCTGTATGGGTATGCGGATTGCCTGAGTAGGGTAGTTGCCGGGTGGAATCTCGACCGCCTTTCGGTCTTGTTCGATTTGCTCGAGGCCCATGGGTGCGCTGAGGTCCCGCTTTGTTTGGGCACTGCAGAGCCAGATGTCTCGCCTGACGATGGCATGTGGACAGCGCTATATCTATCCGGTTTTCTTACGACGGATATGACTGAGGAGCCAGAGCATGGCGATCGCCTCCGTGCTTTGCGATTGCCCAATAACGAGCTTCGACAGGCCCTGCGTCTAGTGATTGTTGAGTGGTTTGAGTGCGCTGCCGAGGACGTTCGAGACGTCGATGCGTTTCGAGACGGGTTGTGCCGTGGGGACGAGGGTGCGGTGAGACAGGCGCTAGGCCGCATCCTGGGAGATGCGGGAATCGGTGCGACCGACCCAGATGCGTCGCTGTCATATCACCTGCTCTTGCAGGGGCTCTGCTTTGGATTGCCGGGCTATGCCAATCCTGCCTCGAGGCGAAAGTGTGGCGCGGGTCGCTGGGACATCCAGGTTTTCCCTACGGGTGCTGTGTTCGACGTAGCAGACACGATTGGCATGTTGGACGAGCGCCCGCTGATAACGATTAACTTGATGTATGACCCCGATGTGGATGCGCTGGGCCTGGAATTGCTGGCCGTGCAGTCGCTACTCGACATAGAGCGCGACAGCATCGACGAAATCCGTGTACCACGCCCCGGCGTGGGTCGCATGCGCTGGGGGTTCGGTTTTGATGGGCAGCATGTGGCTACGGTGTGCCAGCGGCTTTAAGCGCCGAGGTGTTTCCGGCTTCCGTTACTCGGTGTCCTTCATGGGCGGCATGGGCTTCCAGTTGGGATCCTTGATGATCTTGCGGGCGTCCTTCATGCCTCGGCGCAGCGCCGGAATGCCGGTCTTAAAGCACTTGTCGACCGCGGCCAAGCGAATGAATTCCTTGCAGAAGGTCGCGGCATTGCCCAGGCGGAACAGCATGGGGTGGTAGTCACCGTAGATCTGCATATAGCGAGCGAGGAAGCCTCGGTTGCGCATGATGTAGTAGCGGTTGGTGTCGCTCGTGGAGTTGAGCTGGCGCTTGCCGGCGATATCCCAGTTAGAGACGGCGCGGGCGCGCTTGAGCACTACGTCGGCAACAACGGCGGGGAAGTGTTGGCTGCCCACGTAGCCGTAGCAGGCATCGTCGCCGTAGATAAAGAAGCGCGCATCGGGCAGGCCAATCTTGTCGACCACGCGGCGCGAGAACATGCCGCCTTCAAAGCACAGCTGGTTCATGGTGCGGTAGCCCTCGGGACCCAGATCCCACTTGGCGATGGGGTTAGGGATGCCGAGCGAAAGGATGAGCTGGTACTGCCAAAAGAAGGCGCCGCCATCAAAGTCTAGGCGCGAACCCTGAATGACGTCGTAACGGTCGGTCCACTTGGCCAAGCGCTCGATGCCTTCGGGGATGACGAGCACGTCGTCGTCCATCACCCAGAACCACTGGGCGCCCAGGTCGTAGGCGCATTTAGTGCCGGCCGAGAAGCCGCCCGCACCGCCGCCGTTTTCGAGCTGCGGGGCGTAGATGACACGGTCGGTGCCGCCCTGTGCGTCGGGCTGCTCGGTGTCGAAGCCCCACAGGTTGGCCAGGCGCTCGTTGAATGCGGTGCACATGGCCTCGGTCTCGCGCGAATTCTCGTTATCGACAATCACGATGCGCCAGGGCGTTGCCGTGAGCTCGGTCATAGAGTCGAACAAGTTGGCCAGGAGTTCCTGGCGCTTGTACGTAACGACGACGATGGCGAGCTTGTCGATGGGGGCGGGAAGGGTTGAAGGCATGGGGCAATATATCCTTTCACGCGCGGTGGGCGAATGCTGCGCGGAAGCTATCGAATACGTCCTTGGGACTGTCCTATTGTAAAGGCTCGACGCACCTTGGCGGCAAGCTTTGAATAAAACGCAGGAACCTGCCACGGCTGTAGCGGCTTTAGCGTCTGACGGCAGCGTGTCTATTGCCGCTTGAGCTGGCGAGCGATAAGGCTTCTAACTGCATCGATGTTGAGGAGCGCTAAGGCAAAGACGATGCTAATGACGGTGCCCGTGATGATACATATAGCTGCCGGGCTGTTTTGGCTGACCAGTATGTTTGCGAGCAACGTATTGAATACGGGACGCCACAGGCTACTGGTGAGCGACTGCATCACATAGAAACCGAGCGTGGCGGTCGATAAGGTGACGATGGCACCTGCAGTCCGCGAATTGCCTGAGGCACTGCGTCGGGTAGCCGCAAAGAGCAGGGAGGCGGCAGCGAGGGCAAACGAGATCAGCGAGGTCGATTTGTAGGAAAGGATTGCCATCGCCGTGAGGTTGTCGGTGAAGGAGAGCTCGCCTTCCAGGATGGTGACGAATGCCAAAACCGCTGCGAGCAACCGCGTGCCTAAGGCGCCCGCCCTGTCCGAATCCATGGCGTCGGTTACGTCGCGGAGCAGCCCGCCAATCAAAAACGCGATTACGTACGTGGCGGCGCTCATGAACTTTTGGAGCCAGGAAAACTCGCCGGCGCTTGTCGCACTCATAGCGGCTAAATACCCGTTAACAACAAATGCGAGGATTCCAACGACGATGACCGCTGCCGTGTAGCTCCTCTTAGAGAGTCGACTCTTGGCCAGGCCAAACAGCGGCGCCATGAAGACCGTGGCGGCATAGACCCAGATAAACTCAAGGCCTAGCGTGTACCAGTAGTGCGTGTTGAGGGTAACATCGGGAATGGGGGAGACGACCGTGGACCAAACGAGTGCCACGAGGCAATAAAACGCAGTGGGCATAACGACCTTGCCAAGGCGCTGCGCCGTCCGTTGCATTTGCGACTTCCACGTTGCTCCACCGCTCCAAGCACGCGCGGCCGAGGCGATGAGAAAATAGCCCGAGATCATAAAGAAGACCTCGTTGGCCCAGCAGCCCAGCAAGTTAATAAAACCGAACACGCCGGAGTAGGGGAAGGTGGCGAGCGGCGCGTATTCCGGCACGCCGATGCAGGCGGCTTGGAAGGTCCACTGAAACGTGTGGAATATGGCAATCCCAGCGACCGCGACCAAGCGCAAGGCTTCGATGGATATGTTGCGTGCGGCTTTAGGCTGCATGGCGTCCTTTCGTAGGTTGGGCTCCATAGATTATATAAACGCCCGCTGGTGCGCTGACCCTTTGATACCATGAAACGACAGGTATTTCCTAAGGAGCACATTTGTCTACTAACGCCTCTGGCAGCCCTGTTCTGTCGCTGCTTATTCCCATTTACAATGTTCAGCGCTACCTGCGCGAGTGTATCGATTCTGCCCTGGCGCAGACGCTCAAGGATATTGAGATCATCTGCATTAACGACGGGTCGACCGACAACTCGCCAGATATTATCCGCGAGTACATGGAGCGCGACCCCCGTGTAAAGATGATCGACAAGGCCAACAGCGGCTACGGCGACTCGATGAACCGCGGCCTGGAGATGGCACGCGGCGAGTACGTGGGTATCTTGGAGTCCGATGACTTTATGGCGTCCGACGCGCTGGAGAAGCTTGTGTCGGCGGCCGAGGGCTGCAATGCCGACTTTGCGAAGGCGAACTTTGACTTCTACTGGTCCAAGCCCGAGGAGCGCCGCTCGCTGCACGAGATGTTTAAGCCCAAAGACTGCGGCAAACCGGTGCACCCAAGCGACACGACACAGTTCTTTAAGCAAAAGCCCTCGATTTGGTCGGCCGTGTACCGTCGCGATTTTCTTGAGCGCAACGGCATTACGTTCCTGCCGACTCCGGGGGCATCCTTTCAGGACACGTCATTCGCCTTTAAGGTGATCGCGTGCGCCGATAAGGCTGTTTACCTGCATGATGCCGTGCTGTCGTATCGCCAGGACAACGAGAATTCCTCGGTCAATTCTTCGGCTAAGGTCTTTTGCGTCAATACCGAGTATGCCGAGATTGAGCGTTGGATTCGAGAGGATTATGCCCGCGACCACGCAAGTGATGACGTCGCGCGCATGCTCAAGTTCAATCAGCTCATTAAGTACGATTCGTACATGTGGAACTACGTGCGCCTGGCGCCTAAGTTCTATAAGGAGTTCCTGGTGCAGATGGCCAGGGAATTTCAGGCGGCCTTGGACGCGGGGGAGTTTTCGCTGGGCGACCTTAAGCCGTGGAAGCGTGCGAATCTCGCTGCCATCCTCAAAGATCCCGAGGGCTGGGTTGATGAGCACCCGAGCTTTGCGACGGACGGCGCCCTGGGGCGCGCCAAATACTACGCATCGGTTGGGGGCCCTGGCGTGGTCGCCGCCTTCCTCGTCGAATCGTTGAGGGGGTAGGTCGACATGGGAAATGCCTCGAGTCCTAAAGCTACGATTGTCGTCCCCGTTTACAACTCTGCGCGCTCCATTCAGCGATGCCTCGATTCGCTGTTGGCGCAGTCCGAGCGTTCGATTCAGGTTGTCTGCGTCAACGACGGTTCGACTGATGATTCGTTGAGCGCCTTGCGTCAGGTCGCACAGGCCGACGACCGTGTATTGGTGATTGACCAGGAAAACGCGGGTGTCTCGTGCGCTCGAAATGCCGGTATCGATGCCGCCGAGGGCGAGACTGTCTTCTTTGTGGACGCCGACGATTACGTCGATGCCCTGACGGTCGAGCGCGTGCTGCATGCCATGGAGTCTGCAGATGCCGAGGCCGCCGTCTTTGGCGGCGTCTGTGAACCTGCCGATGCTGCCCCCAAACGTGTCCAGCAACTCATGAGCCCCAAAGCTGGTACCTTCGGCGCCCGTGATCCCCAACTGCTGTTCCATTCGAATGCGCAGCCCTATGCCTGCCGTGCGGCTTTTTCGCGCGAGCTGCTTAATCGCGAGAGTATTCGCTTTGCTCCCGACTTGGCCTTGGGCGAGGACGTTGTATTCCAGTTCGCAGCCTATGCGCTTGCCAACAAAACCGTTGTCATGCCGGACAAGTTCTATCACTACGTGATGGAGAGCGACTCGGCGACGCACGAGTTTAACAGTGACGAGGCCCGCGCCAAAAAGCTCGATGCTCATATGAGGATGCTCGAGGAACTCTTGCAGGATTGGGCGGTCTACGGTCTTTTGGACCTGTGTCCCGGCGAGCTGATAACTTGGTTTTTGGACCTAATTGTGTTCGACCTTGCGCGCTTGGATGCCGATGACTTCCATCGCGTGGCGGCTCGCGTCAACATGGACCTCACGACGTTTTTGGGAACGGAGTGGGCGGATATGCCTGCTAAGGGCGCCGTTCGCCGTGTTGCCCACAAGCTCGTTGCAGCGACCTCGGGCGTTTCGATGACAGATGCCACGCTGTTCTATCTTTCGACCCGCGGTCTCAAAGCCTGCCTGGAGCGCTTTATCTAATTCCAAGCGCTGTCGCCCGCCGTAACTCGGCTGCTAAAATAACCCTGTTACACGCTATTCAACAGGAGGTTCTCTTGCAGAACTCTGATATCCCTAAAGTTTCGCTGCTTGTTCCCATCTGCAATGTTGAGCGCTATCTGCGCGAGTGCCTCGATTCCGCCGTTGCGCAGACGCTCAAAGACATTGAGATCATTTGCATTAACGACGGTTCCACCGATAGCTCGCCGGATATCATCCGCGAGTACATGGAGCGCGACCCCCGTGTAAAGATAATCGACAAAGCCAACAGCGGCTACGGCGACTCGATGAACCGCGGCCTGGAGATGGTGCGCGGTGAGTACGTGGGCATCCTTGAGTCCGACGACTTTATGTTTGAGGATTCGCTCCAAAAGCTGGTCGCCAAGGCCGATGCTGAGCATGCCGATGTGGTTAAGGGCGACTTTTACCTGTATTGGTCCACGCCCAGCGAGCGCCGTGAGCTGTTTGGAATTATCGACGAGCATATGACAGGCGCCGCGTATCGCCCCGTCGATCGCCCGGGCATCTTCTACCGCAAACCTTCCATTTGGTCGGCTATCTATCGGCGCGAGTTCCTCAACGACAATCAGATTCGGTTCCTTCCCACGCCGGGTGCCTCGTATCAGGACGCAGGCTTTAACTTTAAGGTTTGGGCTTGCGCCGAGCGTGCCGCGTTTATTGCGGACCCCATTTTGTGCTATCGCCAGGATAACGAGAAGAGCTCCGTTAATTCGCCCAACAAGGTGTTTTGCGTGTGCGACGAGTATGTCGAGATGCAGCGCTTTTTGGACGAGCGTCCCGAGCTCAAGGCTCAGCTTCAGGGCATTTTAATGCGCATGAAGGTCGATACGTACCGTTGGAATGATGAGCGTCTGGTCGATGAATTGCGTGAGCAGTTTTGGGAGAAGGCCTCGCCCGAGCTTAAGGCCGATTGGGATGCTGGTCGCTTTGACCTGTCGCTGTTCGATCCGCGCGGCGAGACCGACTTGCGCCTGATGGTCAAGTCGCCCCGTGCCTATATCGATTCGCGCTTTGGCTTTAAGAAGCCGGGCAAGCTCAATACGTTTAAGCATTACTTTAAGATCGGTGGCCTGCCGCTGGTGTGGCGTGTGCTGACGTATCAGCGCACCTACGGCGACAACCCGCACCCTGATGACGTTCCCGCCGCACAGTAGGAGCGAGTGATTATGGCTACCCCCAAGATTTCCGTTGTCGTTCCCATCTATAAAGTGGAGGAGTGCCTGGCCTGGTGCCTGGACTCCCTGCTTGCGCAGGACATGCCCGATTGGGAAGGCGTGCTGGTCAACGATGGCTCGCCGGACGGTTCGCGCGATATTGCGGCTGCCTATTGCGAAAAGGACGCGCGCTTTACGCTGGTTGATAAGGAGAACGGGGGCCTGTCGAGTGCACGTAATGCCGGCATTGCCGCGTCCACGGCGTCTATCGTCGCGTTTTTGGATTCCGACGACCGCTTTACGCCCGATGCATGCCGCGTGATCGTCGATACCTTTGAGCGCGAGGACTGCGACGTTTTGACCTTTGGCGCGAATCCGTATCCGCTGGAGGCAGGGTATCCGTGGCTTAACTATGTGCTGAGCCCGCGCGATGTGTCGTTTGAAGGCTATAGCTCCGACCTGCTGTTTAAGGAAGCGTCTCGCCCCTTTGCATGGCGCACCGCTTGCAAGCGTGAGTTTTTGCTGGGCAACGGGATCGTGTTCGACGAAACCGTCAAGTATGGCGAGGACCAGGTCTTCGATTTTGCCGTGTACGGTCGCTCGCGCAAGACCGCGCTTATTTCGAACAGGCTGTACGACTACCGCGTGGCGCGCAAGGGCTCGCTCATGGACACCATGCGCTATGACGACGAGACGCGCCTGCTGGAGCACGTGAAGATTTACTCCGCGGTGCTGGCTGACTGGCAGCGCGACGGTCTCGATGTACAGCACGCCGATGATCTGGCATATTTCCTGTGCGATCTGGTGCTTTACGACGCGCTCAGGTTGCTGGGCTCGGACTGTGGCAAGGTGTTTGCTGCCGTCGCCGCGGCCCTTGCCGGTTCTGCCGTAGGCAACGATGCCGCGCTCGCGCAATGTGCCCCGTCTGTTGCCGCTATGGTGCGTGCGGCGCTTACCAGCAAGGCCCCCAATGCCCGCGCATACAAAAAGCTCATGTTCGATTACGACGTCTTGAGGTTTGGGCGCCTGGGTGCCTGCAAACGCATGGCAGCGAACGCCCTGGGAAAGCGAGAAGTGTAGATGAGTATCAAGCGTTTGGCGCTTTGCCGCAGTCAGGGCCGTCTGTTTGTGCTGCTTCGTTTTGCCGGTCAGGATGTCGCCGCGCTTATCGAGCGGGAGGGTTCTCAAGCGTTTGCCCATGCGACGACGAGCGGTTTTTGTGTGCCGTCGCTGGTGCTCCCGGTCGATCATGGCCGTGTGCTGGCGCTTTGCCCTTCCGTTTCCGGTTACGAGCGCGAGCTCGCCGTCATGGTACTTCCGTTTTTGGATGGCTCGTCGATGGATGTCGTTTTTGCATCCGGTGGTCAAAGGTTGGGCTCCATTCGCCTCGATAGCCGCGTGGCCAAGCTGGAATCCAAGATCAACTACAAGGCAAAGCCTGCGTTGTGTGCGCTTATCCGCGATGCGCAGCGCGGCGAGCGCTGCGGCTGCTACGAGATCGATGCCATTCGCTATTTGCCGGCAGACGCCGGCGCGGTGTGGCGCTATGAGGTTACGTGGGTGGGAGACTCCAAGTGCACCCCTGAGCTCCAGATTTTCGATGCGCATATGAATGCCATCGATGTCACCGTGCATGTGTTTGAATCGCAGATCGATGTGCCGCAGCAGAACGGATGCCGCGTCAATAAAACGTATTTGAGCGTTGAGATGCCCCAGGATATACGTGATTTTGTCGCGATTGCAATCGACCCCGCGGGGCAGATCAAGAGCGGTTTTTGCGCCATGGATGGTCGCCTGTACAACGGCATGGTCGACGACAGTTGGAATCGCATGAAGGATGCACGCGCTGACGACGCAGCTTATCGACGTTGGTTTGAGCAGCATCGCGCAAAGCCGGGCGATTTGGCGTGCCAGCGCGTCGCTTCGGCGGCCTTTGCCTATAGGCCGCTCGTGAGCATTGTGGTGCCGTGCTACAAGACCGATCGAGTCTACCTGCGCGAGCTGCTGGACTCGGTGCTAGTCCAGAGCTATGACAACTGGGAATTGCTCCTTATGGATGCCTCACCTGAATGGGATGCGGTGGCCGACCTTGCGGCAGGCGCCCACGACGAGCGCGTTCGTCGCATTGGGCTGCCCGGCAACGGTGGCATTGTGCTCAACACCAACGCAGGTATTGAGCAAGCGATGGGCGACTACATCGCGTTCTTGGACCACGATGACATTCTGGAGCCGGACGCGTTATTCCAGTATGTTTCCGCGCTGAATAAGGCGGCCGAGGGCGAGCGCCCCCAGGTCCTATTCTGCGACGAGGACATGTTCCAGAAAACGGGGGAGTGGGGCCAGCCGGTCTTTAAGACGCGGCTCAACGTCGACCTGCTCTATAGCCATAACTGCGTGACGCATTTCCTGATGGTGGAGAAGGCGCTTATCGATCGTATTGGCGTGTCTCCGGAAGATGTTGCGGGTGCCCAGGACTACGACCTGACGCTTCGCTGCCTTTCGGCAGACGCGCGGTTTGAGCATGTTGCGCACGTGCTGTATCACTGGCGCGTTCATCCGGGATCGACCGCCGATGGCTCTGCCGATAGCAAGCCGTATGCTATTGAAGCTGGGCGCCTTGCGCTGCAGCGCCACTTTAACGCGCTGGGCATTTGCGGAACAGTCGAGGAGACCGAGACGCCGTTTGTCTATCGCATGCGCTATGCGCTGCCGGAGTCTGCGCCGCTGGTGAGCATTGTGATTCCCACCAAGGACCACGTTGAGACGCTCGATGCCTGTGTGATGTCGATCGCCCAGAAGGCCACGTATACCAATTACGAGATCGTCTTGGTGGAGAACAACAGCGAAGCCCCGGAGACGTTTGCGTATTACGAAACCCTGCCAGAGCGCGTGGCTGCAGCATCCGAAGGCAAGGGCATCGCGCGCGTTGTGTACTGGCCGGGCGAGTTCAATTACTCTCAAATCATCAATTTTGGTGTGAAGCACGCCAAGGGCGACTACCTGCTGCTGCTGAACAACGATACCGAGGTCATAAGCCCCGACTTTATCGAAGAGATGATGAGCTATCTGCAGCGTCCCGATGCGGGCGTGGTGGGCGCCAAACTCTACTTTGCCGATCATCTGGTGCAGCATGCCGGCATTGTGGTTGGCGTGCGTGGCGCACTTGCCCATGCCAACCAGGACTTCTCGGCAAAGCGCGAGGGCTATCTTGCCCGCGCTGTGCGCCCGGGCAACTTTAGCGCCGTAACGGGTGCCTGCCAGATGGTGCGACGCGACGTATTTGAGCGCGTCGGCGGCTACAACGAGGAATTCGCCGTCGGTTTTAACGACGCTGACTTTTGCCTGCGCGTATGGGAGGCGGGCTACCGCACCATCTTTACGCCCTATGCCGAGCTGTATCACTACGAGTTCACCTCGCGCGGCAGGGAAGAGGCCAACGAGGAAAAGCTGCGCCGCTGGAAGCGCGAACAAGCGCTGTTTATGCAGCGCTGGCCTGAGTTCTTCTTGACGGGCGATCCATGGTTGGGGCCTAACTTGTCTTCCGAGAGTGAGTACTTCTCGCTTTAGACAATGGTTGTTAGAAGGCCCTCAGCTTGACTTCGCCATGAGTTGGGAAGAAGGCAGCGTTTAGGCTATTTGTTAGTTTACATTACGATAGCTCGATACTTCTACGATAAGTTTGTACAGGCTTATACAACTCGATATAATCCGATATAGTTGCGATAAACTAATAAAGCTAAGATTGACCGATAATCGATTTCCTTGAGAGGCAAACAAGTGAGCGCCACAATATTCCATAACCCGTTTCGTCCCACTGCCGGCGCTGAGCCTCCGCGCATAATTGGTCGTGATGATATTGCCCTTGAGTTTACCGAGAGTTTGAATTCGGGAATTGGTGCACCTGCGAGGCTCATGCGCGTTGCCGGGCCAAGGGGTTCCGGAAAAACTGTTTTGCTCTGTGATCTTAGAGATCGTGCACGAGAGCTTGGCTGGAAGACGGCTATTGTTTCTGCTGGTCCCAACCTATTGCTGGACCTGAAGGATCAGATTGCAGAATCCTCCCTTGCGACCAATGCTTCAGTCGGCGTAAATGCCGGCTTTGTTTCCGCTAAATTCGACGTTGTGCCAAAAGAGTCGAGTCTTAGAAAGTTGCTTGGCTCGGCCGCAAAGTCTTCCAAGGGCCTGTTTATTGCAATAGATGAGGTGCAGGATGCCCCGATTGACGATATGCGCGCTATTGCTTCTGCTGTGCAGCTTCTAATAGGGGAGAAAGTCGATATTGCTCTCGCATTTGCCGGATTGCCCGCTGGTGTTATGGATCTTATTAACGGCAAGGCACTTACATTCTTGCGTCGTGCCCTCCCCGAAGATCTGGCGCCTATCAACCAGGTGGAGGTAGCGCTCTCTATGGGCGATAGCTTTATAGCGACTGGTTTGACCATAGAGGACGATCTGCTGTCGAGAGCCGCTAAGGCCACGAAGGGCTATGCCTATTTGGTGCAACTGGTCGGTTACTCCATTTGGCAGCGCGCCAACTTGCATCGTGTCAAAAGTGCCAACGTGAGCGAGCGCGATGTTATCGAAGGCATTGCGCTGGCAGAGGCTCGTTTTCACGATGTTGTTCACGAGCCCGCGATTTCTGGACTTGGACTCAACGATATCAAATATCTTTTGGCCATGTGCGAGGATAAGCAGCAGTCCAAATCATCTGAGATTGCTAAACGTATGGGTAAAAAGACCAATGAGGTCAGCTCTATTAGGGCTAAGCTGCTACAAAGAGAGGTTATTCAGGCTCCACAGAGGGGCTACGTGCAGTTTGCCGTGCCGGACCTAGATATCTATCTGCGAGAGAATGCCGCGGAGATTCTCGAGCGGTTCTAAATCAAGGCATGAATAGCCGCCGGTTAACTGCCTTTTTCGACTTGGCTCGCGTCCCCCCCCCCCGCGCGCGCGAGGACGTGCCCAAAGCGGCAATACTGATTGATTACGGAAGGGCATCTCAGGGTGCAATCGATATACTATTTGTCCAAATGAAAGGAAACCCATGCAGCTATCTGAGCAGCTTCTGCACACGACGATTCGCATCGAAGCTTCGTTGGCCTCGGGAGGTTGCTCAGTTGGAACGGGTTTCTTTTTCAAGTTCTGCGACGACGGAAAGACCTATGTGCCGGCAATCGTGACCAACAGGCACGTGGTCGAGGGCGCGTACGAGTATCGCGTCATCTTTTCGAGATCTGACGAGAACGGAAACCTGCTCAATATAAACGAGCAACTTACCATGCGGGGCTCCGAGAGCGACTGGATCGCACACCCTGACGAAAGTGTTGACCTGTGCGTCTTACCCATCGGTCCCGCACTGAATGGTTTTATCCGGGCGGGGAAGCATCTGCTTACCATACCGCTCAGCTTGGAGCTTCTGCCGACGGATAAGCAGATTCAAGACATGGGCTGTATGGACGAGGTGACCATGGTCGGATACCCCAACGGCATTTGGGATGAGGCCAACAACCTGCCGATCGTCCGTCGGGGTATCACGGCGACGCCCTATAGGTACGACTATCAGGGGCAGAAAGAGTTCCTGGTTGACATGGCGTGCTACCCGGGATCGAGCGGTTCCCCGGTCTTTCTCTACAACGAGGGTACTTATTTGGAGAACGATGCTGTGGTCATGGGCAAGAGGCTCTATCTACTTGGCATCCTTCGGGCTGTGCCCATCAGAACTCTTCTCGGAGACATCACCGTATCCACGATTGCCCACGTGAGCGTTCAGGACATGTTGAATCTCGGCATCGTCATCAAATCCGAGCGTCTGAGGGACTTCGATCCCATCGTGAGGGAACGCTTGAGCGTTTCTGGAAATTAGTATTTATTTGGCTCGCCCGCTCTGATGCCGCCCCCGCACAGCTGGTCGGCCTCGGCGTCCATCACCGCGTTCACGACCTGCTCGGCGAGGCGCCTGAGCAGCTCCTGCATGTCGATGGCGCCGTCGTCGAAACGGGGCATGGCGAGCATGTCCGGCGTCGGGTCTGATAAGATTTCCATAGCGGTCCTCGTCCTTTCCTAGAACCTGTTGTTGTGGTGATTTCAGATTCTAGGACGAGGGCCGCTCTTCGTTAAGCGGCCGCTGGGGCGTCACCCTTACACCAACATTTTCGACGCGATCGGCCGCTTCGTGGACTTCGTGCGCGACGTGTGTGCTGAGGATGCTCTGGAAGAGAATCTCCGTTTTGTGTCTGATGCCCTGGACGGTAAGTGCACGCCGCGTGAGATTATTCGCAACTACTTCCTCAAAGATTTCTACAAGGATCACTGCTCAACCTACCAGAAGCGCCCCATCTACTGGATGCTTGATTTCGGTAAGAAAAACGGCTTCAAGTGCCTTATTTACATGCATCGCTACCAGCCAGACCTGCTGGTCCGCGTACGCACTAATTATGTCCATGAACAGCAAGAACGGTACCGCACGCAGCTCGCTCACCTAGAGGAAGCCGTGGCACAAGTTGATATCTTGCAACGCGTAAAGTTGAACAAGCAGATCAAGAAGCTCAACGATCAGCTCGCTGAGACTATAACCTTTGGGGAGAAGATTCACCATTTAGCAGAACAAATGATTGCGATCGGACTGAGGGATAAGCGTGATCGATTTCGGCATCTTTACCATTGACGGGGTGAAGAGGTTCTTGTTCGACGCCCTGCGCATCGATGGGTGCGAGTTCGGAGATATGCAGCTGCGTTTTCGCAGCGACGAGGTTGGGACGTACGCCGATGTCCGGGAGAGGCTGGGGGAGTCCCTCGCCCCCGACGACCTGCTGCTGCACCTCAGGCACGTCACGGCCAACACGGATGGCTGCGCGTCCATTCGCGAGAGCGGGATTCTCGGAATCGGGGACGTGCTCTCGCGTCCTAGTGCGCTTACGCGTCTTTTCGAGGGCTGCGGGGTTCATTTCGACAAGGCGAGCCGAACCGTGTCTGTCGACGGGAGAAGGCTCAGCCTAGACCTGGTCGATGATGCCTTCCTCGGACGGGAGTCCTCGGAGCCGATAGATGGACTTCTGTACATTCTGGCGGAAGACTCCCTCGTGAACTCCTTCATCCACAAGTCGTGCATCCGGGAGTACTCCACGCTTTCGCGGTATCCCGAGGCCATATGGGCTCTGGAAGAGGTCGTCGGGCATGGGAACGAGGCGGTTTGGAGATGGAAGGACGCCGCGCGCCCATATGTTGTCGAGTTCACCGCGACTTTGAAGGAGCTCGATCTGTGTCGACTCCAGCCGGACGATGGGATGGGTTTTTGCAGGGCGGCGGTTTGAAGGAGTCCGTATTCAATAATCTGGTTTACCAGGCGCTCGGGGTCTGCGTGCGGGGTGCCCGCGAGGTTATCGCCTCCCTGCCTGCTGGCGGCGGGGTGCCCCGTCGTCGATCGTTCGGATAACCCCTCTGGATGAGTTCTGCGGCGACCCCGAAGCTGGCTTGGATTCCATGTGCGATAGGGAGGGGCGTTGTCGGATTTGCGACGAAGACGCTGTGGAGTCCCTGTCGGCGTTCCTTATCGCTAATGGGTATCTAGGGGAGGGCTTCTCGGGATAAAACGGGTTTCGCTTGGTCTAATGCGTAGGATGACCAGTTTCGTGTTGTCCCAGCAGGGAATCGCCCGACGGATCAGATTGCGGAAACATGGGGTTCCGATGCATGGGGTAGGCGAGGGGTCGTCGCCCTGATGTACGAATGAGCTTCACCCTGCTGTCGCATTCTGTCCGTATGGATAATGGCCGGCTTAAGGTGCCGGCCTCCTACCGGAGGAGGTTGCGACGTGCGCGCGATGATCGAGATTGAGTGGATGGACGGGCTTGTGACGAAGGTGCCGGAGTTCGCTCTGGGCGACGTATTCGGTGAAAGCGTTCAGGTAGAGCTCGATTTCAAGTTCGACGACGTGTCGGAGGGCCTCTGGGTCGAGGTGCGCCATCATAAACCGGACGAGGGCTCGGATGGCGACCCGCGCGAAAGGGCCTGTACGCTGCATGCGGACTGTCACTACGGTTTGGTCGACGCGGTCGACCTCGACCGTATCTTCTGCGTTCTCTTTGAGGGGCAGCCGAGGATCTGCCGCATCGCGGGTGAGCTCGTGAACCTCTCAAGGGCCTGTGCTATGGCTCAAGGTTGACGCGCTACTGAACGTTGTCGGTGCGCAGCCTCGCGTGGCGCTCGTAGGGGAAGTCCAGGTAGGTCAGCGCGTCGGCCTCTGCCTCCTGTTACCGTTCATGGGAAATCGGTCAATTGGGAGCGCGGTGGAAATCCTGGACCGTGTTCCTACGCTACAAGACCTAGGCTTCTTCGGTACTGCATCGGGCTCATATAGCCCAGGTCGCTCTTGCAGCGCTTGTCGCGATACCAGACCAGATAGGCGTACAGCATCTTCATGAATTCCCCCATGCCAACATCGTCCCAGCCCCTTCCGTAGAAGAGCTCCACCTTCAGCCTGCCGAAGCCCTCCGTCCTTGAATTGTCGGGTGAGCACCCCTTTCTCGACATCGAGCGCGCGAGGTCCTGGGCGGCGCATAGCCGATCCGGCCCTGCCACCGGTAGTGGCCGCCGCGGTCGCTGGCTTACGCCTTGAGGAAGCGCGCCCGGGACCTCGGCCCCTACGAGGCATCGGCATTGTGCCAGCTTCGATCGGAGGCGGGCTGCTCGAGCCTCATGACCGCATACGACCTCAAAGAGGACTTCTTCGACATCTACGACGAGCACCCGCTCTCGCGGGAGGATGCCGAGGATACATTCGATGCGTGGAAGGCATCCATCCCCGATGACAAGGCCTACGATCCCTTCCGGGGGCTTGCGAAGGCCGTG
>OGRA01001539.1_pt1 | contig 21615 bp, 16 predicted proteins | sample 1553351 | NCBI WGS metagenome assembly OGRA01 (sample SAMEA2580056, study PRJEB22360) | human gut metagenome | biome: human gut; feature: human-associated habitat; material: faeces | place: Denmark | collected 2008/2010
TCTCCTCACTGGGCTCGGGAACCGTGGTCTGGACCTCCTTGAGGGTGTCCATGATGTCGTCGTAGGAGATATCAAGCGAGCGCAGCGCCTCGGCAGCGATGCCCTCGTCCTCCTTGGCGAGTGCGAGCAGCAGGTGCTCGGTGCCCACCTTATTTGAGTGCAGATCGAGCGCCTCCTGTTTGGCCATCGACATGACCTTGCGCGCTCGATCGGTAAATCTATCTAACATGCTCGTTTCCTTACATGAGTTCATCGAAATCAAAACGCCCGCCCGTCGGCGGCGCTTTTGTCTCTTTACCCACAGGTTGTCTATGTTAACAGCTGGAGGAATATCTATAAACCCGGCTCACATGAATGCAGGTTATGACCGCATCGCGGGACTCACCGCGCGATGCGCGACAGGCGCCCCGCAAGAGAAACCCTAGGCGTCTTTCACCACGTCGGGACTCGTCGCACGCGATGCGCGATAGGCATCGGCCTCCTTGGAGACGCGTTCGAGCAGCTCGGATGTATCGACGCCCTCGACTTGCGCGACCGTTTCCACCGTCTGCATGGCGACCGCCCTCAGGTACGCGCACGCGCTGTCCCCCGGCTGCTCGAGGTCTATCTCCTCGCCGCCCTCCCGGGCAAAGCCGACCGCCATCACAAAGCCCATGATGCCCGAGACCAGAAAGCCCACCGCAAAGCTCGAATCTGCCTTGAGCTCTTCTCCGTCGGGGTGGACGATCTCTCTCACGCGGTCGATGATGATCGTATGGATGCCCTGCACGACCTGCTCGGCGGCACCCGCCCTCATGGTGATGACGATGCGCCGCAGCAGGCAGCGGACGTCGCGCCGGTCGAACGCCGAAAGGTCGCCCTCGCTCGAAAAATGCCAGAGGGCATCGGTGATGAGCTCGTTATCCTGCAGCAGCTGGGCTATGGCGATGGCGACGAGTTCATCGAAATCGTGAAAATAGTAGTAAAACGTTCCGCGATTGCACTGGGCGGCGCGGGTCACCTCGCCAACCGACAGCTCGAAGATGCTGTTGTTCTCGGTGAGCTCCCAAAACGCCTCGATGATACGGGTGCGTGCATCGGGCGCATCGGCGTCCTTACGCGGTCTCGCCATGCGCCTCACCGCACCCCTGCGCCTTGGCGTTCATGATGAGCATCTGAAGACGGTTCTCCACGTTGGCGAAGCTCACGTCGGGATCGTAGTCGAGCGGCAGGAACTGCGCCGTGGGATACTGCTCCTTGAGCGCATGGATGAGCCCGCGCCCCACGACATGGTTGGGCAGACACCCGAACGGCTGCAGGATCACGAAGTTGCGGCAGCCGCGCTTGGCGTGCTCGAGAATCTCCGCCGGAATCAGCACGCCCTCGCCCGCATCGAACGTATGGTGCAGGATCTTATCGCTCGCGCGCACGAGCTCGGGCATGCGCGTCGGCGGCTCGTAGAGCGGGCTCGCCGCGCCCAGGCGGTCGCAACGGTCGTGCGCGAGCTCGAACAGGTTGTCCGCCGTGGCGTACCAGGCCTTTTCGGGCAGCGACAGGTCGACGTGGAACTCGCGCGACTGCGCATGCTTGTAGAAATAGGTCTTGCGGATCACGTCGGTCATGCGCGCCTCGATGACCTCGAGCCCGTTGTCCTCGAGGTAGCGCTCGATCTCGTGGTTGGCGCCGAGATGGAAATTGAGCAGGTACTCGCCCACGATGAGAACGGTCGGATGCGGGTTCGAGCGGTCGTACGGAACGGCGTCCATGATCGCAAGCGCGCGTTTGAAGCCCGTCGCCTGGCCTCTCAGCCCGGAGCGCTCCATGCCCTCGATAACCTCATCGAGCGCGCGGTCGAACGCAGCGTCCGCCGCGCCCTTCTCGAGCTCGTAGGGACGGATGCGCCTAAGCATGGCCTCGAGGGCATCGATCATGGGAAGACCGTAGGCGATCTGGATGCTCGGGCCAAGGCCGAGCTTGAAGCCCGGATGCGCATTGTGGGCATCGACGTCGTCGTTGGTGAGCACCGGGACATAGTCGTATCCCGCGTCGTCGAGCGCGCGGCGCAGCAGGGGCATGTAGTGCGTCAGGCGGCAGTCGCCGATATACTTGCCAGTCACCACGGCGACGTCGTGCGGGTCGTACTTACCGCTCTCGAGTGCCGCGAGCGCCTCGCCGATCACGATTTGCGCGGGGAAGCAGATGTCGTTGTGCACATAGCGTTTGCCCAGGCGGATGGCATCCTCGCGCCCGATATCAAGGGCCTCGGCGCGCACGCCCTGATTGCGCATCGCCGCGGTCATGAGCCTGCAGAACGCATGGGAGGTGTTGGGGACCAGCGCGATCTTGTCGTGCCGGTCGCGCTTGGTGTACTTGACCTTATACGGGTCGTCGAGCGGATGGACCGCGTGCACCCGGGCGCCCTCGGCACGCTCCTCCGCGCGACGACGGTTGACCGACTCGATAAACGAACGCACGCGAATGCCCATGGGACCGGCGACGTCGCTCTCATCGAGCTTGATCATCATCGGAACCTTGGAGCCCATCTCGCCCATCATGCGCGCGATCTCGTCGGTGAGATACGCATCGTGGCCGCAGCCGAAGCTGCCCATCTGCACGAGCTCGAGCTCGGGCGTCGATGCGACGATGACCGCGCACGACAGCATGCGCGCATGGTAGTTGTTCACGATGTCGATGCGGCTGTTGGAAAGATCGACGTTGCAGACCCCCGGCACCGCATCGGGCGTCAGCACGGGGATGCCGCGCTCAGAGAAGAGCTTGGGCAGCCCGTGGTTGACCAGCGGGTCGTTGTGGTACGGGCGCGAAGCGATCACCACCGCGTAGCCGCCGTCCTCGTGCACGTTCTCGAGCACCTGCCTGCCGCGCAGCTGCAGCTGGTTCTCAAACGTCTCCTGCGCGCGGTCCGCCTGCTCGGTCGCCTTGGCAACCAGGTCGGCATCGATATCGAAGGTCTCCTTGCACCACGCCTTGAGCTGGCGGTTTCGGTCGCCCTTGTCGTACCAGTGGAACAGCGGCGTATCGAACGGAACGCCGAAACGCTCCTCCGGGTTATCGGAATTGCGCATCACGTAGGGGTATCCCTTTACGACGGCGCACATCCACTCGCTGGTAGAGGCGGTGTTTTCGGTGGGCACCGTCGTGATGATGGGCATGAAGATGCGGTCGACGCCGGCGTCGACGAGATTGCGGATGTGCCCGTGGACGAGCTTGGCCGGGAAGCACACGGTGTCGGATGTGACGTGCGCCAGACCGCGCTCGTACATCGCCTTGGTGCTGCGTCCCGAGACGCGCACCTTAAAGCCGAGCGTGCTGAAGAACGTCGACCAGAACGGCATGGTGTCCCAGAACTCGAGCACACGGGGAATGCCGATCGTGACATCGCGCCCCCCGCTGACGGGAACCGTGGGGTACGACTCGAACAGCAGCTTCTCGCGGTCGACAAAGAGATTGGGGGCAGCCGCGGTCCGGTCGCGCCCCGTGCCGGGTGCCTGTGCCTCGCAAGCACCCTGCGGACGCAGCTCCTCCGCCGCGGGAACCTCGCGCACGAGCTCATCCCATGAGATGGCGCCGCCGCGCGGGCAGCGATTGCCCGTGACGTAAAGCGAGCCGTCGCCAAATGCCACGACCGCGCGCTGGCAGCGGTTGTTGCACCGACGGCAGGTAACGCCGCCGAACTCGCGATGCTCGAAGCGCCCCACGGCATCGAGCCCGATAAACGACGTGTCGGCGTCCTTGCGGCATTCCTCGCGCGCGAGCAGGGCGATACCGATAGCGCCCATCAGCCCCGGGTGGGGCGCACGCGTGACGGGTTTGCCCAGATACTGCTCGAATGCGCGCAGCACCGCGTCGTTTCGGAACGTGCCGCCCTGGACGACGACTTTGTCGCCCAGACGGTTGAGATTTGAAACGCGAATGACCTTGGTGAACACGTTCTCGATAATCGAACGGCAGAGACCGGCCATGATGTCGCCCGGACCCTTACCGCGCCGCTGCTCGGAGACGACGCTGCTGTTCATGAACACCGTGCCGCGCCTGCCGAGAACGGCGGGGGCTTTGGACGAAAATGCCTCGGTCGCGATATCCTCAACGGCTATTCCGAGGTTTTTGGCAAAACCCTCGAGGAACGAGCCGCAGCCCGCAGAGCACGCCTCGTTGACGACGATATCGGTCAGCACGCCGTGGTTGAGCCAGATGGCCTTCATATCCTGTCCGCCGATGTCGAGCACGAAGGTCGCATCGGGAACGCATGCGCACGCGGCGCGGGCGTGCGCGACCGTCTCGACCGTATGGTAGTCGGCGTGGAACGCGCGCGCGAAAAGCTCCTCGCCGTATCCCGTGGTGCCCACGGCATCGATCGCAAGCGTGACTCCCGCTGTCTCCCAGCGGTTCTTCAAGCTGACAAGACCCTGTTGGGCGACGTCGAGCGGTCTGCCGTTATTAGACGCGTAGAACGAATCGACAAGCTCACCCGCCTCATCGACCAGGGCGAACTTGGTCGTCGTGCTCCCCGAATCGATACCGAGCGCCACACGCACCGTCTCTCCGGGCGCATACGCATCCGGACCCTTTGCCGGCGTCTCTTTGCCATGGCGTGCCGTAAAATCCGCCTGCTCGGCAGGTGTGGCAAAAAAGGGCTGGGCAAGACGTCCCTCCCCGCTTGCGGGCGCGACCGTCTCGAGCTTATCCAGCCGGACAAAAGCGTCGGGAAGGTCGATCGGTTGGGACGATGCGAACATGTCGGTCAGCGACAGGGCGGCACCGCGCGCGACCATGATCTGCGGATCGCGCGGGACGATAACCTGATCGTCCGATAGATTCAGTTGCTCCCGGAACACGCGGACCAGTGTGGGGTTGTAGGCGAGCGTACCGCCCTCGAAGATTACCGGCGGCTCGATGTCGATACCCTGGGCCAGACCGCCGATCGTTTGGCGGGCGACCGCGTGAAGCGCCGAAAGCGCCAGGTCGGTGGTAGGAATGCCCTCGTTGAGCAGCGGCTGGATATCGGTCTTTGCGTACACGCCGCAGCGGCCCGAGACCTCGTGGACGGTCGTTCCCCGGCTTGCGAGCTGCTCGAACTCGCCCGATTCGGTGCCGACCCCCATGAGCTTTGCCATCTCGTCGATAAATGCACCGGTACCGCCTGCGCACGAGCCGTTCATGCGCATGTCGGCAACCTCGATGTCTCCCTTATCGTTGGTGCGGAAGAAGATCATCTTGGCGTCTTGGCCGCCCAGCTCGATGGCGCAGCGCGTCTGCGGATAGAACCTGCTGATCGCGAGCGCGTTGGCGACCACCTCCTGAACGTACGAGGCGCCCAGCGCGGTCGCGATATCGCGCGCACCCGAGCCGGTCACCGCAACGCGCAGTGACTCATGGGGAAAGCGCTCGGCGAGCTCGCCGAGCATGGCGCGCACGCTCGCTGTCTGACACGCCCCGTGGCGGCGATATCCCCACCACGCCTCGGTCATATCCTCGTGCATCGCGTAAACTTTGGTCGTCGTCGACCCTACGTCCAGTCCTACTAGCAACGCCATAATGCTCCGTCTCTCGCATTTTTCCCGCTAGAGATATACCACTCTACGTAATACAACAGACTGTTGTATTTAAACTCCGTATAAAAAGCGGCTGCCGAAAGCACCAACAGATTGTTCTGCGCGCTAGCACGTCGGGCAACGGAGCAGCACGGGCCCTCCGGTCATGCGCACCGCTCACGCCCGCGATGTCGCCGAGAGAGCTATCCACGCTTAGGGCTCCAACCAAGCAAGTCGCCCGCGCTCAGCAGATCCCTAAGCGAGCTACTCGCACTCAGGAGCCATAGCCTGCTCCAAGAGCTCGGCATGCTCCTCCTCGAAAACCGTCCCCACAGGGAAGGCGCGACGGAAGACGAAGCGGGAAATCGGACCGGCTACCAAAAGGTTCCACGGCAGCGCCATCACAAAATTATGCGGGATGTTGATCATCCAGATCGCGGGCACGGAATACAGGTTCGCAAGGATGCCGCCGGGCATGTGCGTCAGACCCTCACAGGCACCGTACAGCGACATGATGATGACCATGGGAACGACCATGCAGGAGCTGACGGCGAGCGTCATGGCAAGTGGCGAGCTCTTGCCCGGCGTGACCAAGTACTTAAAGGCGAAACCCTTGGCGAGCGGGCTGGCGACGAACCAGTCGCAGCACATGGCAAAAATGTAGGCAACGGGGAAGCCGAGCCACGCAGTGGCAACGACCTCGCCGTTGATGGCCCCGTGCTGCAGGGCAACGTTGTAGATGCTCATCCAGAGCACCATGCAAAAGCACATGATAAAGGTGAACAGCAGGCTCTCTCGTTTGTTGATAGGCATAAAGGGCAGATTCCTCTCTGTGTTGTACCGCGGCGCCACGCAACAAAAACGGGCGGGCAAGATGGAGCTGTTGGAACTTCATCTCGCCCGCCCGTGGTACGCGCGTCTGCGACTACTTATGTGGTGGAACCAGCCTAGCACGAAACGCATGCGCTTCGTAAGCGTTGAGTTTATGAAGATGCAGGGCACCGATAATCCCCCGACCCCATAAGTTGCGGTGGAATACGGACTGTTTTGACCCTTTAAGCAGCAATTCAGTCCCTATTTCACCGCAACTCATTTGGTGCAAAGTAACCTGTCCCCCCTGCACCAATTAGCTGGTGTGGCGCCAGCGAGGGTCGGTGAGCGTACGCGCCACACCCAGCCCAACGGGCAGAAACGCCACGATGAGCACTGCGCGCACAAACCAGCCGAGCATATTGACCGTGTCGAAGGTGCACATGTAATACATCGAGCGATACAGATACAGGCCCGGCACCATAATGACAATCGAAGGCACCGTGAGGGCGATGCGCGGGTAGGTGAGCTTGACTTCGGCCAAGCTTGCCAGCAGACCCGATACCAGCGCGCCGATAAACGCTGCTGCCTCGGGAGGCATTCCCGTGCTGAGGCCCAGGAAGGGAATCATCGTCGGCGCATCGACAAGGGTCAGACGCAGGGTATTGGACACGGCGCCGATCAGACCAGCCGCCGCTGCCATCTTTACCGGGCTGTTGAACATAACCGAGAAGCCAAATACGCCAACGAAGCTCATCACCACGCGCAGGAGCGTAAGGACAAGCGGCGAAAGGCCCAGTGGGGCAAAGTCGTCCGGCGCCAGGCCAACACACTCGGCAACCATCCAACCTACGAGCGTCGCCATCACAATAATCGATACGGCATATGAAAGGCGCTCGATACCGCTTCGCATGTCGAGCTTGGCGATGTCGAGGCCCGCCGTAATGAGCGGAAAGCCGGGAATCACAAAGAGCATGGCGCCGATATAGCCTTCTTGGTGCGACATTGCCCCCGGTATGACCTGGCCAAGGCCGAGCAATGCCAGCAGATACGAAACGCAAGCGAGCGCAACGCCGGTCGTCAGCGCGCTGAACTGACCAAGGCCTTGCTTGAGAATATGGGAGCGGGCAAAGTTGCCGACACCCGCGCCCACAAACGCGCAGGCCATCTCGATAGGGCCGCCGCCGAGCAAAAAGACGAAGGCACCGCAAGCACAAGCTGCCGCAAGGCCCTGTTGCCAGGGAGAGTAATCGGGTTTTGAACTCTCAACGGTCTTGAGCATCTCGTGGTATTCGTGCACGGTAAACCGGCGCCCATACGTCTCGATTTCCTTTAAGAAGCTCTCCATCATCCAAATGCGATGGGTATTGACTCCCGTTGTGGGCAGGCTGACAACCTCGTTAAAGCAGTGGCCATCTTCGATGCAGGTGCACTCAAACGACAGAAGACTTAAGTCAACGTGGATGGTGACACCGAGTACGGCGGCAACACGATTCATGGTATCGCGCACGCGCCAGGCACCCGTTCCGCTTGCCAGCATAAGCATGCCGGTGCGGCAGATGATGGATGATTTATCGGTGAGCGGCGCATCGACGGCAAGTTCATCGCCTGCCGTCACGATCTGGTGCCAGTCAGTTTTCATATGGAGCGCGCCGGCACGAACGCCGTGGTGCATGGGGGCTCTCGAAAGCAGCGAGTCAAGGCGCGAAGGCTGTGGGGGCTCCGTTGATTCGTCCTCAACCTCATCAGTCTCTTCATCGACCAGATCAAAGGAATCAAGCGGCGCTGGCTCGCGACGGTCGATCAGCTCCTCGTCCTCATCATCAAAGTAATTGAACTGATCGAGCATGTCCTCTTCGATTGAACGCTCGCTCGCGTCGTCCATATAGACGCTCCCTTCCTACCGACTAACCCCCATCCTAGGCAGCAACGGCTAAAGGAAACATAAAAGAGACGACTGTCATGCGAGCCATGTGCTCAACAGCCGTTGGGCAGTCGTTTAAGAACGTCCCCAATGACTACATCGATGTTCTAAGTGTCAACCAAGTCAACGCCGCAGGTAGAGGACGGACAGCGAGCGACGTCCAGGGCGAACAAGTTGGCATGAAAAAGGCAAGGCATAGACCTTCTGGTCATGCCTTGCCTTTTGAATGACAAATTGTCGCCCTGGGCGGCGCGCAGCGTCAACTGGTTACGCGGGTTGGCAAACCCGCGTAACCACCTAGGTCGCGCCCTTGAAGTTGAACGTCAGATTGTCCAAATGCGGCCCGCGCAGCGTCGAGCCGTTACGCGGTTCGTAGAACCGCGTAACAAGTTAGTACATCTTTGCGCCGGCGGGGATGGAGGCGTCGAGCTGGATCAGGTTGAGACGCTCCTCGCCCTCCTCCTCGTGGACAGCGCTGATCAGCATGCCGCAGCTGGGAATACCCATCATCTTGCGCGGAGGCAGGTTGGTGATGGCGAGCAAGGTCTTGCCGACCAGGTCCTCGGGCTCGTAATAAGCGTGAATACCGGAGAGGATAGTGCGGTCGGTACCGGTACCGTCGTCGAGCGTAAAGTTCAGCAGCTTCTTGGACTTCTTGACGGCCTCGCATGCCTTGACCTTCACAGCGCGGAAATCGCTCTTGGAGAAGGTATCAAAGTCGACGAACTCCTCAAACAGCGGCTCAACGGCGATCTTGGAGTAATCGAGCGTGGGCTTAAGCGACGTAACGAATGGGCTCGCGGCGTTGCCGGCCTCGGCAGCCTTGGCGGCAGCGGCACCGGACTGGAAACCCTTCTCGGGCTTCATGTGCGGGAACAGCAGGACGTCGCGGATAGAAGCCTGGTTAGTAAGCAGCATGACCACGCGGTCGATACCAATGCCAATGCCGCCCGCGGGAGGCATACCGTACTCGAGGGCGCGCACGTAGTCCTCGTCATACTCCATAGCCTCATCGTCGCCGCCGGCCTTCTCGGCCATCTGGGCAGCAAAGCGCTCAGCCTGGTCGACCGGGTCGTTGAGCTCGGAGAATGCGTTGGCGTACTCGTGGCCGGCGATGACCAGCTCAAAGCGGTGGGTCAAACGCGGGTCGTCCTCAAAACGCTTGGCGAGCGGGCTGACCTCGATGGGGTAATCGCACACGAACGTGGGGTTGACGATGGTGTCCTCGCCCAGCTCATCGTAAATCTCGGCGATGATCTTGCCAGCAGTCCACTCGGGCTTGATCTCCAGGCCCTTCTTGCGCGCGGCGGCAGCAAGCTCCTCGACCGGCGTGTCGATGGTGACCTGCTTGCCGAGCACGTCGGAGACGATGTCGGTCATGGGACGGCTGGCCCACTCACCAGAAAGGTCGATGGTCTGGCCCTGGTACTCGATGACCTCGGGGTTGCCGATGGCCTTGTTGGCAGCCTTGATGACACCTTGGGCGAGTGCCTTCATGCCCTCGAGGTCGGAGAAGGCACGGTAGGCCTCCATCGTGGTGAACTCGGGGTTGTGGGTAAGGTCCATGCCCTCGTTACGGAAGATGCGGCCGATCTCGAACACGCGCTCAAAACCACCGACGATGCAGCGCTTGAGGTGCAGCTCGGTGGCAATACGCAGGTAGCACTCCTGATCGAGCGCGTTGAAGTGGGTAATGAACGGCTTGGCAGTAGCGCCGCCTTGGATGGTCTGCAGGATGGGGGTCTCGACCTCCATGTAGCCGTCGGACTCCATAAAGCGACGGAAGGTGGAGAGAATCTGCGAACGCTTACGGAAGGTCTCGCGAACGTCGTCGTTGGCGATCAGGTCGACATAGCGCTGGCGATAGCGGGTCTCCTTGTCGGAAAGACCGTGGAACTTCTCGGGCAGCGGACGAACGGCCTTGGCAAGCAGGGTCGCGCTCTTAGGGGCAACGGAAAGCTGGCCACGCTGGGTGCGCACGACCACGCCGGTCACGCCCAGGATGTCGCCCAGGTCGAGGGCCTTGAGCGTACTCCAGGCAGCCTCGTCCATGTCGTTGATGCGGCAGAACAGCTGAATCTCGGCAGTCGCATCGCGCACGACGATGAACATGATCTTGCCCTGACCGCGCTTGGCGACCACACGGCCAGCGATCTTCACGATGTCCTCGGTGTCCTCGCCATCGGCAAGCTCGGCGTACTTAGCCTCGATATCGGCGACGTAGTCCTCAAGCTCAGAGTGCTCGGGATAGGGGTTCTGGCCCGCCTCGAACAGGGCGGCGCGCTTGGCCAGGCGGGTGGCGCGCTCGTCGTTGAGCGTCGATGCCTGATCGGCGGCGTTCTGGTTCTCTGCCATAAGTTAGCTCCTCAAACTAAAACGCTCCCCAGGATTCGGTCCCAGGGAGCGAAAACATACCTTTACGCGGGACCGTGGTCTAGCGTGCGATCTTGGCGATGGTGTAGACGCGAGTCTTGCCGGAAGGCGTAACGACCTCGACGGAATCGCCCTCGCCGTGGCCGATGATGGCGTGACCGACCGGAGACTCGTTGGAGATCTTGTGCTCGAGCGAGTTGGTCTCGGTGGTACCGACAAGCGTGACCTCCATGACCTCACCGTTGGGGTCAATCAACGAAACGGTGGAACCGATGGAGACGGTCAAATCGCCCGTGGTGGCAGCAACCTGAGCGTTGGCGAGGATGGCCTGGATCTCGGCAATACGAGCGGCGTTCTGGGCCTGCTTGTCCTTAGCGGCGTCATACTCGGAGTTCTCCGAAAGGTCGCCGAACGCGCGGGCTTCCTTGATGTCCTCGACGATCTCCTTGGCGTAATCGCCCTCACGCCAAGCGAGCTCCTCGACGAGCTTCTGGCGGCCCTCAGCGGTCAGTACGATCTGGCTTGCGTCCATACGGATATCTCCCCATCTCTGATCAACAATCAACTGTCAACAAAACGAAAAAGACCGGCTAGCCTGCGGGCAAGCCGGTCAGGTGCTCACCCCAAAGGGATGGGACTACTCTGCGTCCGCGTCGCTGTCCTCTGCCTGCTTCTTCTTGGCAGCAGCGAGCTTGGCCTCGAGCTCAGCGATCTCCTTGTCCTCCTCAGACTGCTCGACCACGACCTCCTCGGCCTGCTTGGTCTCGGCCTTATCGTCGCCCTCCATACCCTCACGGATATTCTTGACGGTAGAGCCGAGGGACTTGCCGAGCTTCGGCAGGTTCTTGGGCCCGAAGATAATCAGGACAACGACGAGAATAATGATGAGCTCAGGAGCCCTCAGTCCAAACATGTAGACCTCCACAATACAGCGAGACAAGCTCGAATGAGTATACCGCGGGTATCGCGGTATCACAACACTAGCTAAAAAAAGGGACCGCAAGAAGCGGTCCCTCCTCATGCTCTGGTCGGGTTGACTGGATTTGAACCAGCGACCCCTGCGTCCCGAACGCAGTGCTCTACCAAACTGAGCCACAACCCGTTAGCTCGACTATAGTAACAAAGATTTTCGCCGCGTGCTAGAGAAATTTTTATTTCTTTGAAGCGTCGATTTGAACCGTGTTGGGAATAAGCTCAGTCGCGCAGGCCCACCAGCCATTTTGCTGGGCAGCATCGGCAAGCCTTTCGGCCGTGGCGGCGGTGCCACAAATGGCAAACGAGCAGGCGCCCGATCCGCACACATCTACAGCAACGGTGCCGTCCTGTTTACGCAGCCAATCGAGAACCGTTTGAATCTGCGGCTCCATCTGTGCGGAAATGACACCTAGGTTGTTATGGATGAGCACATATGCCGTCTCGGCATCACCAGCACGCAATGCAGAAGCTATCGCGCCGGGCTTGTCCGCAGGCACCGGAGCCTCGTCAAAACGTCGATAGGCTTCAATTGTCGAAACGCTTGCCTCGCGCGGCTTAACCAGTACGACGGGCGTCGCGAGCAGCGCGGGGTACTCAGTTGCCAGCACGTCTCCCCCACCTACGTAAAACGCAGGGCTCGCATGCAAAAAGAACGGGACGTCGGCACCAATGCCCCGCGCAATATCGTCGAGCGCTGGGTCGGTGCGATCAATGCCCCAGAGCTCCGCCAAGGCGACAATGACCGCGGCCGCATCCGTCGAGGGGCCGCCCAAGCCGGCGCACAATGGAATGCGCTTCTCAATCGTCACGCAGATGTTTGCCTCGCGACCATAATGCTCGGCCATAGCAACCGCAGCCCGATACGCCGTATTCTTTTGCATGGGAAAATCTGATGCCGGAACCGTCTGGACGGTCAGCGCCTGCGCCGGCGTGACCGTCACGGTATCGGAAAGACCGACAGCCGCCATCAGGGAATCGACCCTGTGGTAGCCGCGGTCATCGCGCTCGGTATGAACCCCCAGGTAGAGGTTAATCTTTGCCGGCGCGGAAAGAGTCAGGGACCGATCGGTCACCGTTAATGCTCCTCGAGCTGATTGCCGAGCGGGGTAAAGATGTGCTCGCCGCTCTCGGGGTCGAACAGCTCGACCTGACCGGTGAGCACATCGATATACTGGTAGGACTGACGCGACTTGCGGCCACGACGCTCGTCGACCTCGACAATGAAGACGGCCGGGTGGACGCTCTTGATGGTGCCCATGCGCTCGACGACGCGGGTACGGCCCATGTTGGCCTTAACCTTGACGCGATCGCCCACCATATCGGTCAGCTTCTCGTGGATGTCGTCGACGTGATTGACTTCCATCTCTTCCATGAACAGGGCCTCCAGAAGGTGCAATTCAAAAAGGGGATAATACCCCTAAGATAGACAAAACTCTAATACTATAGCACCCTGTTGTGGCCATACGCAAGTAGCTAAATAAGCCCCGTCCCAAATACGTACCAGACGACAACCTCGCATGACCAGTTGTTACGCGGTTTGGTAAAACCGCGTAACCTAAAGGTTGTCGGTGTCCAAGACGATGGTGAATGGGCCGTCGTTGACCAGGTCGACCTTCATGTCGGCGCCAAAGATACCGTGCGCCACATGCTCAACGTCCTCGTGCACAAGCGTCAGGAAGTACTCGTAGAGCTCGTTGGCAACATCGGGTGCGCCGGCATCCGTAAACGACGGACGGCGACCGTGGCGGCAGTCGGCGAACAGCGTGAACTGCGACACCACGAGCACCTCGCCGTCGACATCGGCAAGTGCCAGATTGGTCTTGCCGTTCTCGTCCTCGTTGATACGCAGCCCGCGGAGCTTGCCCCACAGCTTGTCGGCCTCGGCACGCGTATCGCCATGGCCCACACCCAGCAGCACCAGGTAGCCGCGTCCAATGCGGCCCACGCACTCGCCGTCGACCGTCACGCCGGCGTTGAGCACGCGCTGCACCACCGCACGCATGGCCTACTCCTCGCCCGTCAGCTTGGCGGACAGATGCTCGAGCGCGTGGAAACGATGGCTGATGGCGTTCTTCTCGTCAGCCGTCAGCTCGGCCATGGTCTTGCCCGGCGTGTCGACCGGCAGGAACAGCGGGTCATAGCCAAAACCATGGTCGCCGCGGCCCTCGTGCGCGATAACGCCCTCGCAGGCGCCCTCGCCATAGGTAACCAGACCGTCCGTGTCGATGAGCGCGACGACGCTCATAAAGCGCGCGGTGCGGTCCTCATCTGCCACGCCTTCCAGGTTAACGAGAAGCTTGGCGTTGTTGGCGGCATCGTCGCCGTGCACGCCCGCATAGCGCGCGCTATACACACCGGGCTCACCGTCCAGCGCGTCGACGACCAAGCCCGAATCGTCGGCAATGGCCATAAGGCCCGTCTCCTCAACCGCGGCTTGGGCCTTGATGATGGCGTTCTCCAAAAACGTCGTGCCGTTTTCCTCGGGATCCTCAAAATCGCCCAGCTGGCCGAGCGCCACAAAGCGAACCTCGGGCATAACCTTGCCCAAAATGGCCTCGATCTCGGTGAGCTTATGGGCGTTGCCCGTTGCCACGACGATGGTCGCCGCCGGGTCGAGGGTGTCGATGTCGATCTTCTCAAGTGCCATGAGTGGCCTCCTTGTTCTTATAACAACGCCACACAAAAGGTAATTAGGCTCTCAAGCCCCTCCCCTCGCGCGGCAGCAGCCTTACAGTTCAGCGTTTCCGCAGATAAAACCTGCCAAAATAAACCTGTCCCTTTTTGGCAGGGTAGGCGAGGGCTTGGCGCTGGAGCTCGATGAGCTCGGCAATGCCCTTGTCGCCCAAATCGAGCAGGGCATTGAGGCGCTTGCGGTCGAAGGGTGCCTGCTCGCCGGTGCCCTGGAGCTCGATCATCTCACCGGTATCGGTGGCGACAAGGTTCATGTCGACCTCGGCGTGACTGTCCTCGGAATAATCTAGGTCGAGCAGCGTATTGCCGTCGACAACGCCCATGGAGATGGCAGCCACCTGGCCGATAAGCGGGATGCGCTCGATCTTGCCCGCCTCGACCCACATGGCGAGGGCGTCGTGCAGCGCCACCCAGGCGCCGGTGATGCTCGCTGTACGCGTGCCGCCATCGGCCTGAATCACATCGCAGTCGACGGTGACGGTGTACTCGCCGAGCGCCTTCATGTTGACGACGGTACGCAGGCTGCGGCCAATGAGGCGCTCGATCTCCATGGAGCGGCCCTTGCGGTTGGCGTGCTCGCGCTTGCAGCGCTTGCCGGTCGACGCCGGCAGCATGGCGTATTCCGCGGTCACCCAGCCGGCCTTAGCTCCCTTTCGCCAGCCCGGCACGCCCTCCTCGATAGTGGCGGCGCACAGCACGCGCGTGTCACCGAACTCGGCCAAACACGAGCCGTGAGCGTGCTTCATGACGCCACGGGTGAGCTTAACGGGGCGCAACTCGTTGGCGGCGCGACCGTTAGCGCGGTTGACCTGCATGTACTCCATAGAAATATCCTTTCGGCAAAAGATGTGGCGAAGGCCTTGACGGCTGCCTTACATCTATTTCAGCTCATCGATATCGATATGTTCGATGCTCTTGAGCGGCTGACCAAAGATAAAGCTACCCGCCACCGCAAACTCGGCAATGTTGTCAGACGTGGTGGCAAAGCGATGCTGTGGCTCGGCGGTATCGCCCGCCAGCTGCTCACGGCGCGTGAGGATATCGGTCAGCTCGCGCGTGGTCTCCTCGGCGGAACTCACGACGCGCACCCCAGGCCCCAGCGCATGCCGGATAGGTCCCACCAACAGCGGAAAATGCGTACAGCCGAGTACCACGGTATCGATACCGTGGTCGCGCAGCGGCTCAACCGTGGCACCCACCAGCGCACGCACGGCAGGCGTATCGAAGATATCCTCGTTCTCAAGCCACTGTTCCTGCAGATGTGCACCCGAGGCGAGCTCGTGTTCGACAACCTCGACAAAGCTCGAGGCAGGACAGCCGTATACATCGACGCCGGCATCCAGGTCCTGAATGGCGCGCGTGTAGGCGCCCGAGCGAATGGTGAGGTTGGTGGCGAGCACGCCCACGCGACGCGAGCGGGTGCTGTTGATTGCCGCACGGGCACCCGGCGCGATCACGCCGATCACGGGAACGTCGAGCACCTGCTGGGCCAGACGCAAGGCCGCAGCGGTCGCCGTGTTGCAGGCGATGACCATAATCTTGACGTCGTGCTTCGAAAGCCAACGACCCGCCTGCAACGCAAACGAGCGCACCTCATCCTCGGTACGGGTGCCGTAGGGGCAGCGCTTGGTGTCGCCAAAGTAGTAGACGGACTCGTGCGGCAGCGCCGTCGCGATGGCGCGCGCAACCGTCAGACCGCCCAAACCAGAATCGAACACGCCAATCGGGCGCGTGTCGCCTGCCGGATTCTCGATATCGGACATTACCTCACCAGTCTCTCTCGAAAAGACATGTCCAAGTGCGGCGGCGGCGCGCTACGACCGCGCCGCGACCAGCAGCTCTGCCGTCGCCGCCCAACCGTCGACAATTTTGCCTCGCGTAACGAAAGCATTCTCGCAAGCAGCCAGGAACTCGGGCGCGCCGGCGCTCGTCAGGCCATTCTCGACCAAGCAGAACGTGCCCACGTGATCGGCCATGTAGAAGTCGGACTCGGAGTCGCCGAGCGCGAGTGTCTCCTCGCGCTCGATCCCCAGGTGCTCGCAGAAGCGCGCAATGGCGACGCCTTTGTTGAGGCCCGCGGGGTTGATATTGAATGCGCGACCGTCCTCGACGCGATCGAGCTCGAGCGTCGTCGGCTTGGACAGATGCGTCAGATGGCCGTTGCAAGCCCAGATCAGACCGCAGCCGGCCTCGTCCAGGATGGCCTGAACCTCATCGTCGGGCACATCGCCGCGCATGCCGACGGTGACCTCACGGTACTTGTAGCCGGTCGACATGTCGTTGTGATACTCGATCTTGTGCGGCCAGCGGGCGAGGATCTTCTCGCACACGCCGGTCTGCTCGATCACCTGGTGCGGCGTGAAGCCGCAAGAGGGGTCGTAGGGCATGTCGCCGGTCAGATACTCCCAATCGTTGGCTTTGAGGTCGTACATGACCAGGCCGCCCATCTCGCCGATGTAGGAGTTGAGGCCGAGCACGCGCGCGTCCTCGTGGATCATGGTACGGTTGCGGCCCGAGGTGGGAACCACCTGAATACCAGCGCGAGCGAGCGCCACGACGGCCTCGACGAGTTTGGTCGAGGGGTTGCCGTCGTTGTCGCGTAGCACGCACGAGCCGGGTGCGAGCATCGTGGCATCCAGGTCGGTAAAGACGTATTTGACCTTGGCCAAGCGCTCGCGCATCTCGCCCGAAAGCTCGGCAACGGTCGGCAGGGTATTGTGGGACATGGTTACTCCGTTTACGTAGAAGGGTTTGGACTTGGACGGCATGTTTTGATTGAGGGAACACGCTTATGGCGACAGCGCACTCAGGGCGCCGCCGCCATCATGGTTCATTAGTCAAACTGGGTAACATCGATCAGGCGATTGGCCAGCGAAAGGTCGCTCTCGATGGGCACGAACTCGTCGCCCACGTGCATGAGCTCCTCGTCACCCTTTGCCAGCAGCAAGACAATGGTGGGAGCATCGGGGTTGACGTACTCCTCGCGCGCCGCCTTGAACGCCGCATGCACAGCGGCTTCGCGGTCGAGGATGATCTTGTTCGGCGTATCGTCGGGAACATGCTCGGCAAGCTCGCGACAGACCTTCATCGGGTCCTCGTGAGCTGGATCCTCGTTGGCAAAGATCATCAGGTCGGAATACGGTGCGGCCTCGCGCGGAAGCTGCTCGCGGCGCTCCTGCGCCTTGCCGCCGGCAGCGCCAAACAGCGCAATGACGGGGCTAGCGGGAAACGCGCGCTTCACCGACGAGAAAAGCGAACGGAACGAAAGCTGGTTGTGCGCATAGTCGACAACGCAGATCACGCGGCCGTCCTTCGACTCCACGACCTCCATACGGCCCGGCACACGCAGTTTGGAGAGGCCCTTCTTGATAGCCTCGATACCGATGCCGATCTCGCGCGCAGCGGCGATAGCGACCAGCGCGTTTTCCACGTTAAAGTCGCCCGCGATGCCCAGCAGGACCTTCTCCCCCGTCTCGGACTCGTCGGCACACAGGCCATGCAAGTTGAACTCGATACTAAAGCCGACCATGCGTACGTCGCTTGCCCACAGGCTCGCCTCGGGATGCTCGACGCCAACGGTCACCAAGCGATCGGCCGTCGACGCTGCCTCTAGCACACGGTCAACCTCTTCGGTGCCTAGATTCACCACGGCGGTCTTTGCCTGGTCAAAGATCCTGAGTTTGCTCTCAAAATAATCCTCAAACGTGGGGTGTTCGATCGGCGAGATGTGGTCGCGGCCGATGTTGAGGAAGCACGCCACGTCAAACGGCAGATTCTCGACGCGTTGGTACTTGAGCGCCTGGCTCGAGACCTCCATGACCATGGACTGGCGACCGGACGTGCGGCAGTTGGCGATATGGCGCCAGACCTCGGGGGCCTCGGGCGTAGTATTGGTGCTCTCGTAGCACTCGATACCATCGTCGGTGTTCACCGAGCCGATCATGCCGCAGGACTCGCCCGCCGCCTTGATGATGGACTGGAGCATAAAAGCGGCCGTGGTCTTTCCCTTGGTGCCGGTGATGCCCACGATCTTGACGTCGTGGTCAGGACGGTCGTAGACCTCCGGCGGCAGCAGGGCCATGGCCGTGCGAACACTATCAACAACCAGCATCGCAGCACCGCTCTCCTGCGCCAGCGGCTCCAGAGACTCGACCAGCGACTCCTCGCACACAAATGCGACGGCGCCCGCATCGAGCGCCATGCTCAAAAACGCGGGCTTAAAGGCAGCACCTTTACAGAAGAACACGTCACCTGTCGAGACCGCGCGCGAATCAAACGAGCAACCGGTCACGGCACGCTCGTCAACCTGCTCTGATGCGCGCAGCTCGCCGCACACATCGAGAAGCTTGGCAAGCGTATCGACCGTGGTCACGGTCGCGGAATCCGAATGGTGCATCTTTCACCTTTCTCAGCCATTTGGCAGGGACGGTTTTCATAGTAACTGAAACGTGCTCGCGCAAAAACGGCTCCCGGAGGAGCCGTTACGCGCAGGCGTTCGTAAGCCGAGGCTAGGCAGCCTGAACAGAAGGCTGGCCCTCGTCGATAAAGAAGCGCTTGTACCACACTAGGAACACGAGCGGCGTATAGATCTTGCGCTGGAAATCGCCCTTGCCCGCAAAGTGCAGATCGAGCAGGTGCATAAGCTCGTCGGTATTGAAGAACTCGCTTGCCCACGGCGCGGTGAAGTACTCCTTGACATAGTCGTACCACTTTTGCTCGCGCAGCCAGTAGACAATCGGCACCGGGAAGCCCACCTTGGGACGGGTGGCCCACTCATCGGGCAGCGACTTGTTGGCAGCGTGGCGGAGTACCTGTTTGTTGCCGTTCTCGTTGATGCGGTAGCGGTCGGGAATGTGCTCGGCGAATTCCATGACTTTGCGGTCCAGGAAGGGTACGCGCAGCTCCAGCGAGTGCGCCATGCACATCTTGTCGGCCTTGAGCAGAATGTCGCCCGGGAGCCACATGTTCATGTCCAGGTACTGCTTCTTGACCAGCTCGGGCTGACCCTTCACGCGCGCGTAGATGGGAGCGGCAAGCTCGAAGGCGCCGTCGCCGGTGTTGTACTCGGGCTTGAGCACGCCGTCGACCTCGCGCTCCGGCCATACCAGAGCCTGTCCCAGGAACGACTTCTCGGGGATCTCGGCACCCTTGACCAGGAAGTTATGTCCCTTGAAGTACGGCATATGCAGCGCCAGGTTACCGAGCGCGCGACGGATGGGCAGCGGCACCATCTTTTTGTACTTGCGCACCGGGACCGTGTCCTCGTAGTAGGCGTAGCCGCCAAAGAGCTCGTCGGCACCTTCGCCCGAAAGCACGACGGTGACGTCCTTGCGGGCCATCTCGGCCAAGAACCACAGCGGCACGGAAGACAAGTTGGACTGCGGCTCGTCCATGTGATACTGGATGTCCTCGAGCGCACCGAAGAACTCGTCGGCGGTAATCATCTTGCGAACGTTCTCGACGCCGAGCTTATCGGAAAGCTCCTTGGCGTAGTTGGTCTCGTTGAAGTTCTTGTAGTCAAAGCCCACCGAGAAGGTCTTGTCGGGCATGAGGCAAGCGGCGATGTAGCTGGAGTCGACGCCACCGGAGAGGAACGACGCGACCTTGACGTCGGCGATGCGATGGGCCTCGACGCTCTCGTGCACGACCTCGTCCAGCTCGTCGACGTACTCCTCGAACGGCTTCTCGACGGCAGAGTAATCGCAATCCCAGTAGCGCTCGATGTTCATCTTGCCGGTCGGGATATCGACGGTAAAGTAGTGCGCCGGCGGCAGCTTGTAGACACCCTCGAAGAAGGTCTCCTCGGTTGCCGAATACTGCAGCGTCATGTACGGACGCAGGGCCTTTTTGTTGACCGCCTTGTGGAAGTGCGGGTAGTCCAGGAAGCTCTTGATCTCGGAACCAAAGAGCACGCCCGGAGCGCCGTCGCCCGCATCGGCCATGGGATAGTAGTAAAGCGGCTTGATGCCAAAGATGTCACGGGCGCCAAAAAGCTTGTTCTTCTTTTTGTCCCAGATGACGAAGGCGTACATACCGCGCAGGCGATCGAGGACAGCCTCGCCCCACTCCTCGTAGCCGTGCAGGAGGCTCTCGGTGTCGGCGCCGCAATGGAACTTGTAGCCCTTGGCTTCGAGCTCGGAACGGAGTTCTTGGAAGTTGTAGATCTCACCGTTGAAGACAATGACGACGCTGCCGTCCTCATTGGCCATGGGCTGAGCGCCGGCCTCGGTCAGGTCGAGGATCGACAAGCGGCGGAAGCCGAGGGCAACGCGGCCGTCGATAAACTGACCGCCCATGTCGGGACCGCGATGGACGATGCGGTCCATCATCTTGGTGAGCACCTCGGATTGGTTATCCGTCCCACCGACAAAACCGACAAAACCGCACATATACTATCCCCTCTGCTGTTGCTGGGCATCAAATCGAATCAGTAGCTTTTGAGTATACCCGAGGGCGTAAAGAGGGGCGGAATGTTCAGGCAATCTCAACTGAATCAGCTCCGCGTGGACACGCGCCAGTTACCTTTAATGGATATGAGGTGAATGAGGCGATTGTTTTGCTATACTCTCTCCGCACGGGCGATTGGCGCAACGGTTAGCGCAGGTGCTTTACACGCACAAGGCTGGGGGTTCGAATCCCTCATCGCCCACCACTGATTTGATAGGCTCCCAGCAATGGGAGCCTTTCTTTTTTTGGGCCCATCGCAGAGGGATTCGAACCCGACAGGGTGCGGAGCTGAGGAAACGCGAAGCGTTTTCCAGCGCAGCACGCGAGGAGCGGAGCGACGAAGCGGGGCGCGGGCGGCGCCTGCCGCACGCGGACATCCCTCATCGCCCACCACTGAATTGGAAACGGTCCTCGCAAGGGGACCGTTTTTGTTTGTGCCCATCGCAGAGGGATTCGAACCCGACAGGGTGCGGAGCTGAGGAAACGCGCAAGCGTTTTCCAGCGCAGCACGCGAGGAGCGGAGCGACGAAGCGGGACGCGGGCGGCGCCAGCCGCACGCGGACATCCCTCATCGCCCACCACCGAATTGGAAACGGTCCTCGCAAGGGGACCGTTTTTGTTTGGTCCCAGCGCATGGGATTCGAACCCGCCAGCACGTCTGTCACAAAGGCCGTGGCCAAAAAATGGCAAAAATGAGTACTGCTACTTTGTTTGCAACATATAAAAAGATAGTATTTGCTTAAGTTACGCAACATATGTCCATTATAAGGACTAACAGTTGGATCAAAATCGTGCATTCATCGCCATTTCGAGGTAGCGCACAGAGATGTGGTGTAAGAGGCGGGGCATGCCCCGCCTCTTCCCTTT
>OGRA01001570.1_pt1 | contig 21356 bp, 18 predicted proteins | sample 1553351 | NCBI WGS metagenome assembly OGRA01 (sample SAMEA2580056, study PRJEB22360) | human gut metagenome | biome: human gut; feature: human-associated habitat; material: faeces | place: Denmark | collected 2008/2010
CCGCAGCCGCCGGAGCGGTGCTTGAGCCGTTAGGCGGGAATTGTGCGGTATTGCCCTAAACTTTAAGCAAAAAAACATCCCATGACCTAGAAAGAGGTACCCCATGGCAGAAATTCGCGTACTGGATAAGCATACCGCTGAACTGATCGCCGCAGGCGAGGTGGTGGAGCGGCCTGCTTCGGTTGCAAAGGAACTGCTGGAAAATGCCATCGACGCCGGTGCAACGCAGATCACGCTCTCCATCGTGCGCGGCGGCATTCAACAGCTGCAAATTGCGGATAACGGCAGCGGCATTGAGGCAGAGTATATCGATAAAGCCTTTGTGCGCCACGCAACCAGCAAAATTGCCAGTGCCGAGGATCTGGGCCACATCCACACCCTTGGCTTCCGCGGCGAAGCGCTTGCTTCCATCGCCAGCGTGGCCAGGGTAGAGGTGCTGACCCGCACCGAAGCGGACGAATACGCCTGCTGCTATCGCATTGAGGGCGGCGAGCCCCGGGGCATGGAGCCCGGCGCCCGCCCGCGCGGCACCACCGTAACGGTGAACGATCTGTTCTATAATACGCCCGCCCGCATGAAGTTTCTGAAAAAGGACGTCAGTGAGGGAACTTTTGTGGCGGATATCGTTCTGCATGAAGCGTTGTCCCACCCGGAAATTGCATTCCGCTTTCTGCGGGACGGCAAGCAGCAGTTCATGACCCCCGGTGACGGCCAGTTGCGTAGCGCTGCCTATGCGGTGCTGGGGCGGGAGTTTGCCCGCGACCTGCTGCCGCTGGATGGCGATGGCGGCGTTTATAAAGTGACCGGCCTTGTCACCCCGCCGCGCGCCTGCCGGGCGTCTCGCAGTGCGCAGCATTTTTACGTCAATGGCCGCTATGTCAAAAACCGCACCATGATGGCTGCGCTGGAAAACGCTTACAAGGGTACCCTGATGCAGGGCAAATACCCCGGCGCCATCCTGCGCGTTGATATGCCGGCGGACCTGGTGGACGTCAACGTACACCCCGCCAAAACCGAGATCCGTTTTGCGCGGGAAAGCGATGTGTTCGATGCGGTCTACCGCACGGTGCGCGCGGCCTTGGCTGCCCCCGGCAGCGGAGAGTGCCGCTTTGATTTGGGCCATGTGGCAAAAGAAAATCCCCAGCCCGCCCCGCAGCAGACAACGCTGCCCGGCAGTGCTCCGGCACAGTCCAACCCCCAGCGGCCTGCGGTTGCACCGGCCCAGCCGCCGCAGCCGCAAAAGCATTTCAACACCCTTTCCGCGGCAGAGTACCGCGCATTGAATAAGCTCACGGCCCCGGTGCCTGCCCGCACGCTGCCCGGTACCAGCGGAGTGATGGAGCTGAACTCGGTGCGGGCACCATTTAATGCACCCAGCACCCCGCAGTTTGCCGCCCCCGCGCCGCACACGGCACAGGAGGACCTGCTGGACATTCTGCCCGACCTGCCGGAACAGCAGCCCAAGGCAGAACCCGCTGTAACCACAGCCCTCGCGCAGCAGCCTGCCCCGGCCCAGCTGGAAAATATTGAATCACCGGAACTGCCGGAAGAGGAAAAATCTGCCACCGGCCTGAGCGCACTGCCCATCACCCACAATGACCCAACTGCCCAGGCGAACATCCCGCCGGAGCAGACGACCTTTGCCCCGGCACCCGCCAGCCTGCCGCTGCGCGTGGTGGGGGAGGTATTCAAAACCTACATCATCACCGAGCGCAACAATGAGCTTTGTCTGATTGATAAGCACGCCGCACATGAGCGCATCCTGTTTGAGCAGCTCGCCAAGGATTACGGCAGCGTGCCGTCTCAGATGCTGCTTGTCCCCGTGCAGGTCAACCTTTCCGCCGAGGAAAAGCAGGCCCTGCTGGCCCACCAGGAACTTTTGCAGAACAGCGGTGTGGAAGTGGATGATTACGGCGGCTTTACCGTTGGGGTGCGTGCCGTTCCCGCGGATGTGCCGGTGGACGATGTGGGGGATATGGTGCTGGAACTGGCCAACCATTTGCTGAACGGCGGCCGCGATGCCCTGCGGGAGAAAACCGAGTGGGTACTGCATTCCATTGCCTGCCGCGCCGCCATTAAAGCGGGGGACAGGACCACCACCGATGAAATGCTGGCCCTGGCCCAGAAAATTATGGACGGCAGTGTGCCGCCGTTTTGTCCCCATGGCCGCCCCTGCGTGCTGAAGCTGACCCGGAAGGAGCTGGAAAAACAGTTTGGACGCCTTGTATAATGCCGCCAAGCCCCGCGTGGTTGCCATTGGCGGACCGACGGCAACTGGTAAAACCGCACTCTCGGTCGCCTTGGCCAAACGCTTTGGCGGCGAGATCATCAGTGCGGATTCCATGCAGATCTATCAGGGGCTGGATGTTGGCACTGCCAAAGTGACCCCGGAAGAAATGCAGGGGGTGCCGCACCATCTTGTCGGCTTCCTTGCGCCGGAACAGGCGTTCAGCGTGGCGGATTTTACCACCCTTGCGGGGAAAACCATCACCCAGCTGATGGCACAGGGCAAGCTGCCGCTGGTTGTGGGCGGCACAGGGCTGTACATTACCAGCCTGCTCAACGGCATTGGCTTTACGCCGGGAAAAGTGGATCCCGCCATCCGGCAGGAGTTGCAAGCCCGCCTGCAGGCGGAAGGCTCCCAGGCGCTCTATGCAGAACTTGCCGCGGTGGACCCGGGCTATGCCGCCAAGGTGCATCCCAACAACACCCCTCGGGTCATCCGTGCTTTGGAACTGTACCGTGCCACCGGCCGCAAGATGAGTGCTGAGCGCGAGGCCGCCCGTCCGGCGGAAAAACCTTACCGTTCACTCTGTCTCTGCCTGACCTGCCGCGACCGCACCCTTCTTTACCAGCGGATTGATACCCGCTGTGACCGTATGATGCAAAGCGGCATTCTGGAAGAGGCCAAACTGGTGTATGACCACCGCGATACCTACCGCACCGCGGCGCAGGCCATCGGCTACAAAGAGTTCTTCCCGTATTTTGAGGGAACAGCAGACCTGGAAAGCTGCCTTGCGCACCTCAAGCAGGCTTCCCGCAATTATGCCAAGCGTCAGCTGACCTGGTTCCGCCGCCAGACGGACGCTGTGTGGCTTTACCTGGAAGACGGAAACCTGGAACAGCAGGCGGCAGAACAGACCGAAGCGTTCCTGGCGGAAAACAACGCTTGAAATGCAGTAACAATATTGCTATATATAAAAGATAAAACCAAAGGGGGGATACCCAATGCATGAACAGAATGAAAGCCAGCCCAAAGCATTCATAAAAATTCTTTTTGCCCTGTTTACGGCGCTGCTGGTTGTGGTGCTTGGGTATCTCTGTATCCAGATTTACACGATCTTCCACCGAACTTACAAAACCGAAACCGCCATTGCCTACACCATGTCGGATAACATCACGCTGAAAGGCGTGGCAGTGTTCCAGGCAGTGGATGTGCCTGGCAGCGGCAACCTGGGATATGTGGTGCAGGATGGTGAGCGCGTCAGCGCGGGCACCATTCTGGCGGAACAGTATACGGATGATTCCCAGGGAGCAATGCGGGAACGGCTGGACCGGTTGGATCGTGCGATTTTGCTGCTGACAAAGTCGGAAAATTCCTCCGGCAGCGATCTTTCGGTTCTGACCACCCAGACGCGCACGGCGCTGTATAACCTGCTGGACCAGATCGACACAGCATCTTACGGCGCAATTCAGGATGCTGCGGAAGATTTTTTGCTGGCGCAAAATAAACTGCAGATCAGCACCGGCCAGGCGGCGGGCTTTGGCGAGGTGCTGGCCAGCCTGCAGGCCGAGCGGGACGGCATTGCTGCCCAGCTGAACGGCCTGCAGACGATCGAAGCGGATACCAACGGGTATTTTGTCTCATCCGAAAGCGCCGCCCCGGTGGTGCGGGATTCCACGGAGCTGGATGCCATGAGCCCGGCTGACCTGCAAAAGATGATCAACGCAGGGGAGACTCCGTCCAATGCCGACCTTGCCGGGCATATTGTAACCGGGTTTTCCTGGCGGTTTTATGCCGTGTGTTCGGCAGACCTTGCCGGGCGGTTGAACGGCCTGTCCCGCGTGAGCATCAGCGTTCCGGGCAAACAGGAAGAGCCTTTGGCTGCCACCGTGGTGGATGTGACCACCGACGAAGAAACCGGCCTTGCCAAAGTGGCGCTGGAATGCCGCAGCATCAATGCTCAGGTGCTCTGCCTGAATTATGAGGAAGCCGAAATCAGCCTGCACACCTACCAGGGCATCCGCATTGACCGCAGGGCCCTGCATATCGTGAACGGCCAGCGCGGCGTATATGTCAAATACGGCGATTTGCAGCGCTTCCGCCGCATTACCATTTTATATGAGGACGATACCTACATCCTTGTACCGGAAGGCGGCAAAGTGGGGGAGGATAACGAGCTGCGCCTGTACGATGAGGTGATCGTGGAAGGCAGCAACCTGCAGGACGGCAAGCTGCTGTAAGGACAGAAAACGGGCGTTTTGCCCCACATTCTGTTATATTTGTATTGACAACGAAGCAAAAATGGAAGATAATAAATACTGTATAGTTGTGACAAAAGCCGATCGGGGCTTTTTTTGTGCAATTTATACAACTAAGCAAACGTAAGGAGTAACTGCCATGTCCATGATAGATGGTTTGAGAAACGTCCTCGGAATCAACCAGGATCCCGAAGCAGATTCCTATGTGGATGATAACGAAGAGGATGATATCTTCCCTGGCGGTGGTCAGGGCGGTTCGCCAGCCCCGGAAGAAGCCTACCCCACGCAGGAAACTGCTAAGCAGCACAGCAACAAGGTGGTCAACATCAACGCTACCACCCAGCTGCAGGTTGTACTGGTCAAGCCGGAACGTTTTGACGATGCTGCTGCCATTGCAGACCAGCTGAACGCAAAGCGCACCGTTGTGCTGAACCTTGAATCCACCAACAAAGAAGTCTCCCGCCGTTTGATCGACTTTTTGTCCGGCGTGGCTTACGCCAATAACGGCCAGATCAAGCGTGTAGCAACCAGTACATTCATCATTACCCCGTATAACGTTGATATTATGGGCGACCTGCTGGACGAGCTGGAGAACAATGGCGTCTTCTTCTGATACAAGGACCCGCGGCTTTGTGCCGCCGCAGAACGAGGATGAACGCTTTTTGATGCGCCGGGTGGAAGAACTCTGCCGTACCGCCATGCAGCGTGGCATCCCGCGGGCAACGGGCTTCCTTTCGGATCGCGAACAGGCCCTTGCGCAGGCCGCGCTCAACCGTGAGGGCTGCGATTTTGCCCGCTTTCAGGGCGGCTGGCCGGATGCGGAACGCAAAGTGCTCTGCATTGAACCACCGGATTCCTGGCCGGAAGAGCCAGTTGCGGTGCTGCATTTCACAGCGCCGCAGCAGGGCGGCAGCGCCGTGCCGGGCCACCGTGACTATCTGGGGGCAATCCTGGGTCTTGGCCTGGATCGTGCCTGTTTGGGGGATATCCTGCCGGATCCGGCCGATGCCCGCAGTGTGTATGCCTTTGTGCTGGAAGATAAGGCGGATTTTATTGCTTCCAACCTGACGGAAGCTGGCCGCAGCCCGGTGCATGTCGAGCGCTGCGATGCCGTGCCGGAAGAAGTCCTGCGCGGGCCGGAACGCCAGACGCAGGATGCAACGGTGCCATCTTTGCGGGCAGATACCGTATTGGCAGCCATGATGCACACCTCCCGCTCCATTGCGGCGCAGGCAATCCAAAGCGGCAGGGTGGAAGTGAACCACGTTCCGCTGCGCACCGCCCATGAGGATGTGTTTGAAGGCGATATCTTCACCGTGCGGGGCGTTGGGCGCTACCGTCTGGTGGCAATCGGCGGCAAAAGCCGCAAGGACCGCATCTTTATCACGTTTTATCAGTATTGAACATAAAACCTGAATGTGAAACCCATGGGCCGGGGCAGCCCGGCAGCCGCGCCGAACGGTAAAATTTCGGATACCATTCCGGGTGTGTGCCACCCGAAACAGGAGGAATTTGGATGATTGCTTCGGATGATGTGCGCCGCGTGACCTTTGACCGTGCCATGCGCGGTTATCGTTGTGAGGACGTAGACGATTACCTCAAACAGGTTGCGGACAGCATCGACAGCCTGGCCGCAGAAAATGATGACCTGCAGAAAAAGCTGGTCATACTGGCCCAGCGCATTGACCAGTACCGTGCCGACGAAGATACCCTGAGCACAACCATGATCAATGCCCAGCGCCTTGGCGAGAACGTCATCAAGGAAGCCAAGCAGAAAGCTGCCGAGATCATTCGTGCCGCCAACATTAAGGCGGAGGATCGTGAACAGCGCGCCCGCGATGAGGTGGAGCTGGCCCAGCAGGAGCTTGTGACAATAAAGCAGGAAGCGGATGCGTTCAAAAAGCGCCTGATGGACCTGTACCGCCAGCACATCGAAATGATTGCCAAAATTCCGGAGTATCACACCAACCGTGCAGAACAGCAGGCCGCGCAGCCGCAGCCGGAACCGCAGGAAGCCCCGCAGCAGCCTGCACCCCAGCCGGTAGAACAGCCTGCCCCGGCTCCGCAGCCGGAACCGGAACCCAACCCGCCAATCCCGGAGGATGTCCCGGCTCCGCAGCCCGCAGCCCCGGAGGAAAGCTACCCGGCATATGAGCAACCGGAATATTACGAGGCTGAGCCGGAAAAACCCGCCCAGCCCGAAGAGCCGGAACCGGCTCCGGCACCTGCCCCTGTCCAGTCGCTGGACGAGGAAAAGATCGATACGGTAGAATTTGCCTTTGCCCCCAAAACAAAGCCAATCCTGCCGGATGATGATATGCCATCCGTTGCCGGGCTTTACGGCGGGGATATGCCGGAAAAGCCCGCCAAGAAATCCGGCTCCCGCAGCCGCGGCGCTTCGGCCCGCAGCACGGGCAAAAATGCCCGCAAAACCAAGAGCTCTGCCAAAGCGGAGCTTGACGCATTTGATGACATTGATTATGATGTTTGAGGTGCCGCATTTGTGCGTGCGTGTACCCCAAGCATTTTAAGACCTGCCTGAACGGTGCAGAACTGCCGGGGCAACCTGGTATACTGTACTTTGGACAAGCCGCCATATCAGCTATATTAAGGAAATAGAGGAGAGTTGGAAACTTTGCCGCAGAATTACAATGATACCATCCATAAGATGGCTACCCCCTTTGAAATGCGTGCCGGGCTGCCGAAAAAGGAACCCAAAATGCTGGAGGATTGGGAGAAAAACCACGTCTACGAAAAAATGATCGAACATAACGCGGATCTGCCGCGCTTTGTTCTGCATGATGGCCCTCCGTATGCCAACGGTAATATCCATATGGGTACTGCCCTGAACAAGATCATCAAGGATATCATCATCCGTGAAAAGAACATGTCGGGCTACTGTGCTCCCTATGTTCCCGGCTATGATACCCACGGTCTGCCCATTGAGCTGAAGGCTCTGTCCTCTCTGGGCGATAAAAAGGCCGGCATTTCCAAGCTGGAACTGCGCAAGATCTGCAAAGAGTTTGCTACCGAGCATATTGATGTGATGAACAGCCAGTTCGCCCGCTTGGGCGTTCAGGGCGATTTCGCCAACCCCTACCTGACCCTGCGCCCCGAATTTGAGGCACGCCAGGTGGAGATCTTTGGCGAGATGGCCAAGAAAGGCTATATCTACAAGGGCATGAAAGCCGTTTACTGGTGCCCGGAGGATCGTACTGCTCTGGCAGAAGCCGAAATCGAGTATGCCGAGGACGAGTGCGATTCTATCTATGTCCGCTTTAAGCTCACCGATGACCCCAACGGTGTTCTGGCCAAGTACGGTATCCCTCTGGACAAGGCATGGATCGTGATCTGGACCACCACCACCTGGACCCTGCCCGCCAACGTGGCAACCTGCCTGAACCCCAGCCTGGAGTATGCCTTCGTCAAAATCGGCGATGAATATCACCTGATGGCTGCCGGTCTGGTGGAATCCACCATGAAAGCCTGCCATATCGAGGATTACGAGGTTCTGGAGCCCCGCGTTCTCGGCTCTGAATTTGAGCTGATGCAGTACCAGCACCCCTTCCTGGACCGCAAGGGCCTGGTTATCCTGGGCGACCACGTTACCCTGGAAGGCGGCACCGGCTGCGTTCATACCGCACCTGGCCACGGCGTTGAGGACTTTGAAGTCTGCGTCAACCACTACCCGCAGGTTCCCGTTATTGTCCCCGTGGACGATGGCGGTTACCTGACCGAAGAAGCAGGCAAAGAGTTTGCAGGCCTTAAGGTCTGGGCTGCCAACAAAGTTATTCTGGAGCACATCAAGCAGTCCGGCCACCTGATGGGCGTGCAGCACATCACCCACCAGTACCCGCATTGCTGGCGCTGCCACCATCCCATCATCTTCCGTGCAACCGAACAGTGGTTCTGCTCTATTGATAAGTTCCGCGAGGAAGCCTATAAGGCCATTGACGAAGTCAAGTGGCAGCCGGCCTGGGGTCATGACCGTATGCACGGCATGGTGCGTGACCGCAGCGACTGGTGCATCAGCCGTCAGCGCGTGTGGGGTGTGCCCATCCCGGTGTTCTACTGCAAGAACTGCGGCAAGTACCACATCACCGATGCTTCCATCAAGGCTGTCAGCGACCTGTTCCGCAAGGAAGGCTCCGATGCCTGGTATAAGTACGATGCCAACGAGATCATGCCCAAGACTGAGGTCTGCGAATGCGGCGCTTCTGACTGGGAAAAGGATCCCGATATCATGGATGTCTGGTTCGACTCTGGCTCTACCTGGAGCGCAGTCTGCCGCGAACGTCCCGAACTGAACTGGCCCGCTGACCTGTATATGGAAGGCGCCGACCAGTTCCGCGGCTGGTTCCAGTCCAGCCTGCTGACCAGCGTTGCCACCCAGGGCGTTGCCCCGTACAAAGGCGTTCTGTGCCATGGTTGGGTCGTTGATGAGCAGGGCAAGCAGATGCACAAATCTGCCGGCAACGGTGTGGAGCCGTCCGAAATCATCCGCGATTACGGCGCTGACATCGTTCGTCTGTGGGTTGCTTCCAGCGATTACACCGTTGATGTGCGCGCAGGCAAGAATATCTTCAAGCAGCTGTCCGAAGCATACCGCAAGATGCGCAACACCGCCCGCTTTATGCTGGGCAACATTGGCGATTTCAACCCTGCCACGGATATGGTTGCCGAGGATCAGCTGTTCGAAATCGACCGCTGGGCACTCAAGAGCTGCAACAGCCTGACCGCCAATGTGCGTGCCGCTTACGATAATTACGATTTCTCCCGCGCTTACCACGCAATCTACAACTTCTGCGTCATTGATATGTCCAACTTCTATATGGACGTCATCAAGGACCGCCTGTACTGCGCGGACGAGCACGCACGCCGCTGCGCCCAGACTGCGCTGTACCGCATTCTGGTTGACTTCACCAAGCTGGTTGCCCCCATCCTGTGCTTCACCGCCCAGGAAATCTGGAGCTACATCCCGAAGCTGGAAGGCATGCAGGAGTATGTCTGCTGGGAGCGTATGCCGGAAGCCAAGAGCGATGAGGATGCCGCTTTTGACGCCAAGTGGGCCAAGATCATTGCTGTGCGTGACGATGTAAAGAAGGCTCTGGAGCAGGCCCGTGCCGATAAGACCATCGGTTCCTCTCTGGAAGCTGCCGTTACCCTGTACTGCAGCGATGAAATGTATGACTTCCTGAACGCCATTCCGATGGATGAGCTGGCTGATCTGATGATCGTTTCCCATGTGGATCTGGTCAAGGGCGAAGGCGGCGTGAAGGGTCTGACCGAGGGCCTGGGCATGAGCGTTGCCCATGCTGCCGGCAACAAGTGCCTGCGCTGCTGGAAGTTCGACACAGCTGTTGGCGAAGACGGCCTGTGCCCGCGCTGTGCGAAAGTTCTTGGTTAATTTCAAATAAAGGGCTATGCCGCATGATGTTAAGCGCTGTTCCAGTGCTTAAGCCTGTAAAACAGGAACTGTGCGGTATTGCCATAGTATGATTTACAGCGGTGCTTTTGCGCTTTTATCAAGCCTTTGCACCGCTGTTTTTGTCAGGGCATTTTGCAGCGCTGCATTGGCCCGGACGACGGAGGCGTTTATGCTGGTTGGCATTTTATCCATTCTTGCTGCGGCAGGCCTGACGCTGGTTGACCAGCTGATCAAACTTTGGGCCACCGTGGAACTGCTGCCGGTTGGCAGCAAACCCTTTATCCCGCATGTGCTGGAATTTTATTACCTGCTCAATGATGGTATGTCGTTTTCCATGCTCAGTGGCAAGCGCACGCTGCTGGTGATCGTTACCGGTGTGATGCTGGCTGTGCTGGCCGGTATGTTGCTTTTGCGCAAAATGCCGCGTTTGGAGCGTGCTGCTTGGATTTTGGTCGTGGGCGGCGGTGTTGGCAACCTGATCGACCGTATCCGCACCGGCGTGGTGGTGGATTACCTGAACTGCCTGTTCATCAATTTCCCGGTGTTCAATTTTGCGGATGTCTGCATCTGTGTCGGCGTGGGCCTGCTGGTCCTCAGCCTGCTGCTGGATATACGCCGCGAACAAAAAGCAAAACAGCAAAAGGGGAGTGCGCCCACAGATGGAACAGCGTGAACTGACCCTTGCGCCGGAAAGCGTTGGCCTGCGGCTGGACCGCTGGCTGGCGGAACAGTGCCCGGATCTTTCCCGCAGCCAGCTGCAAAACCTGATCGAAGCGGGCAGTGTGACCTGCAACGGCAGCCCCTTGAACAAAAAGGATAAGCTGAAAGCCGGGCAGACGATTCTGCTCACCCTGCCGGACCCGCAGCCCATCGAAGCCCAGCCCCAGAACATTCCGCTGGACATTGTGTATGAGGATGACAGCCTGCTGGTGGTCAACAAGCCCAAAGGCATGGTGGTGCACCCTGCGCCCGGCAACCCGGACGGCACCATGGTCAATGCACTGCTGTGGCACTGTGCGGGGCGGCTGTCCGGCATCGGCGGGGCCATCCGCCCCGGCATTGTGCATCGCATTGATAAGGATACCAGCGGCCTTTTGGTCGTTGCAAAAACGGACGCCGCCCACCAGGCACTGACCGAACAGATGAGCGTGCATTCTATCCATCGGGTGTACCACGCTGTGGTGTATGGCAACCTGAAAGAGGATACCGGCTTTGTGGAAGCCCCCATCGGCCGCGACCCTAAGGATCGCAAAAAGATGGCCGTGACCCAGCAGAACTCCAAATATGCCTACACCGGCTGGCAGGTGCTGGAACGGTTCGGCAACTTTACTTACATTGCATGCAAGCTTAAAACAGGCCGCACCCATCAAATTCGGGTGCATATGGCGTCCATTGGCCACCCGCTGGCTGGGGATGCCGTGTATGGGCCAAAAAATTGTATCCGCAGCCTGAACGGTCAGTGCCTGCACGCCAAGGAGCTTGGCTTTGTGCACCCCGCCACCGGGGAATGGATGCAGTTTGACAGCTCACTGCCTGACTGGTTTCAGGACTACTTAAGCCGTCTGAGAAAGGAAAGCCGCCATGGAGCGTTTGAGTGATTATCTGGTTTTTTGTGATATGGATAACACCCTGCTGACTGCAAAGGAGGGCATTCCCGCCTGCAACCGCAGCGTCATCCGGTTGTTTACCGCCATGGGTGGGCGCTTTACCGTCGCATCCGGCCGTCCGCCGGAGTCGATCCGCGCGGCGCTGGGCGATATCGAGCTATCGCTGCCAGCAATCTCCTGCAATGGTTCGCTGCTGTATGATTTCCAGGCCAACCGTGTGCTGCGTCGCTCCTGCCTGAATCAGGAACAGGCCGCTGCCGCCATTGCCGATATGCTGCAAAAATTCCCGAAGATTGGTGTAGAGGTCATGGCCGGTGCGGGGGAGATGTATGTTGTTCACGCCAGCAGCTATACCCACGCCCACCAGGTGGATGAACACATGGAAAGCGTGGCCTGCCCGCTGGAAAATGTGCCGGATGGCTGGCTGAAGGTGGTGTTTGCCGGGGATCCGGAAACTATCCGCAAAGCGGGACAGTACGCCAAAACGCGGTACTTTGGCCGGGATAATTACTTTTTGCCTACCAACCAGATCTACTTGGAAATTATGCCTTCCGGCATCAGCAAGGCAGCCGGAATGGAAGAGCTTTGCCATATCCTGAACGAGAACATCAAAAAAACCATCGTGATCGGTGACTATTATAATGATCTCGAAATCATGAAAAAAGCGGGCTATTCCGTGGCTGTGGCCAATGCGCCGTCCGAAGTAAAAGCAGCGGCCAACGAAGTGACCAACTGCGACTGCACCGGCGGCGCGGTGGGCGAGTTCCTTTACAAGCTGATCAGCAAGGTGGAGGGCGTATGAAACACAGGGAAAGTGAGCAGACACAGCTGAGAGTCAGCCGTTTACTGAACCGTGACAGTGTGATGCTGCATGCCGAGATGCCCAGTGTGCAGACGGCGCTGGAAACCTTGGTGGAACTTCAGGAGAGCAACGGCGTGATCACCAACGGTACCGCCTACTATAAAGCCGTGTGTGAGCGTGAACGCGCGGGCGGCACCACCGCCATTGGGGAAGGGCTTGCCATCCCGCATGCCTGCAATGCGGGCGTTGCCTCGCTTGGGCTGGCCGCGCTGACCCTTACCCGCGGGCTGGACTGGGGCGCAGCGGACGGCAAGCTGGTGGATATGATCTTTATGGTTGCGGTTCCGCCGGACCGCCAGAGCGACCACCTGTTGATTTTGGCTCGCCTTGTCAACCTGCTCAGCGACCACCGCCTGACGGAAAAACTGCGTATGGCGGATACGCGAGAGGCGTTTATCCGCATCCTGAACCAGACCGAAGCGGCAATCTTTGCATAAATGAGGCCAAAACGGCAAGGAACACAAAAGCAATCCAGCACCCGATTGCTGAAACAGAGGAAAATATCATTTTATAAGTCTTATTGATACTGCACACCCTGTGCGAATGCCCCAAAGGCAGAACGCAGGGGGTGCTTTTTTGTTAAAATTGTGCAAAATGTGGAAATTTAGTGCTCTAAAGCGCCGTGATTTGGCGGATTGTATCTTGCAGGGAAATACGATTGATGCTATACTTTAAATCACTAAATCGCTTTTCGGAGAGGACACCCACCCAAGGCTATGCAGCATAGTGGATGCCGGTGAGCGATGCATAGATTTGGGAGGAAGATACCATGAAAAAAGCACTTTCTATTTTGACAGCCGGCTGCCTGGCTGTTTCCCTTGCTGCCTGTGGCAGCACTGCAGCAAGCTCTGCTGCATCGGCCGCGGACAGCACCGATTCTTCTGCCGCAGAATCCACCGCCGCTTCCGATACCGCCGCTGCTGACGGCCAGACCTACAAGGTCGGCATCTGCCAGCTGGTGCAGCACGTTGCTTTGGACGCTGCAACCCAGGGGTTTAAGGATGCCCTGACCGAGCAGCTCGGCGATGCCGTTACCTTTGAGGAAAAGAACGCCCAGGGCGATTCCAACACCTGCAGCACCATCATCAATGGCTTTGTTTCTGATAATGTTGACCTGATCCTGGCCAACGCAACCCCCGCCCTGCAGGCTGCACAGGCCGGCACCAACACCATCCCGGTTCTGGGCACCTCTGTTACCGAGTACGGCGTGGCACTGGGTATTGATGACTTCGATGGCCTTGTTGGCACCAATATTTCTGGCACCAGCGACCTGGCTCCTCTGGATGAGCAGGCAGGAATCATCAAGGAACTGTTCCCCGATGCAAAGACCGTTGGTCTGCTGTATTGCAGCGCCGAACCAAACAGCCAGTATCAGGTTGATACCGTAAAGGCCAGCTTGGAAGAACTGGGCTACACCTGCGAGTATTACGCATTCTCTGACTCCAACGATCTGGCCACCGTCTGCCAGAGCGCTGCCGATGCCAGCGATGTGATCTATGTTCCCACCGATAACACCGTTGCCAACAACACTGAGATCGTCAATAACATCTGCCAGCCCGCCGGTGTGCCTGTCGTTGCAGGCGAGGAAGGCATCATGAGCGGCTGTGGCGTTGCTACCCTGTCCATCAGCTACTATGACCTGGGCGTTGCTACCGGTAAGATGGCCGCCAAGATCCTGACCGGCGAAAGCAAGGTTGAGGAGATGCCCATTGAGTACGCTCCGAAGTTCACTAAGGAATACAACCCGACCATTGCCGAAGCTCTGGGCATCACCATCCCAGATGATTATGTGGCATACGAGGGCTAAACAGCCAGAACGGCCTGCTTTGATTTGATGCAGGTAACTTTAATACAAAAATCGCGGAAAAGGCTTTTCTTTCCCGCGATTTTTTGATAAAATTAAAAAGACTATATCTTTTTTGAGGAGTTGACGATCTCTTGAACATTGCAACATTGTTCAATGCCATGCCGGGCGCATTGGCGCAGGGCCTGATTTGGGCCATTATGGCGATTGGCGTTTACCTTACCTTCCGCATCCTGGATGTTGCCGACCTGACGGTAGACGGCACCTTGGGCCTTGGCGGTGCGGTCTGCATCATGTGTATGATTTCCGGCATGAACGTCTGGCTGTCCCTGCTGCTGGCGTTTGGTGCTGGCCTGCTGGCTGGCCTGGTGACCGGCCTGTTCCACACGTTTATGGGCATTCCGGCCATCCTTGCCGGTATCTTGACCCAGTTGTCCCTATATTCGGTCAACCTGAAAATCATGGGAAAAGCCAATCAGGCTATCAACGTGGACAAATATGACCTGCTGGTATCCCTGCGTTATATCAAAGGCGTTCCGTTTTACCGCAATACCATCCTGATCGTGGCCGTTCTTATGGTGGTTGTTATCGCTATTTTGTACTGGTTCTTCGGCACCGAGCTTGGCTGCTCCATCCGCGCTACCGGCTGCAACGCCAACATGGCGCGGGCGCAGGGCATCAACACTAATTTCAACATTGTGCTGGGCCTGATGCTCTCCAATGGTCTGGTGGCATTCTCCGGTGCGCTGCTCAGCCAGTACCAGGGCTTTGCTGATGTCCAGATGGGCCGCGGTGCTATCGTGATCGGCCTGGCTGCCGTTGTTATCGGTGAAGCCGTGTTCAGCAAGATTTTTCGCAACTTTGCGCTCAAGCTGCTCAGCGTTGGCATCGGCAGCGTCATCTACTACATTGTTATGCAGATCTGCATCTGGTTCAAGATCGATACCGACCTGCTCAAAATGCTCAGCGCCATCGTGGTCGCCATCTTCCTTGCGGTTCCATACTGGAAAGCAAAATACTTCACCCGCGTTGCGGTAAAGAAAGGCGGCAGCAGCAATGCTTGAGATCAAAAACGTTTACAAGACTTTTAACCCCGGTACGGTCAACCAGAAGGTTGCCCTGAATGATTTGAACCTGACACTGGAGGACGGCGATTTCGTCACCGTAATCGGCGGCAACGGTGCGGGCAAGTCCACCATGCTGAATGCTGTTGCCGGTGTGTGGCCGGTGGATATGGGCAAGATCATTATTGATGGTAAGGATATCACCCGCCTGCCGGAGCACAAGCGCGCCGCTTACATTGGCCGTGTGTTCCAGGACCCCATGATGGGCACCGCCGCCACGATGCAGATTGATGAAAACCTGGCCCTGGCCGCCCGCCGCGGTGCGGGCCGCACCCTGCGCATTGGTATTACCAAAAAGGAAAATGCCGAGTACCACGAGCTGCTTAAAACCCTGGGTCTGGGCCTGGAGGACCGCATGACCAGCAAGGTTGGTCTGCTTTCCGGCGGCCAGCGCCAGGCAGTCACCCTGCTGATGGCGACCCTGAAAAAGCCCAAGCTGCTGCTGCTGGACGAGCACACCGCAGCCCTGGACCCCAAGACCGCCGCCAAGGTGCTGGAAATTTCCAACAAGATCGTGCAGGAAAACCACCTGACCACCCTGATGATCACCCATAATATGCGCGATGCCATCCGCTATGGCAACCGCCTGATCATGATGAACGAAGGCCATGTGATTTATGATGTGCGCGGCGAAGAAAAGACAAAGTTGGAAGTATCGGATCTGCTGCAGCGCTTTGAGCAGGCTGGCGGCGAAGCCAATGACCGCATGATCCTTTCCTGATAAGATTGCGTACAGGATCGGATTTGGATAAGTTTTATACCATTTAACTGCCGCTGTGGGCCGGATTTTACCGGTTTACAGCGGCTTTTTTGTCTTTTGGAGCAGGAAAGAAGGGGCAAATTATCAAATTTCCGTGAAGTCATTTTCAACCCTTGACAGTTATGATATAATACAACTGTATATTATGACGGAATTGACAGACGGCAGAGTATCGGATCGTCTGTTTTCGGTTCCGTATACACCAAAAGAGAACATAAAGAACCCAGGAAAGTTCATTGTTTTCTCTGCATGGTATGCGGCCAAGGCTCTTGAAATGGATGTAAAGTGAGTGTGCTTTACACCGGGAGAGCAGCCATAAACAACGCGGCCGCAAGCGCCATGGGAAGTTATCAGGACTGTATAAAGGGAGCACCGCCTTTCCACAGGAGGTATTTTGGATGCAGCGTTACGACGCCGTTTTATTTGATGTCGATGGAACATTGATCCATTCCCGGCCGGGCATTTTTAACTGCTTTGCCTATGCGTTCCGCAAAATGGGCCTTGACCCGGATGCGATAGATTGTTCTCGCTACCTTGGCCCTCCGCTGCGCTGGAGCTTTGCCCAGCACTTTGCAACGGATGCCGAGGTGGAGCAGGCCGTGGAGTATTACCGCGTGCATTACGAGGAAGTTGGCAGCCACCAGTGCAGCCTGTTCCCCGGGGTGCGTCAGATGATGGATATCCTGAAAGATGCCGGGCTGTACATGGCAACGGCAACCTGCAAACCGGTCGAAGTTGTAACACCCATCCTGAAAGAGCAGGGGCTGTTTGACTATTTTGACCGCATTGGCGGGGCCAGCATGGACGAAAGTGTGGACAACAAGACGGATGTGATCCGCCTTGTGCTGCAGGACCCACGCCTGGCGGGCAAACGCATCCTGATGGTGGGGGACCGCCAGGATGATATGCAGGGCGCAGTCAACAACCAGCTGCCCGCTGCTGCCGTGCTGTACGGCTATGGCAGCAGGGAAGAAATGGAACCCTGGAATCCGGTGCTGTTGGCGCAAAATTGTGAAGAACTGACCCAGTATATTCTGGGCTGAACCCCGCGCGGTGCAAAGCGCTGCCGGGCACAGCCCGCCGCCGGAACACTTTCGTGCCAAAGCGCCGCCCGGCCCCCGCCCCCCGCCGGAACCAACCCGGCCCGCGGGCGCATCCTACATAAGGAACAAAGGGAGAAACGAACATTATGAGCCGCAAAACATCCGGCAGCCGGGCATCCTTCAGCCCAACCCAGCGCAAGGCATGTGCTGTTCTGGCAGTATGTGTGCTGGCTGTCATCCTTACATTTATTGCATCCTGGGTTTTGCCGGGCAAGCTGTCGCTGGGCGGCAGCGGCCGCTATGACCCGCAGGCCTATCCGCTGGATACTTCGCTGGGGTCCGTGCTGGCCAAAACCTCTGATGCAGGCACCGATTATGTCTCCTCCACGCTGTTTGTGGGGGATCAGTTTGCCAAGTCCCTGTATGACGATAAAGTCATCACGCTGGATCAGTTTGCAGGCAAGGACGGCCTGACCGTCAGTTCATTGCTGAATGATGCCTGCGTTTACTTTGCGGGGGATTCCAGCGCCTATACCGTCCCGCAGGCGGTATCCAAAATGAAACCCCGCCGCGTGGTCATGCTGCTGGGCAGCAACGATCTGGACGGCAGCCTTTCCTATGATAATTTTGCCCGTAACTATAAGCAGGCTGTCATCGCAATTACCGGTGCGTACCAGTACTGCGATGTCATTGTCTGTGCCATTCCGCCTGTGGCAAAAAAAGCATCTGATGCCGCCAAAACGCAGCTGATGATCGACCAGTTCAACCAGGAATTGGCCAAGATGTGCAATGATGAAGGCTATAAATACCTGAACTTGGCCGAAGCACTGAAAGACAGCAACAGCGGCTATGCCGAAGCAGCCTATTTGAACAACAAACAGAATGGCTTCAGCACATCCGGCGCTAATGTGGTGCTGAACTACCTGCGCAATCATGCTTACGATACTGCGGATACCCGCCCCAACACGGATGATATTCCGCAGCGTACTGAGCAGGCTGGCGGCAGCGCAGCCGCCACGGAGCCCACGCCTTCGGCGACCCCTACAACGTTCAAATTGCAATACTTGGTGGAAGAAGGCAAGGGCACCCTGCAGGGCAATGACCAGAGCGGCGTAACTTCCATCGAAATGGACGCAGCCGAAAAGCAGACCGTGACCATTACCGCTGTGGCGGCGGACGGCTATACGTTCTATAAGTGGAGCGATGGCCTGACCACCGCTACCCGTGTGGACAGCGCGACCAAGGATATTTCCGTGACGGCAATGTTCAACGATGCCCGTGTGCAGATCAACCTGGATCAGGGCGAAAGCACCATCAAGCAGGGTGAATCCCTGACCATCAACGCCAGTGTCACCTTGGGCGGTAAGAGCTATGATAACAGCGGTGTGCAGTGGTCGGTCAACGATGACCTGATGCAGAATGGCGCCAGTTATACCTTTACGCCGAATGCCACCGGAGATTACCGCATCAAGGCAGGGCTGGAAGTCAACGGTACCTATACTTCGCAGGAACTGATGGTGCATGTGCAGGCACCGGCCACCACCGTCAGCATCACCGGTGTCAGCTCCATGCCGGCAGGCAGTACCACAACGCTGCAGGCCAACGTAAGCAATCCTTCGGGGGATACCACCTGGACCTGCGCCCAGAAGCCGCAGTGGAGTGCAACCGGCGATAACGTGCAGTTCAGCGCGGATACCGTTGGCAGCTATACCGTGCGTGCTGCCAACAATGGTCAGTATGCAGAGCTTGTCATCAACGTAACGGAACCCCTTTCGGACCCCACGGTAACCCCGGAACCAAGTGATTCGGGCGATCAGTTCCCGTTCTTCCCCTTTGGCGGCGGAAACTGATTGCAGTCACACAGCGCCTGCCCCCGGCATAGCATAAGCCGGGAGGTGATCACATGTTTGTCTTTGACTGCGAGGCTGGCTATCAGCCGGATAACGGCCAGAACGATGTGACCGACGGCAGTGTGGAAAACTATGATTTTGACTGGGGCCAGCCCCTTGACACAGAACCCCTTGACGATGCGCTGACGGACGATGAACGGACGGAAGCACAGCACACGGAGTAATTGTTTTGGCGGCAGGGCAGCACCCCGGCAGATATCCGGCAAGAATAGACCGGAAAAAAGGAATAAATCTATGGCAAATTATACTTGTCTTTTACTGGATGTGGATAACACCCTGCTGGATTTTAACGCAGCGGAGCGTGCTGCGGTCGGCATTACGTTAGAGCATTACGGCATGCCCAACGGCCCCGAAGCATTGGAAACCTACCACCAGATCAACCGCCAGCTGTGGGACAGCCTTGCCAAAGGCGAGCTGAACCGCAGTAAGCTGTTTGCGGTGCGGTTTGGCCGCGTGATGCAGGCTCTTGGCACACCGGAAGCCGGCAACGCCCGCGAGATGAACGACTTTTATGAGAACGAGCTGGCCAACCATGCGGATCTGATGCCCGGCGCGCTGACCGCTCTGGAAGAACTGGGCGAAGTTGCTACCCTGGCAATCGTTTCCAACGGTGCTACCCAGGTACAGGAATCCCGCATTGCGGCATCCGGCATTGGCCGCTTTATGGATGGTGTGTATATCTCGGAAAAAGTGGGTGCGGCAAAGCCTTCGCCCAAGCTGCTGGACTATGCCATCCGGGACCTGGGGTTGACCAACCGCAGCCGTGTGCTGATGGTGGGGGACGACCTGCTGGCCGATATCAAGGGCGGTATCAACGCGGGGATCGATACCTGCTGGGTCAACTTTGCCAACGAGGAAAATAAAACCGGCATCCAGCCCAAATATACGGTGCACAGCTATGAAGAACTGTACCGCGTTGTAATGGAGCCGGAAGAACTGGAAAATGTCGGCGTGCGCAACCGTCGGCATATGAACGAGGGCTGAAACAGACCAATGGAATGTGCCGCTGCCGGGGTAAAGAACTGAGCAGCGGCACATTTTCGGGTCTGATGCGCCCTTTGGTGGAAGAGTAAAACAAACTGGCTGCTGCTTTAATGTGAATCTGAAAACAAAGAGCATGACGGATATTTCGCAAATACAAGCAGGATTTAAGGCTTTTTAATGTAAAATCCTGCTGTGTTTGTAGAAATAGGGCAATACCGCATAATTCTAAGTGCCGATACGACGAGCGAGGTGCGGCAGATGCTAAGCCAAAAGCGCAGATAATACTGGATGTCTTATCGAGCATTTTGGCAACGCAGATGCCGTGCCGCAGCCGCCGGAGCGGTGCTTAAGCCGTAAGGCGGGAATTGTGCGGTGTTGCCATAGACTATATTTTCGACTTTTCTGATACACCCCAGTGGCCAGGGATACGATAAGGTGTGAAATTATGCTGATCGAACTGCAGGACCTTGGCAAAAGCTTTGGCGAGCACGAGGTCTTAAAACATGTAACAGCCAGTGTGGAACGCGGCGACCGCATTGGCATTATTGGTGCAAACGGCACCGGCAAAACCACGCTCCTGCGTGTGCTGTGCGGCGAAAGCCTGCCCGATGCCGGTGACGCTGCCTTTGCGGCGGGGGCAACCTGCGGCTACCTGGAACAGACGGGTCATCTTGACCCGGAGAAAGACGTTTACGAAACCATGCGCCTTGCGTTCCAGCCTGCGCTTGACGCCATGGCGGAGCTGGAGACCCTGCAAAAGCAGCTGGCAGCTGACCTCCACAACACGGCTATTACGGATAAGATCACAGCCTGCAATGCAGTGATCGATGCCATGGATGCCTATAATATGGATACCCAGATCAAAAAGGTGCTCAACGGCATGGGCTTCCCGGCAGATACCTGGAAGAAAAAGGCCGGGGTGCTTTCCGGCGGCGAGCAGACCCGCCTGCGCTTGGCCCGCTTGCTGTTGGAACGCCCGGACATTTTGATTCTGGACGAACCCACCAACCATTTGGATCTGGAAACGATGGACTGGCTGGAAACCTATCTGAAAGCCTACCGCGGCGCAGTGCTGGTGGTCAGCCATGACCGCTACTTCCTGGATTCTGTCTGTACCCGTATCTGGGAGCTGCGCGGCAAAACCATCACCACCTACCGCGGCAACTACTCCGCTTACCTGCCCCAGCGCGAAGCAGCGGACGAGCGCCTGCAAAAACAGCATGATGCCGATGTGGAAAAGGCGGCCAAGCTGCAGGATTATATTGACCGTAACCTGGTGCGCGCTTCCACCACCAAAATGGCCCAGAGCCGCCGCAAGCAGCTGGAAAAGCTGGAGATCACCGAGGCGCCCA
>OGRA01001601.1_pt1 | contig 21096 bp, 13 predicted proteins | sample 1553351 | NCBI WGS metagenome assembly OGRA01 (sample SAMEA2580056, study PRJEB22360) | human gut metagenome | biome: human gut; feature: human-associated habitat; material: faeces | place: Denmark | collected 2008/2010
TAACAGTTATTAAATTTCCTAAAATATGTGAAATATCAACTGGAATTTGCCCCCTCGGTCAAATTGAATTTACCTCTTATCAAATTCCAAAGGTTTCTGGTGGGATATCTATTCCAATCATTCGTCCAAATGCAAGTCCCCATTTCACAAAATTATATGATATGGATGTAATTATATTATCTGTAATAATATATCCCTCTTTAACTGGAGATTCTAAGTTGGCATCCCACCCTACCATCTTTTCTAAATCTTGTTCGGTAAAACCTTCTTCCATGATTTCTTCTTTATTTACACCTGCCATAAATGGTTTACCACTCAACAAACCTGCTTTAACAAGCATGAGCGGAGCAATAGAAATTGCTCCAATCGCTTTATTTTCAAACTTACGGATAAATTCTATAACTTCTTCATTTTCTATTGCTTCCCTAATATCCATAGCTCCTGGCAAGATTAAGCTATCATACTCATCAATATTTATTTCAGAAATTGTCTGGTTAGGCAAAACCATCAATCCATCTTCACTCTTAACAGCTTCCTTTGTATGTGCAAATATTACAACCTCTTTTTCTGCTAAAGCAAGTATTTCAAGAGCCACACTAAATTCAAAATTACAAAAAGAATTATAAATCAATACTGCTGTTTTCTTCATTATATCCTCCGTCATCTTCAAATTTTCATCTGTTCGACCTATTGAAATGCGCAAATTCCGATTTTCTGCCCTAAGTATATCACACAAAAAACTGAGTTTCAACGCAGGAAAAGCAAATCCCCTGTCCTTTCGGGCAGGGGATTGCGGTTTAGCCATGCTGTTTGAGATATTCGGCGCTGAGTTGCAAACTCTTTATGGGGGAGTTATCCACCCAGTTGCGGTGGCTTTCCAAAATCACGGCATCTACGCCGATAGTAAGCGCCTGTGCCATCAGGCTGTCGAGATCCATATTGCCGGTACCCAGCTCCATGCTGTCGGTTTTCAGAATCGGCGTCACGGCGCTGCCCGAAATGCGGGTGCCGCGGTCGTTGATATGCCACAGCTTCATGCGGGTCCCCAGACGCTGCATCCACGCAAGGGCGTTGGCGCCGCCCTCGGTAAACCAGTAGCTGTCAAATTCAAAGTTGACGAACTGCGGGTCGGTTTCCTCCAGCAAAATGTCGTAGGCACGCTTTTCGGCGTTGACATGACGCAGCTCACAGTTGTGGTTGTGGTACAAAAGCTCCACGCCCTCGGCCTTCAGCGCCTCACCCGCCTTGTTCAGCCGTGCGGCAAGGTCGTGCATCGTGGCTTCATCGCCGTAATCAAAGCGATACATTCCGGTAATAACGACATACTTAGTGCCAAAGCTTTTGGCTTCGTCCGCCACCGCTTTGGCATCGCGCTCCAAACTGCCCAAATCGGTGTGCAGGCTGACGACCTGCAGCCCCGCTTCTTTGACCAAAGCGTGCCAGTCGAGATTGCCGCCCTTGCCCACGGGCATACCCGCCGCCTTGGTCAGCAGCCGCACCATAAAGCCGATGGGGTGGATCATAAACCCGCACAGCTCAATGCCGTCATAGCCTGCGGCTTTCATGGCGGCCAGCGTCTGCCGTGCCTCGTTTTCGTTGCTTAAAACAGTTCCCAGCATAAATTGCTGGACTGCCTTTGTGGGCATGGTTCAGCCCTCCATCTTGATGATTTTTCCCGTTGTGATGCCGTTTTCGTTGAAGCTGTCCACGCAGACATAATAGGTCTGCCCGGCCATCAGCGTGGAAAGCGTGACCTCATCGGCATCATAGACAAGCCAGCTCTGGTACAGCTTATCCGGTGCAATGCCGTAGCGCACATTGCAGCCCTGCGCGTTCTCGATGTGCTGCCAGCTGATTTTGCCGTCCAGTGCGTCCAGCCGAACGGCGGCGGCCTTTGCGGCGTCAGGGCGTTCGCCCTCGCCGTTGCCGAACACACGCAGCCCGCTGATGCGCAAGACCTGCCCGTAGGGCAGTGCGCCGCCCGTCACGCGGACATATCGTGCGCGGACGCCGTCGGCATACTCATAATAGCCGTTGGAGCATTCGCGGGCGACATCCTCGCGCAGCGTCCAGGCCTCGCCGTCCAGACTGGTTTCCACGGTATAGCAAGAAATCTGCAGGCGCGTCTCGATATGCCGCGTTTTGCGGTCATCGCCGTAGCTGTCGGCAGGGAAGTCCACGACGAGTTTTTCATCGGCCATGTTGACCTGAATCGCGCGGACATCATAATCACGGCCTAAATCCACACACAGCCATTCGCCGGGCTGGTCGCTGCCCGCGCTCCACCAGCGGCGGCAGTCCTCGTCCACGGTATTCACCGGGTCGCTGCCCTCAGCGGTGGAGGATGCCGTCACGGCCTTGCGGTAGCTTAACAGCATCCACTTGGGCTGCTGGCTGGCGGCGTCGAATTTGCCTGCCGGAATTTCGTGCGGGTAGTCGGCAAAATTCTGGTTGCAGAACAGCACGCCGTCCTTGTCAAACCCGGCAGGAAACAGCCCCACGCGACGCTCAAAGTCGTGGTTGACCGAAATGCGCATCGTGGACGCGTGCCAGTAGTTGCCGTATTTGTCGGCAATCGTGCTGCCGTGGCCTGCGCCGGTCATAAACCCGCCCGGCTTGGAGGAAAACGGGTTGGACGCTTGCAGCGTGAACGGTCCCAGCGGGGACTTGGAGGTGTACACACCATCGGCGTAGGTGTTGTACTGGGTGCCGGGGCAGGCGTATTGCAGATAATACGTACCGTTGTGCTTTGTCATAAACGCGCCCTCAATGTAGGGCTTGCCGACGGCGTTGAACATAGCGGTCAGCGCCTCGGCGTTCAGCCCTGGCATCTGCGTCATCTGGGGCGGCAGCTCCAGCTTGCCGGTTGCCTCGTTATAGAAAGGCTTCATGGCTTTGTAAAGCACGCTTGCCTCTTTATCCACAATCCCGTTGTTACCGGGGCGCTCATAGCCCAGTTCTTCTTCGCGCCCGAAAATCAGTTCTTTCTTTTCTCCGATGGGTGTCATGGTATCGGGGTCAAGCTCCACGCCCCAGATGGGAGAGGTGTTGGAGCAGCCCCAGTAAAAATATACACGCCCGTCATCATCGCAGAACATATCGGGATCCCAAAAGGCGAACGGGGCGCTGACCTCGGTAAACGGCTCGGTCAGTGGGTCGGCGGTGCGCAGAATAGGACAGTTGCGCCCCTTGCGGCTGGCAGAAAAATACAGGTAGTCGCCGACTTGGCGCACATCGGGTGCGTAGTCGTAAATCAGCAGATCGGGGTCGGCGTGGAAGTCCCAGTGCAGCAGATCGTCCGAGTACCAGAACCCTGCCGACATAGAAACAAACAGGTAGTATTTGCCCTTGAAGTACACCAGCGTCGGGTCGGCGCCTTCGCGGAAGCCCGCGGCGCGCTCACCCTCCTTCATGTGCTGGTAGCGGTAGCCCAGATCCAAGGGGTTGCAGTAGGTTTTCATCGTATTACACATCCTTTTTGATGCCCTGCAAAACGCGGTTCAGCTGCTTGATGCTCTCGGCATCTGCGCCGGCCTGCTTGAGCATTCCCTCCACGGTCATGCGCTGCATGGCGCGCTCCATCATAGCAACCAGCGCCGGGTTATCCTTGACGGCGGCAGCTACATCACCGCGGGCGGCAGCCGCCTTGTCGGTGATGGCCTTCAAGACAGGCCCCACCTTGGCGTCCGCCATGGCAGCGGCCATATTGTCCTTGACGCTCCAGCAGGTTTCGTCCAGCTCGCCGTCAAACCAGTTGTTCACGACCTGACGGTTGGACATCGCGTAGGCGGGGTTCGGCTCTGTAGCCTTGTTGACCAGAATCACGCTGGAATACGCCCCCGCGCGGGCCTCAATGCTGTGCTTGCCGGTGATGGGCACATTGAAAACAAACACTTTGTCGCCTTTTTTTGTTTCGACAAGGTGCCCGTCCTTGTACAGAGAAACCTCCGGCAGGTTGGAGTATACTCTGACCTCGGTCACATCCTCCGTGCGGTCCACATAGCGGCTGCCGCAGGTGTGTACAAAGGGCTGCTTGCTCCAGTAGGCCTTGTACAGGTAGAAGGCGTCCTTCTTGATTTTGCGGTCAAAGGTGACAAGTCCTTTCTGGTTCTCGCCGTTTTTGCCGCCCTCATCGCGGCCATCGGCAGCAAAGTCGAACATATTCCAGACATGGGTCGCCCACAGCCACGGGCGGTCGGCAATCATTTTTGCCATGTGCTCGTGGTAGACGCACTGGTAGGTTTCGGTATAGTCGCCCTTTTCGGGGTGGGCGCTCTGGTAGGCGGGGTTTGCGTCCGCGCCGTACTCCGAAAAACCGATGCAGCGGTCGGGATATTTGGCGTGGTAGGTATCAAAAAAGTCGTCGTTCTGGTCCAGTTCACCCAGATACCAGCCAAAATACAGGTTGTAGCTGTTCACATCGGGGATTTCCAGAATCGGGCTGGTAATCTCCAGCATAAAGACATTCGCCATCGTGGTCGGGCGGGTCGGGTCGAGCTTGTGCGCCAAATCATTCAGGGCGCGGTGGTTTTCCAGCAGTTCCTCATTGACAGCCGATGCGGCAGTAATTTCGTTGGACAGCCCCCAAACGGCAATACAGGGATGGTTGTAGTTCTGAACAATCAGTTCTTCCATCTGGGTCAGCGTGTTGGCGCGCCCGTTGTGCATATGCATCGTGATGTAGGGAATCTCGGCCCAGATGACAAGACCCTTTTCGTCGCACAGGTCATAGAATGCCTGCGCGTGCTGGTAGTGGGCAAGGCGGATGGTGTTGGCGCCCATCTCCAGAATCAGCGCCATATCCTCTTCCATCATCTCTTTGGTGATGGCTACACCCGCACCCTTGCGGTCCTGATGGCGGGAGACACCGCGCAGGGGATAGGGGTGGCCGTTCAAAATGAAGCCCTTCTGCGGGTCAATCTCAAACTTGCGGCAGCCGAAGCGGGTGGTCTCGGTCTCGCCATTGTCCAGCCGCGCAGTTACGGTGTAGAGATACGGGTCATCAAGACCGTCCCACAGGCGGGCGTGCTCCAGCGTGAACACGGCTCTGGCGGTGCCGTCCTTGACGGCGGCGCTCGTCTGCTGGCCGTCAAGCGTGAAGTTGACGCTCTGCGCGCCGACAACGAACGCCTCAACAGTCACCTCACAGCGGCGCTCGGCAAGGTCAGTCACAGCAGGCGTGACCTTGACGGGCACAGCGCCGTTTTCGGCAAGAGCAAAGTGTGCAGCGGGCACAACATGCAGCGTTACATCGCGGTAAATGCCGCCGTAGAAGGTGAAGTCGGCCTTCTGGGGGTAGACGGTGTCGTTGTCGCTGTTGTCAACAGAAACAATCAACTCATTTGCACCATCGTGCAGGGCATCGGTGATGTCCACACGGAAGGTGGAGTAGCCGCCCTTGTGCTCGGCCACTTTCTCCCCGTTCAGGCTGACAACTGCAGTCATAGCAACGCCGTCAAACTGCAAAACCGCGCGGTCGCCATCGGACAGCTCCGGTTTCTCCAGGTTACGGGTGTAGCTGCAGGTGCCGCGGTAGTAGTCGTTGCCGCCGTCCTGACCGTCTACAGCGTTCCAAGTGTGGGGAAGGGTGACCGGCTCGTCATGACCTTCCTTGGTAAAAGTCCAACCGGTGTTCAACAGAATTGCTTTGCTCATAGAATGACTCCTTATGGGTGGTTTTAACTTCAAAGAACTGAAAAGGCTGCAAACCCTTTCGGCTTTGGTTAATGGGCTTACTGAAGCTGTTCTTTATAGAACTCAGACTGCGCAGCAGCCTTTTTCTCGGCAATGCGCTTTTGGACGTTGACCATTTCCTCCTTGGTCAGCGGGCATTCGCGCATGGCAACCAGCGTAATGACCCAGCCGATGAGGGGCAGGCCGAACTTTAGGCTCAGCGTCATCCAGAAAATCGCGCTTGTGCAAGGGTCGGTGGGCTGAGGCATCGTGGTGGTGTAGCCCAGCAGTGCAACAGCGCCGGTAGCAATTACAGCGGCAAAGGAGGTGATGAGCTTATCGACCAGGCTGTAGGTGCCGGAAACAACGGCGGGGATATAACGCCCGCTGCGGTCCAGCTCAAAGTCAATGGCATCCGCCATATACGAGGTGTTGGAGGTGGTGATGCACATATTGGAACCGTTCTGCAAAAGGGTCAGCACCACATAGAGAATCATGGAGGGGCTGCCCATAACGCCGATCTGCGTGGGGTCGCCAAAGATAAAGAACAGAACCAGCACGGCGGTGATGGTCATACTGACATAGGTCCAAGTGACGATGCCGTTTTTGCTGCCGTGCTTGCCGACATACTTGGCACCGAACGCCGCAAAGAAGATGGAGGGAACCATGCTGATGACGGTCAGAATGGTGGCCAGACCCATATTGCCGATCAAAATACCGTTGAACAGCGTGTTGATGATGGCTTGGCTGGCCACCTGCTGTGCCAGCTTGTCAGAAGCGTTGGAGGCAATGTAGCACTGCAGGGGTCTGTTGTGCTTGAGAACCTCGATAATGTCGGACATTTTCAGTGGTTCGGACTTTTTGGTGCCGACAAAGGTTTCCGGCTTATCGTAGGCAGAAACGCCCAGACAGACCAAAGCGGTGCCGATACCCGCGGCAAGCAGCGTCATATTGCAGGCAGCGGACAGGAAGGCCTGGTTGTAGGTGCCGCCGCATTTGGGCAGCAGCACAACATTGAAAATCATCGACATTGCCATCGGCACCAGATAGTTGAAGGCGGTTGTCCATACGCCGATGGTCGGGCGCTGGCGCGGATCATTCGTCATGATGGCGGGAATGGTCTGCGCAGTCATGTTGGTGATGGTGTAGCCGATGATGTAGACAATGTACAGCAGGGCAAACACCGGCAGGCCCAGACCCTTGGACGAGAAGCCGGTGAACATTCCGTAGAGGGCGAGCGCCTCAATCAGATAGCCGGCAACCAGCAAAATGCGTAGCTTGCCGAACTTGGTGTTGACACGGTCATACACAAAGGCAAGCAGGGGATCGGTGATGCCGTCCAGAATACGGGAGCAGGTCAGAATAATGCCAACGGCAGCGGTCGTGATGCCGTAGCCGATGCTGGCGGAATAACTCGCCATGCCGATGAGGGAATAGACGCTCATACCGACAAGACCGTTGCAGGCATAGCAGATGATTTGCCAAAGCTTGGCGCGGCGGTATTGTACGCCGTCAACTTCTGAAGCAGTGGGTTTCTTTTTGAACATTTTGTTTTCCTCCTAAAAATTCCGCAGTGATTTTTCTCACTGACACCACTATACCAGAAGCAAAACGGCAGCAGGGGATAAAAATCAGCAGATGAGAAACAAAAATTCACGCATTATTTCAAATAACACGGAATATTGTCCTGCTTTGCTAAATAATGCCCTCGTGGCTTGCGCTTGTTATGTTATGATACAGGTACAGAAGTTTCTTGATTTGCTTTAGACAGCACAGGTAAGGAGAAAATTATGCAGAAATTTGAAAAAGGTTTCTTTGTCGGCGCGGCCACTGCCGCCCATCAGGTCGAGGGTAACAATATTCATTCCGACTACTGGGCGCAGGAGCAGCTGCCCCACACCAGCTTTACCGAGCCGAGCGGCATTGCCTGCGACCATTATAATAAATATGAGGAGGACATTAAATTGCTGGCCGATGCGGGCCTGAACGCCTACCGCTTCTCCATCGAGTGGGCGCGCATCGAGCCGGAGGAGGGCAAGTTTGACCCTGCCGAGATCGAGCATTACCGCAAGGTCATTGCCTGCTGCAAGGCGCACGGTGTGGAACCCGTTGTGACGATGCTGCATTTCACCAGCCCCAAATGGCTGATTGCCAAGGGCGGCTGGGAGGCTGAAAGCACGGTCGAATATTTCAAGCGCTATGTCAGCTATGTGATGGAGCAGTTGGGCAGTGAGCTTCACATCGTCTGCACCATCAATGAGGCGAATATGGGTCTGCAGCTGGCGGCTATCTCCAAGCGGTTCCGCCTGATGGCAGAGCAGGCCGCCAAGGCTGCTGCCAATGCAGGCAAATCCGCCGAGGGCAGCGTGCAGGTGGGCATGAACTTCCAGAAGATGATGGAGAATATGAAGTACGCTGCCGCTGAAAACGCCGCCGTGTTCGGTACGCCGCAGCCGAAAATTTTCGTCAGCGAGCGCACGCCGGAGGGCGATCTGCTGGTTCTACGCGCTCACGCCGCCGCGCGGGAGGCCATCAAGACAATCTGTCCTGAGGTTAAGGTCGGTCTGACCCTCTCGCTGCATGACCTGCAGGCCCAGCCGGGCGGTGAAGCCTTTGCCGCCGCTGCGTGGGAGGAAGAGTTCACCCACTATCTTCCTTATATTAAGGAGGATGACTTCCTCGGCGTGCAGAACTACACTCGCACGCTGTACGGTGCGCATGGGCAGTTGCCCGCACCGCAGGGGGCCGAGCTGACCCAGATGGACTACGAGTTTTATCCGCAGGCACTGGAAAATGTAATCCGCAAGGTGGCGCAGGATTTCCACGGTGATCTGATCGTGACCGAAAACGGCATTGCCACCGCCGATGATACCCGCCGCGTGGCGTTTATCGAGGCCGCATTGGCTGGTGTGCAAAACTGCATCGCTGATGGTATTCCGGTCAAGGGATACTTCCACTGGAGCCTGATGGATAACTTTGAGTGGCAGAAGGGCTATGCTATGAACTTTGGCCTGATTGCCGTAAACCGCGAAACGATGGGGCGCACCCCGAAGCCCAGCCTTGCGGTGCTGGGCGGATACGCCAACGCATAAAAATATCAGTGGTTGTCTGTACGGCAGCCACTTTTTTTGGTATACTGGTATAAAATGAGGGTGGTTCGATGCATGTTTTTCAAAATATGGAGCTGTTTTCTGAGCTGATCCAGTGCGGCGGCAACATTTATACATGGTGCTATAATGCCGATGGCAGTCTGCTGCAGAGCAACTGCCCGGAGGCGGGGTTCCTCTCCGGCGCATTTGAGATATTCGGCTGCAAGAAAAAAATGCTGGACTACGGCAGCCGGCACACAACGCCGGTCACGCTCGGCACGGCCATTGGCATGACATGGGCAGCTGCCTTTGAAAAGGACGGCAGTGTGCTGAAACGCGCCTGGGTCATCGGGCCGGTGTTTTATCAGGATGTTTCGCTGCGCGGGATTGAGCAGGGGCTGCAATACTATAACCGTCTGGAAACGAGCGTGGCATGGACCATGCAGCTGTACGAGGCGTTGAAAACCGTCCCTGTGCTGCAATGCACGGTCTTGCACCGCTACGCGCTGATGATGCACTATTGTCTGACCGGAAACCACCTTGCGATCAGCGACATCAACAGCGAGCTTTTGGCGCAGGTGCGCAATACAGTGCAGCAGCCCGCTCACGATCGCCACAAGGTCTGGATGGCAGAGCAGGGACTTCTGCAGATGGTGCGCACCGGTGACTTGAACTACAGGCAGGCCCTTTCTGCCAGTATGGGAATCAGCGCGGGTGTGCCGGTGCGCAGCGATGACGCTTTGCGCCAAAGCAAGACCAGCATCATCGTGTTTACCTCGCTGGTATGCCGTGCCGCCATCGAGGGCGGGCTTTCGCCGGAGGAAGCCTACGCGCTGGGGGACAGCTACATCCAATCCGCTGAAAATGCAAAAACATTGGATGATCTTGAACCGCTCGGCCTTATGATGTATGACGACTTTGTCCGGCGCGTGCATAAATGCCGAACCAACCCGCATCTTAGCCAGCAGGTGCAAAAGTGCGTGGACTATATTGAGATGAATCTCGATAAAAAAATACGCGCTGCAGATATTGCAGCGCTGGTGGGCTATACGGAATATTATATGACCCACAAATTCAAGGAAGAAACGGGCTTGAGCGTGACAGATTACATAAAATTTGCCAAGATTGAGCGCGCCAAGGTTTTGCTGAAAAGCACCAACCAGACCGTGCAGGACATTGCCGCTGCACTTTCTTTTAGCACACGCAACTATTTCAGCCGGATTTTTCAGGAGGTCACTGGCCAAACCCCGATGGAGTACCGTGAAAAGTAAATACTTATTAAAAAACCTCTGCCAGGCAAACATCAAGTCTGGCAGAGGTTTTTGTGTTTTATTCCTGCGTCAGCGCCCGCGCCATTTTGACCACGCGGGAGGCATTGATTTTTACCTGCTCCAGCGTCACTGCGCCGCTGTCGATGCCCTGCAGCAGGTTGTCATAATCACCCTTGTTGCCGGGCATGAACAGGTCGCCGCCTGCCGCAGCTACATACTGCGCCTGCGAATCCCGGTGGGCAGAGCGCGCATCCCCGGTCATCGGTGTGACCCAGTCGGTCATGACGATGCCTTGGTAGCCGTACTCGGCGCGGGCAATGTAGCGCTGTGCCTGTACCAGATGCTGCTGAATAGCAGCGGGCCTGCTAAAGACCGCGCTGTTGAGATAGGCTATGGCATTTTGCCTTCCTACGAAGGAAACGGCTATATGACCGAGGCGGTTCAAGGCATGATCTGGTGGGCATTTGCGCAGCAAGATGTGGATTTTGTGGAGGCGGAAACCGACCCGGACAACCGCGCATCCCAGCGCATATTGGAAAAATGCGGCTTTGTGCCAAACGGGAAAACAGGGGAGGAAGGCCCCCGTTTTGTGGTGGAACGACCCCAAACAACCTGAGCGTTAATTCAGAAAAGGTATTGGCGGGGTGGGCTGCAATAAGGCAAATAAACCTGCCCGCAGGAAAAAAGAGCAATCTGTCTGCACCGTTCTGTAGCTTTACAAAAGGAAGGGAAAAAGAGTATAATCTGAACAATCGGCATAGGAAATATACGGTAAGGCAAGACAGAAACGCACAATATCAGTTGATGCAAGGCGATTGCCATATTTGGCGGGTAAGCTGCATCGGATCACGAAACGGGGATTTACCATGATACGCATCGCAATCGTAGAGGATGATACAGGGTATCGCAGTCAACTCGGAAAGTACATTGATCAGTATCAAAGCGATTTTTCGGAAACGGTCAGTGTATCTGAATTTTCAGACGGATTGGAAATTGTCGAAAAATATAAATCCGAGTATGACATAATCCTGATGGATATCCAAATGAAGCATATGGACGGTATGCAGGCGGCCATGCGCATACGGGATATGGATAAAAATGTCATCATTATATTTATTACAAATTCTGCGCAATTTGCTGTGCAGGGATATAAGGTCGAGGCATTAGACTATGTATTGAAGCCCATTCAATACTTTGCCTTCTCCCAGGTGCTGCATAATGCGGTTAAAAAAGTACATGGAAAATCCAAGTTCTATATACATCTGATACAGGAGAGCAAGATGATCCGGCTGGATGCAGACCAGATACTGTATATTGAAAGCCGCGGGCATACAATTATCTACCATACCGAGATCGGTGAGTATGCAGAGAGAGGATCACTGAAAAGCGCCGAGGAAAAGCTCGCGCAGAGGCATTACTATAAGTGCAACAACTGCTATTTGGTAAATCTGGCGCATGTGGAGCGTGTGAATCAGCTGGTCGTAACCGTAAAAGGGCAGGCTCTGCAAATTAGCCGTGCACGGAAGAAAAGCTTTATGGAAGCCCTTGCTGCATATATGGGAGGCGAATAACAGGCGTGATACAGGATATTCCGAAATTGTATACTGCGCTGGCGGAGTGGTTGGCATGTGTGCTGTTTGTAAGGCTGCTGCCCCAGCGTTATAATGCAGCAAAAACGGCCGGGATCCTGGCAGCAGCGCTGCCCTTATTCGGCTTGGTGCAGTGGTTGATCGGCATTGTTCCGCTAAGCCTTTGGATTCCCGGCATGATCGTGGCTTTGGTTTTGATGTACGCTACAATCTGGTTGTGCTGCCGCTTGAACTTTTGTGATACGGGTTTTTGGTGGGCGCTGGCGTTCACGCTGGCAGAGTTTGTTGCGTCGCTGGAGTGGCAGCTCTATTCATTCGGCGCATCAAAGATGCCGGGCAGTTGGTGGATACAGGGACTGTTCTTGCTGGCTTTTTATGGCGGCGGATTTGGCGTTTTTCTGCGACTTGAGCAGAAAAGGCTGAGAGATAAAGCGCCACTGCATATGACAAGGCGTGAAAGCATATCGGCGGCCGTTATAGCGATCTGCACATTTTTAATCAGCAATATCAGCTATGTGACGACCAATACGCCGTTCAGCGGGCGTATGACCACGGAAATATTCTGGATACGAACGCTGGTGGATTTCGCGGGCGTGGCTGTGCTGCTTTCCATGCAGGATAGGTGGCAGGACATGCAGACCCAACACGAATTAGCGGCAATCCAGACACTTTTAAAGCGGCAGTATGAGCAATACCGCATCAGTCGTGATAACAGTGAAGCAATCAACCGCAAATACCACGACTTAAAGCATCAGATACAGGTCATTCGGATGGAGTCAGATGCGGCCAGAAGAGAGGAATACCTTTCGCAACTGGAAAAAGGAATGCAGAGCCTGGGTGCGAATCAGCATACCGGAAATGATGTGCTGGATACGATCCTGTCAGATAAGCAGCTGTATTGCAGTCAGCATCAGATCACGCTGACGATCGTTGCGGACGGTGCAAGGTTGGATTTTATTGAAACGATGGACATCTGCAGCATATTCGGCAATGCGCTTGACAATGCAATAGAGGGTGTGGAAAAGCTGGCTGACCCGCAGCAGCGCCTTATCCGGGTGGCTGTCTATACGCAGAATGTGTTTTTGATCATCCGGGTGGAAAACTACTGTACAGCGCAACTTTCTGTTGTGGACGGAGAGTATCGCACAACGAAGCATGATAAGGATATGCATGGCTACGGGATAAAAAGCATCCGATATACAGCAGAGAAGTATGGCGGATCGGTTTCGGCAGATTGTTCAGATAACTGGTTCCATCTGAGCGTTCTCCTTCCATTGCCGGAAAAAGCCTGATCCTATACAGAACGGCTGTGCGGTTACATGGTATAAAAATTTCTGCCGCGCGGCAGAGACGAAGCATGATATGTGCTTGTCTTAGGGCAATACCGCATAATTCTAAGTGCCGCAGCCGCCGGAGCGGTGCTTAAGCCGTAAGGCGGGAATTATGCGGTGTTGCCTTGGAAATACAGCCGGCCAGCGCGCAGACAAAAACAGTTTTAAGCATGTGGGAGCGGTGCAGAGTTGATCTGCACCGCTTTTTTGTGGAATGCACAAAAGGAAACATATATGCCCGAAAAAAGTGTTCAAGAATGCAAGTTGTGCCACTGTGGAGACGGGTTATGCCAAAATCCCCCGAAAAAAGAAGGAGTTGTGCTACACTTAAAACATAACAGCAGAAAGGAAGGAGGTGAAAACTGTGAACAGACAAGCAGTGAACCCATATTTGCCATCGTGGGAATATATTCCGGATGGGGAACCGCATGTGTTCAATGGTAGAGTGTATGTCTATGGCTCACATGACCGCTTCAACGCACCGATCTTCTGTGTGAATGACTACGTTTGCTGGTCGGCGCCGGTAGAAGATCTTTCCGAATGGCGGTACGAGGGAGTTATCTACCGCAAAAAACAGGACCCCAAAAATCCATTGGGATACCATCTGCTTTTTGCACCGGATGTCTGCCAAGGCCCGGACGGCCGGTACTACCTCTACTATGCGTTTGACTTTTTAGGCATTATGAGCGTGGCGGTCTGCGATACACCTGCGGGAGAATATAAATTTTTGGGTCATATTCACTATGCGGACGGCACACTCTGGGGACGAAGAAGGGGAGATCAGCTTCCGTTTGATCCCGGCGTTTTGGCAGATGATGACGGGCGCGTGTGGCTGTATTCCGGCTTTTATAATGCAGTGCCTGCTATTCTGACAGGTGGACACAAGCTTAGATGTGACGGCGGTACAGTTCTGGAACTTGAAAAAGATATGGTGACGATAAAAACGGAGCCGCGCGTGATTTTCCCTAAAAAAGGGCCGGGAGCTTTTCAAGGACATGAGTTTTTTGAGGCAAGCTCGATACGCAAGGAAGGAAAAACCTATATCTTCGTATACTCCTCTCGTCATAACCATGAATTGTGCTATGCGACCAGCCAAAGCCCTGACAGAGATTTCTCTTACGGCGGCACCCTGGTTAGTCAGGGTGATATCTTCCTGGACAGCAACCTGTCCGAAAAGCACGCAGCTAACTATTTGGGCAATACACATGGCGGGCTGCTCAAGCTAGAGGACAAATGGTATGTTTTCTATCATAGGCAAACCAACCGTCATTCGTATTCCCGGCAGGCTTGTGCCGAGAAGCTTCGGCGTAACGAAAACGGAGCGTTTCTGCAGGCAGAGGTCACAAGCTGCGGCCTAAACGATGGACCCTTAAAGGGAAAAGGCCGTTATGAGGCGCGTATTGCCTGCAACCTCTGGGGGAAGAATGGTACCGGACGCTATGACGGACCTTTTCCGAAATGGCGGCTGCGCAATCACCCCTATTTCACGCAGGACGGGCCGGACAGAGAGGACAGCGGCAATCAGTACATTGCCAATATGCGCGATGGTGCAGTGGCAGGATTCAAGTACTTTGCCTTTAAAGATGCTGCTGAGATAAAGGTACATTGTACCGGCTCTGCAAACGGACGCCTTCAGGTGTCAACCGCACCGGATTTTTCCACGCTGTGTGCCGATATTTTCATAAAAAACGGCAGTCAGGTGGGGGAAAAGGTGTCCCTTACGATCCCTGACGGAACCTATCCACTGTATTTCCGTTTTACGGGTAGTGGGAAAATGAATTTCCACTGGTTTGAATTACAATAAATACGCATTGAACCGCATACCCATTTACTTTTGAAGGAGAAACGAAATGAAAAATAAGAAGAGGTTTGTGCCGTGGCTGATTGCTGCAGTTATCATTGCAGCATTTGCGGTAATAGGGAAAAAGCTGTACGATTTGATGTTTGGCGGCTCCCTGGCAGTTACGACCGAGGATTTGAAGAACGGCATTATTGCTTGTAGCCCGGCTATTATCTTTATTGTTGTTGTACTGATCGCGGCGCTCATCGTAGTGGTCGCAGCCGGAAAGCTGAAGCAGTCGAAGCGCGCGCTGGTGCGTGCACAGGCCCCGATTGCAATTTTGCTGGCTATCACGCTTTCCGTCAACTGGGTTATTCTCGGCGTAGAATACTCGGTGGTGAACAGTGTTTTTGCTGAGGATGTCAAGGTCTCGGACGAAACAATGGCATCCGGCCGTGCGATTGCAGACCAGATTGCATCCGAGGGCATCGTTCTGCTGAAGAATGATGACAAGGCGCTGCCGTTGAGCGCCGGTACAAAGCTCAACTTGTTTGGCTGGTCGAGCGTTCGCCCGTTGTATGGCGGCACCGGCTCCGGTGACAGTGATACAAGCAATGCAGTTTCTCTGATTGACGGCCTTAAGCATGCGGGCTTTGAAGTCAATGAGGAGCTTGTGAAATTCTATGAGAATTTCCGTACAGAGCGTCCTGTCGGTACGATCCGTCTGCGTGAGATCGGCAGCAAGCGCGGCGATTTCACCGTTCCGGAGCCTACCATTGCAGAGTACGAGAACGCTAACATTTTTGAGGATGCGGTTGCTTACTCGGATACAGCGGTGGTTGTTGTCAGCCGTACCGGCGGCGAGGGCTTTGATGTCCCGCAGAGCATTACCGGCCCGGATGAATACAATGCACAGTACGGCGGGCTCGCACAGTTCTATGATTTTACAACGCAGGCAGAAGACCTTGATGCCGGCAAGAGTTACCTGGAATTAAGTAACCGCGAGATTGCAATGGTAGATCGCGTTTGTAAAGAGTTCAAGAATGTTATCGTTGTGGTCAACTCCTCCAATGCTATGGAGCTTGGCTGGCTGGATCAGTATGACAGCATTAAGGCAGCCGTTCTGTGCGGTGCGCCCGGCGAGCTTGGCTTTGATTCCCTCGGAAAGATCCTGAGTGGTGAAGTGAATCCGTCCGGACATCTGGCGGATACCTATGTCTACGATCTGCTCGCAACACCCACGGTCAACAACTTCGGCGGCTTTGCGTATGATAACTATGCAGAGGTTACGGGGAGCCAGGACAACCGTGCCATGTTTGTCAACTACTGCGAGGGCATCTATGTTGGCTACAAATTCTATGAAACGGCTGCTGCAGAGGGCCTTATTGATTATGATAAGGTGGTTCAGTATCCGTTCGGCTATGGCTTGAGCTACACTACCTTTGATTCGTCAATTGCAGCTGTCGAGGATGATGGCGAGAAAATCACGCTGGATGTAGCAGTTAAAAATACCGGCGATACAGCAGGAAAATATGTTGCAGAAATTTTCTATGAGCCGCCGTATTATAACGGTGGCATCGAAAAGGCAGCAGCAAATCTTGTGCAGTACGCCAAGACGGAAATCCTGCAGCCCGGCGAAGCACAGACCCTGAAGATCACCTTCCGTTATGAGGATATGGCCTCCTATGATTCGAACGGCATCAAGAGTGCGAATGGTGCGTATGTACTCGAGGCAGGCGACTATAAGATCAATCTCTGCTCGGATTCTCATACGATCCTGGATACCTATGTTGCCAAGGTGGACAAGGACGTCATCTATGACGATGCACATGATGGCGCTCGCTCCACAGATCAGGTGGCTGCTACAAACCAGCTCACTTTTGCGCAGGGAGATGTGACCTATCTCAGCCGTGCCGATGGCTTTGCCAACTATGCAGAGGCTACCGCTGCGCCTGCAAACCATAGCCTGAGTGCACAGGCACTGGCAGACTATGCAAGTGCAGCAACCTTTGATGCGGCAAAATACGATGACCCCAATGCTGTGATGCCGACCACCGGGGCGAATAACGGGTTGAAACTTGCTGATCTGACCGGCGTTGCTTACGATGACCCCAAGTGGGAGCAGCTTCTCGATGAACTCACGGTCAATGACTTGTTCAGCCTTACGGCAGACGGTGGTTACCATACCGTTGGTGTTGAATCCATCGGCCTGTCCGCAACGGAGGACTGTGACGGCCCGACAGGTGTGCACAGCAACTACAATCCTGCTGCAGGTCCGAGCTATCCTGGTACTGTGATGCTGGCATGCACCTGGAACCAGCCGCTGGCCAAGACGCGCGGTGAACAGATTGCAAAGGAATGTGCTGAAATCAACTGTACAGGCTGGGATGCACCTGCAATGAATATCCACCGCAGCGCATTCGGCGGGCGTAACTTTGAATACTATTCCGAGTGCGGCGTTCTCTCCGGGCTGACCGCAGCTGCAGAGGTGTCCGGCGCAACCGAAAATGGTCTGATTTGCTATGTGAAGCATTTTGCCTTCAACGATCAGGACAACTATCGTCAGAATAACATCTGCACATGGCTGAATGAACAGTCTGCCCGCGAAATTTACCTCAAGGCGTTTGAACAGCCGATCAAGGCAGGCGGCATGGGCGTTATGACCTCCATGAATGCGGTCGGTCCTGTCTGGGCCGGTGGCTGTAAGGCTCTTTTGACGAACATTCTGCGTGATGAATGGGGCTTCCATGGCGCTGTCATTACAGACGCAGTCGTCAGCGCATGGTATATGGACGGTAATCTGGCAATTCGTACCGGCGGCACGAAGATGCTGGCGTTTAACATTACGAATGAGTTCTACCGTGATTTGAACTCTGTCGGTACGGTAACGGCTATGCGCAATGCGGCGCACGGCACGCTGTATGCATTGGCAAACTCCTTCGCCGTGACGCGTGCGGTAGCTGTGCCGAAGTGGGTAAAGACGACCTACGCAGTGGATGCAGTTGTTGCAATCATCCTTGTCGCTTGGGAAATCTGCGCGATCTGCAAATACCGCAAGGCAAAAAAAGAGGACGAGGATACTGAGCAATAAGATGTCTTATGAAAGATAAAAGGAATACAGCAAAAACAGCCAATCAGGATATAATGCAGTGGATCCGTGAGGGAGGTTTGTTTGTAATTGTATGCAACCTCATTACGGTGTTTAAGTACATATTGCTGCAGTTCCTGCCTGCTGCTTTTGCAAATATGCCCAAGGTGGATTTTGGCTGGCCGGGAATCGAAGTGACCATGCTGGGAGCAACCTTCAAATGGAACATTTTGGGCTATGACGCAGAACATGGTGGCTTGCCTTATTTTTGCGCTTATATGATAGCCATGATACTGGGTGAGGTAATCAATTTCCCAATACAAAGAAATGTCGTTTTCCGCAGCAAGGGGAATCTTACCTGGCAGATCGTTTGGTATGCGGTTGCATTTTGCGTAATAACCTGTATTGTAAATTCTATAAACTGCATTTGGGTCGCAACAGCTGCGCGATATGTGCCGGATTTTATTTACAATATTGGTACAACGGTATTGAACGGCGGTGTTTCCATGGTAATCTTCTTTTTCGTCAACAAGGTCATTTTCCCAACCAGCGATTAAGACGACGTCTCTTATCTTCTACAGGAATCACCTGAGCGCAGTGATGATGCGTTTGCCCGCTCAGAAAGCATAAAACACGCCCGGACAGTTTGCACTTGTGCAGTTGTCCGGGCGTGTTGTTGTTTTTTGCAAGACCGCCAAAAGCAAGCGGCTGAAACTGTGCAATACTGCTTGTGTGAGGAAGGCACTCGGCGTGCTGCTGTGCCAGTCACAGGCGGATCATCCAGCTGCATCTTCTGAACATGACAAGCAAGACGGCCGAGCGGAAAATCTCCTCCTGTGTAAGCAGTGTATATCTGGAAGCAGTGGAAGAAGCCCAGAACGAAGGTGGCCAATCTTTGCCTCGTTGACGATCTTTGACATGATGATGTCTTCCTTGAAAATGGCTGGCTCTGTCCTGCACAGACGCACACTTTTTACCATGATAGCACTATCTGCCAAAATATCCCAGATAAAAAGACGGAGAATCGGAGAAAATGCAGGGAGGCTGCTTGCGTCAAAATTGATAAAGCAAAAGTTGACTTTTGTGCTGATTTCGAATACGATATAGGCACAAAAGTATGGTGGTACCAGTGGTGAATATAAGTAGCTCGGCACAGGTGCAGGAGATTCTGACCCGCGCAGCTTGCGGAGCATTCGCCAATGGTGGGGAGGCGGCAGAATGAATTCTTTTTCGGTAGAGCAAAAAAGAGTAGATGTATTCGAAAGTGCCGCGCCAAACAAGCCGGTGATTTATCTGAATACCTATGGGCGCGAGGGAGCACAGATCTTTCAGTATTTGACAGACATCGGCTGTCAGGATTTTTCGCTGGTTGCAGTCAGTAAGCTGGAATGGAATCATGATATGGTGCCATGGGATATTCCGCCCATATTCAAAAATGGTGCATCATATACCAGCGGAGCCGATGAGTACCTGCGCCTTCTGATAAACCAAATTATACCGAAAGCAGAAAGTCTGTTGCAGGGGACCCCCGCCTGGCGGGGAATTGCGGGATATTCACTGGCCGGACTGTTTGCACTGTATTCTATTTATCAGACGGACGCCTTTTCGCGAGTTGCGAGTGTCTCCGGCTCGCTGTGGTTTCCGGGAATTAAAGAGCATGTCGTTTCCCGTACACCCGTGAAAAAACCTGCCGATATCTTCTTTTCGCTGGGCGACCGGGAGTGCCGCACCCAGAATTCGCTTCTAAGATGTGTTCAGCAGAATACCGAATCCATCGAAAGATATTACCACGAGCAGGGAATAGATACGACCTTCCAATTAAATCCCGGCAATCACTTTAAAGATGTGGTACAGCGAACAGCAGCAGGACTTCAGTGGCTATTGAGCAGAGAATATGACCCATGAAAGATGTAGTATAATGGGATATAAAGTTTTGTGCACTGATTAGTTAGCTCAAACAGCTATTCCGTAATCTAAATTGCTTATAAAAGAATCACCACACAATTCTAAGAGCCGCTGCGGCTGTGTTTAGAATTGTGCGGTGATGTTTTTATCCAGCTAACGCCCACGCGCCCATAAGAACCGTCACAAACAGGATGTTGGAAACTGTGAATAACGCAAAATACCGGCCTTTTTGTAACGGCAACTCCCTTGCAATTTCGCGATACGAGATCAGGCTGGCCATTGAGGCAATCAGCGTGCCAAGGCCGCCAAGATTTGTGCCGATGATCAGGGCGCGGATATTCTCTGTAAATCCCGAAAGCAGGATCGCCGCAGGCACATTGCTGGTTACCTGTGAGGCAAGCACAGAAACCCATACCTCGTGGCCGGTAAGAATATGCTGCAGCCATCCGGAAAAGGCGGCAAAACGCCCCAGATTGCCAATAAAGATAAAGAGCGCAACAAAGGTAAGGATCAGCGAATAGTCCACACGGCATAATGTGTTCCGGTCTGCCAAAAGCACACAGGCCAGAACCACAGCAAACGCGATACCATAGGGCAGAACACGCAGTACTACCAACAGACAGAGCACAAATAAAATACTGTACAGCGATAATAGTGCCTTGTTCGGGCTTGCAGCAGCCGCAGAATGAGCTATGGAGATCTTTGCGCCACGGTGGCACAGCCCCACTGCCCATAGCGCAAGAAGTGCCAGCGACAGGATGGAGTAGGGGAGCATCAGCAAAACAAAAGAACCCATATCCATTCCGCTTTTTCCATACAGGTACAGGTTTTGCGGATTACCAAGAGGTGTTAGCATACTGCCGAGGTTTGCGGCTATCGTCTGCATGCAGACGATGGGAAGCAGCAGCTTATCCCGAACGGCAGCATCCAAGCTGTTTACAACAACAAATGTGAACGGAACAAAGGTAAGCAGCGATACATCATTAGTGATCACCATGCTTGAGAAAAAGCACAGCCCCACCAGAACAGCGGTCAGCTGAAGCGTTGTGCGGGTATGGGACAGCAGCGCGCGCCCAAGCCGATCGAAAACGCCCTGCCCCCGCAGCCCGGCCATGACGGTCATGAGTGAGAACAGGATCGCAAGCGTGCGAAAATCAATATAACCAAGATATTCTGCATCCGGAAGAACGAAGCAGGATGAAACCAAAGCCAGACAGGCAGCAATGCTTAGAACAGGCTCTTTTTGAAAAACGCGTTTTATCGCCATGGCAGGAAGCTCTTTTCCGTAAAGGCAATACCGCACAATTCCCGCCTGACGGCTCAAGCACCGCTCCGGCGGCTGCGGCACGGCATCTGCGTTGCCAAAATGC
>OGRA01001607.1_pt1 | contig 21024 bp, 16 predicted proteins | sample 1553351 | NCBI WGS metagenome assembly OGRA01 (sample SAMEA2580056, study PRJEB22360) | human gut metagenome | biome: human gut; feature: human-associated habitat; material: faeces | place: Denmark | collected 2008/2010
GTGGGCCAGGGCCCCCCCTGCGGCGCCCCGGCCCAGCCGGCGGGCCAATGTGCTGTTTTCCGGCAGAAGCTGCCCCACGGTCCTTCCTCCCCATTGTTATACTTTCCGATTTTATAAGTTAAGTATAGCATACCCTCCGTCCCGTCTGCAAGGTGCCGGGACGGGTTTTCTGCAAAAAATAGTTTCCCGTCAGGAGATTATTCCCGGTAATTTTGGGCCATAATGGCAAAAAGATTCCTTTTTGCGAAAATAGTCTTGCTTTTGACAGAAGATATGCCTATAATAAGTTGTTCGCAATTTTATTTTGTATACGGAGGGAACTACATGAGTAAGAAGTATTGCTATCTCTTTACCGAGGGCAACGCCAAGATGCGCGAGCTGCTGGGCGGTAAGGGCGCCAATCTGGCCGAGATGACCAACATCGGCCTGCCCGTCCCCCAGGGCTTCACCATCACCACCGAGGCCTGCACCCAGTATTATGAGGATGGCCGCCAGATCAACGACGCCATCATGGCCGAGATCATGGAATACATCGAGAAGATGGAGCAGATCACCGGCAAGAAGTTCGGCGATCATGAGAATCCCCTGCTGGTCTCCGTCCGCTCCGGCGCCCGCGCCTCCATGCCCGGCATGATGGACACCATCCTGAACCTGGGCCTCAATGAGGACGTGGTGGACGTCATCGCCAAGAAGTCCAACAACCCCCGCTGGGCCTGGGACTGCTATCGCCGCTTCATCCAGATGTACTCCGACGTGGTCATGGAGGTGGGCAAGAAGTATTTCGAGCAGCTCATCGACGAGATGAAGGCCAGGAAGGGCGTCACCCAGGACGTGGAGCTCACCGCTGAGGACCTGAAGGAGCTGGCCGGCCAGTTCAAGGCCGAGTATAAGGCAAAGATCGGCCAGGACTTCCCCTCCGATCCCAAGGAGCAGCTGCTGGGCGCCATCAAGGCCGTGTTCCGCAGCTGGGATAACCCCCGCGCCAACGTGTATCGCCGGGACAACGACATCCCCTATTCCTGGGGCACCGCCGTCAACGTCCAGTCCATGGCCTTCGGCAACATGGGCGACGACTGCGGCACCGGCGTGGCCTTCACCCGCAACCCCGCCACCGGCGAGAAGAAGCTCATGGGCGAGTTCCTGACCAATGCCCAGGGCGAGGACGTGGTGGCCGGCGTGCGTACCCCCATGCCCATCGACCAGATGGCCGAGAAGTTCCCCGAGGCCTATGCCCAGTTCGTGGAGGTCTGCCGCACCCTGGAGGACCACTATCGCGACATGCAGGACATGGAGTTCACCGTGGAGCATGGCCAGCTGTACATGCTCCAGACCCGCAACGGCAAGCGCACCGCTCCCGCCGCCCTGAAGATCGCCTGCGACCTGGTGGACGAGGGCATGATCTCCGAGCAGCAGGCCGTGGCCATGATCGATCCCCGCAACCTGGATACCCTGCTGCACCCCCAGTTTGACCCCGCCGCGCTGAAGGCTGCCGCCCCTGTGGGCAAGGCGCTGCCCGCCTCTCCCGGCGCCGCCTGCGGCAAGATCGTCTACTCCGCCGAGGACGCCAAGGAATGGGCTGCCCGGGGCGAGAAGGTGGTCCTGGTCCGTCTGGAGACCTCTCCCGAGGATATCGAGGGCATGAAGGCCGCCCAGGGCATCCTGACCGTTCGCGGCGGCATGACCTCCCACGCCGCCGTTGTGGCCCGCGGCATGGGCAAGTGCTGCGTCTCCGGCTGCGGCGCCATCGTCATGGACGAGGAGAACAAGCAGTTCACCCTGGCCGGCAAGACCTATCACGAGGGCGACTGGCTGAGCCTGGACGGCTCCACCGGCAACATCTACGACGGCGCTATGCCCACCGTGGACGCCAGCGTGGGCGGCGACTTCGGCCGCATCATGGCCTGGGCCGACAAGTATCGCCGGCTGCAGGTCCGCACCAACGCCGACACCCCCCACGATGCCGCCAAGGCCCGTGAGCTGGGCGCCCAGGGCATCGGCCTGTGCCGCACCGAGCATATGTTCTTCGAGAGCGACCGCATCGCCGCCATCCGCGAGATGATCTGCTCCGACACCGTGGAGCAGCGCGAAAAGGCTCTGGCCAAGCTGCTGCCCATGCAGCAGGGCGACTTCGAGGGCATCTATGAGGCCATGGAGGGCTGCCCCGTGACCATCCGCTTCCTGGATCCCCCCCTGCACGAGTTCGTTCCCACCGAGGAGGCCGACATCGAGCTGCTGGCCAAGGATATGGGCAAGACCGTGGCCGAGATCAAGGCCATCATCGCCTCCCTGCACGAGTTCAACCCCATGATGGGTCACCGTGGCTGCCGTCTGGCCGTCACATTCCCCGAGATCGCCGTCATGCAGACCCGTGCCGTCATCCGCGCCGCCATCAACGTTCAGAAGCGTCATCCCGAGTGGAACATGGTTCCCGAGATCATGATCCCCCTGGTGGGCGAGGTCAAGGAGCTGAAGTACGTCAAGAGCATCGTGGTCAAGACCGCTGACGAGGAGCTGGCCGCTGCCGGCGTGGAGATGAAGTATCTGGTGGGCACCATGATCGAGATCCCCCGGGCCGCTCTGACCGCCGACGAGATCGCCACCGAGGCTGAGTTCTTCTCCTTCGGCACCAACGACCTGACCCAGATGACCTTCGGCTTCAGCCGTGACGACGCCGGCAAGTTCCTGGGCGCCTACTATGACAAGAAGATCTATGAGAACGATCCCTTCGCCAAGCTGGACCAGGTGGGCGTTGGCAAGCTGGTGAAGATGGCTGCCAAGCTGGGCCGCGAGACCCGTCCCGAGCTGCACCTGGGCATCTGCGGCGAGCACGGCGGCGATCCCAGCTCCGTGGAGTTCTGCCACAAGGTGGGCCTGGACTATGTGTCCTGCTCTCCCTTCCGCGTGCCCATCGCTCGTCTGGCCGCCGCTCAGGCAGCTATTAGAAGCGGGGATGAGAAGTAATTTTTACTTCTGCTTCACAATAAACTACGAACAGGCAAAAGCTTTTCGTAACGCCAACGGTCAATATCTTCGCCAATCACAATGGGAAGATATAACGGTGGAAGTGATTTTCTAAAAAATATCCGTCTATCGAATAAATCGGTAGGCGGATTTTTTTGCACATTCGTGTTTAGATTGTGTTTTCGTTATAATGAAATCAACAAAATTAAGGAGGTTTCATTATGAACACATTATTTGAACAAAGCGTGTGCAACTACGAAATACAAGGTGATTATCAACTGCCTTGCATCGCAACAAAAAAGCAGAATGAATTGCATATCGGCGTGTGGGCAAACCGTCACAGACAGTATCTTAAACAACATCATCGAATAAGATATTACAATCTGCTCACAACGGAAAGGCTGTACCCTTACCTTGCGGACATCGAGGAACAGGCACAAACAATGTTTTCACAACTTGTCAAATCATTTGCCGAAAAAGAAAATATTACAGAAAAGCTGAAATCGGATAACCCTATGTTATGGGTGCAGAAGATGAACAGCATCCGTAACAGAGCAATGGAAATTGTGAATAGCGAGGTGATTTTTGTATGAGAAAAATCGTAATATTCGCAATGATATTGACATTCATTTTTACTTTGGTAGGTTGCACTGCCCATAACGAACCAGACAAAAAGGCGGTTGAAAGTTCATCGACTAACGCTGTAATTGATACAACTCAAGTGGAAAAATTGTCCGAGAAAGCAGAGGGTCGAACAGTTGAGAAAAGCACATTTTTGGAAGAAACAACACATTCGCCTGCCGCTGAAACCAGTACAGAAAAGGTGTCAAAAGAGCCGATTTTTCTCAAACAACAACAGCAAATACCGAGCCGAAGCAAGATATTCACACACAAAAAGAAATGCCTAAAAGCGAAGCATCTGAGCCCGAAATAACAACAAATACTGTTTCGGAAGTCATCACAACAGTTGAAGAAAATGAAGAATTTGATATATCGTATTGGATTTCTTATGCACAAAATTATGCTCAAAGTATAGGTTTAACCTTCGATGAAACTGCTACCGAATGTTGGGACAATCCAATATCCGCTAATACAAACAACAAAAATATCGGCGCTGATATTGAAAGCAGATTGAACAGATACAAGAATGTTGATGGATTTACATCGGTGTGGATATGGGCAGAAAAAGTATCCGATACACAGTATGAACTCTACATCGGATACGCATAAAAATTAAGCACGGATTGCAGAATAATCAGTTGTCCGTGCTTAAATTTTTGTTTGATAATTAATTTTGAATGTTAAAAAAATGGGATAAAAAGGCGTATGCAAACTAAGCGAGCAGACCATTTGGATAACCAAACGGTAATCTGCCCGCTTTCTGCACATACTGAGCGAGCAGACCATTTATGGACAGGTTGTCCAAAACGGTGCTGTCGCTCGTGCTTTCAGCGGCAGTGTATTTGGGCAGCCCACTCCCAAATACCTCGTTAGGGTGACACCCTAAGACCTATTCCGAAAGAATAATCACGATTTATCGAGATGTTTGGGGATATTAGAATATCCTCAATATTTCCAAATATAGCACTTGAAAATTTTGCACAAATAGGTTCAAGCAAAAGAGTTCACGCCGCAGATTATGTTGAGTCAGGGGTACCATTTTACCGTAGCAAAGAAATCATTGAACTTGGCAACGGACAAGAACCATCAGTTGAGTTATTTATATCAAAAAAACAATATGAGAGCATAAAGAAAACCAATGGTGTTCCTTGCAAAGGTGATATCTTGATGTCTGCAGTAGGCACGATAGGAAAAATGTGGATTGTAGATGGGCGAAAAGATTTCTATTATAAAGATGGTAATATTATTTCAATTCATAGCGAGGAAACCAATCCTATTTATCTAAAAGAAGCTTTAGCAAATTTGATAGATGATTTTAAGTCAGCAAATGTTGCAGGTTCGGCATATAGTGCTTTGACTATTGTTAAACTTAAAAAAATGACAGTCCCTATGCCACCGATGTCTATTCAAAACGAATTTGCAGACTTTGTTAAACTAATCGACAAATCGAAATTTGTTGGTTACTTTACCCTAAATATTTTTTATGTGAAATCTTCACATTTTCATCATCCACCATAGCGTATTCAAGGGTAGTATCGATCTTTGCGTGTCCTAATAGGTGCTGAACCTGTTCTATGGGCATTCCTTTATCTATTGCTTTTGTTGCAAGGGTACGGCGGAATTTGTGTGGATGAACATTACCAATTTCCAAATGTTCTCCGATTTTACGCAAAGCAATTTCAACACCGCTGACTTTTAATCTGTTGTATGGATATAACAGACTTACAAACAACGCAGGATTGTTATCTTTTCGCGTTTCAATATATTGTTGCAGATGTATTTTTGTTTTAGCATCAAAATAAACTTTTCTCTGTTTATCGCCTTTACCAAAAACAATACATTCCTTATTAGAAAAATCAACATCGGAAATATCAAGCCTTACCAGTTCTCCTACACGAATACCGGTTGAATAAAGCAGGTCAATTATGGCAAGGTCTCTTGGATTTTTACAGTTTTGTCTCATAAGCTCAATACTTTCATCCGAAAATACTTCTTTCACAAGTTTCGGTGTTTTAACTTTATGTATCCTTCGGGCGGGGCTTTTTACAATATAATCCTCACTTTCAAGCCAAGAAAAAAACGATGAAATTATTCTTCGCATATTATCAATAGTGGATTTTGAAACTTTGTTAGTATCCTGATAATTTGATAAATACAATCGAATATCCTCGGTCGTAACGGAGTAATAGATTTTAGTTATATGAGAAAACATTTTCTGTAATGTTGTTTGATAAAACGCAATGGAACGACTTGAACAACCTTCGATTTTCTTTGCCGCCAAGAACGACACCAATGCTTCTTCGTTGGACTGGGGTTGTGTTTTTACCACATCAATAATTTCCTTGTCTTTTAATGCCTTGTAAAGAGTTCTTTCAATAATCTGCAATGCGTTTTCGTCAAAATTCTCTTTTAAACTCTCGACAATTTCTGTAATAATTTTAGTGCTCATAAAAATTACCTCCTATATTTCACAGAAGGTAATTTCAAAAAAATATTCACTTGAGATTAAGCAGCAACATTGAGCGAATTTGTGAACATTGCCACAAGTTGAAGAATAGGAGCGAGCTCATTATCAAACAACTCAGGAATTTCAATTTCAGAAAATGGCTCTGTATTAACTAAATCATCTTTTGTAACATTTCCGTTGCGTATTGCAAAATCTATGATTAAGTTAATTAACTGCCTTTGCTCCTTGTTAAAGTCATTGATGTTTAAGAATTTTGCACATTTTTCATCAATGGCTTTTTTATCAAGCCCTACAATTTTTCTTATAAAGATAATTAACTCCTGTGTGCTTGCAAATTCTTCTTCAGCGCTTGTTTCCGGTGTTTTTAATGAATCCAATACTGATTGAAGCTCATTAAGGTCTTTGTTGTTCAGCTCATCCAAATTTATGATTTTCTTTACAGATTCCAATTCACCGAAATGTTTTTGCAAATATGTAACGATTTTTTCTCTGTATGTTTTGAAATTATCAAAATCATACTTTACATCACGCGCTTTGGTTTCAATCTTGTCATTAAAATCTGAAATCTTGTCGCCATCAGGCTCCCCACGCAAATATTTAATAAGCGGTCCGACTTCCTTTTTTACTTTTTCAAGTTCAAAGAAATCTAAGTCTGCGTAATAGTCCTCATCGGCAAGGCGTTTAAGAATTTCCCTTTTATCAAAAATATCTTGAATACTTGCTTTTTTCAATAATGCTAATGCCGTTTTAAGAAGTTGTCCTTGTTGCTTTGAAGAATCAACCGAATCGTCCAATAACGAAAGCTGAACTATGCTTACTCTGTAATCAAAAGATTTGGAGTAATTATCATCGGTAGTATCTTGGTCTATAAGCTTCAACAGCTGCGTCTTAATTTCATACACATTCTTGTCTGACAAATAGTCAAAAGCAGGAAGTTTACTGTATTTATCTACATAAAACAGTTTCGGTTTAACATCTATACGATTTGTATCAAGTTTTTTAATTTTCTCAACAAGATTGTTTTTTAGTTGTTGATGATATGCTTTGTATTCCGGTTGCTCCTGATACTCAATGCTTTGCAACTTTGCAAGAATATCCAGTCGCAAAGCATATATTTTTTGGTTTAGATTGAGCGGTGTTGAAGGGTCTTTCCCGTCCGGATGCAAGTCAAAATATTCAAAGTTATTGCAATAATCAAAAACAAAGAAACCTTGCTTGTCCACATAATCTTTGCGCTCATCGTCTAAGGTTCTTCCCTCGAAATAATCTCTCGGTGGGGTAATTACATGTAAATCCTTGCAGGTTCTTGTTCCTCGACCCCACATTTGGTCAAATTTAATTCTCGAAAGAACACGCTTGAAAAATACAAGGTTTACAATTTCCGGAATATCCACGCCCGTATCCATCATATCCACAGATACAACAATTTGAGGATTTGAGTCTTTCTTTGCAAAGTTGTCTTGGCGGGTTTTATTCTTTTTTATTTGATTGTCAATTACCTGACAGAATTCATCACCTAAATGCGGATATTTTTTCTTAAAACGCTCTGCGATTTTCACGGCGTGATTATGGTCAACCGCAAAAATCAGCGTTTTACCGATTTTGTTACCGTTTTCTACTCGCAACCCGTTCGCAAAAAGGTCAGCAAACATCTTATCTATGGTATCGTTGTTAAAAATATCTCTGTAAAACGCTTTTCCTGCAACTTCTTCAGGAATATTTCCGTTTTCATCAGCAAACATTTCCTCGTACTGTTCTTTTTCTGCTTCACTCAGGTCATTGTATTTCAAACCGTTTTTCATAACCGCCGAAGTTTTGTCAAAAGCACGATAACTTACCAAATAATTGAGATTTACCGCTTCTTCAAACTTCACTTCAAATGTCGGCTCGTCGGTATTCAAATCCAGTATTTCATAGGTTGACCTATCAATAGCCTTGCTTGGAGTAGCAGTCAAGCCGATTACAAACGAATCAAAGTACTCAAAAATAGCACGGTACACATTGAAAAGAGAGCGGTGTGCTTCGTCAACGAATATCAAATCAAAATGTCCTACTGAAAATTCCTTTTTCGGCTTGTTCAAAAAATTAAGCATAGAGTTATAGGTGCACAGGCAAATTCGAGCACCGGTATCTCTGTCTGGATTTTCGGCGGAAATATCGCTGACGCCACCCTCTATATATTTGCTGAACGGTTTCAGTGCGTTGGAAACGAGATTATTTCTGTCCGCAAGAAAGAGTACATTCTGCGCCCAGTCGTTGTTTATTAAAATTTTGCTGAGTGCAACAGCGGTTCTCGTTTTGCCAACGCCGCAAGGAAGAACAAGCAAGCCCTTTCTTCGCATAGCGCCATCGGTGTTCATCGAATCAATCATTTCTTTAACTGCTTCAACAAGCTTGCTTCTGTCAATAATCGAAGTGTCAACTTCCTTATTTTTGATAGGCTTTCGTTTATCTTCAACACCCGGAAGTTGGCGCTTTATAAGCAACTCCAAATCATCAAGAGATGCAAAATTACCCACCTCTCTTGCCGGATAACCCAAACGGTCTTGAATTTTTATGATATATCCATTGGTGTAATAAATAACCGGTCTGTATTTCAAATTTAAGTTTTTCACCAGTGCGTCTGCATAATCTTTCGCTTGTTGTGCGCCGGCTTCTTCGGATATGCTTGTTCTCTTTGCTTCAATTACGGCAACAGGCAATCCTACTTTGTTGTATATAACATAGTCAACATACCCGACTTTTTGATTCGGTAAATCGTGCACCTCTATCTCAATACCAACCTTATTAGGCACAATTTTTCCCTTTTCTTTCAGAACGGAATACCCGGCACTTTTCAAGTTGGTATCGATGTAAAGTTCTCTTGTTTTTGCTTCTGTAATAGAGTATTCAACCTTTGATACATATTCAAATGTTCTTTTCTGCGTTTCGTCAAAGTTATTTAGTTTGGAGAAAATTTGAAATGTTACTTCTTTTAAGTTTTCTAAAGCAAGGTCGGCGGTTTCTTTATCGATGTCGTGGTCAAAAGCAGCATTATTTCCGGCAAGATATGTAAAATGCAGTTTATTATAGTACTCCGTTTTACCCAAAAACTGTTTAAAAGTTTTATCCTTTAACAATTTGATAAGTTCGCTTGAAGCTGCTTTATATTTCGGAAAATGCTTTGCATAAGTATAACGGACAAGGCTTTCCAAACATCTGCCGTACTTGATACAACGCAAATAAGCGGAATCTGTTTGATTGTCCGATGAAACCGCTATATACAGGTTTTGGAGTTCTTCTATATTTTTTAAGTAATCAAAATTCATAGGTTACTCCTTTCTTTTGGCTGTTAACCAAAGTATTCATCCATTTTACTGTCGAGCAATTCCTGTAAATCATCAATCTGTTTCTGCACGATAAATTTCGATTTGTCGATTAGTTTAACAAAGTCAGCAAACTCGTTTTGAAGTTCGATTGGTACATCCATTATTTCTTTCCCGTGAAATTCGTTCCTATTTAAAGTTGGAACGCCAGCACCAGACTTAAATCTTTTAAGATTAAAAAACATCAACAGGTATTTTAAGTATATCAAATTATTTCCATGTGTGTTATTAGAGTACAAAGTTGTATTTAAAGGCCAAAAAGGTTCTTCGCTAACATAAACTTCACCTATGGTTCCAGACCTTCCTGTAATTATCCCTCTATCGCATTTGGCGATAGTATGAAAACCTAATACCCCGTTAGAACCATAAACAGGAACGGAACCATGGCTATCTCTATTCTGGACAGGTAAATCATGTCCCCTTTGAAGTGTAACAACATCAATAAGCTTTTTAGTAGGGAATTGCTTGTTGTTATTTTGTGGATCTCCAAACATCTCGATAAATCGTGATTTTACCAATTCATTTAATGCTGACAATTGTTGCTTTTTGATGGATATTGACTTTATTAGTGTGGAGAGTTCTCTAACTGCTATATTCTGTGTTTCGACAGGCGGAATATTGATAATTAGATTATCTATATGATCTGTTTTAATATTATTTATATTTGCTCCTGTACTGCTTGCTGAAATTTGCTCCCTATATGTTTTGGATTTGAAGAATAATCTGATATAATCAGGATTTACCGAACTACTACTAATGCGAACAACCTTACAAAACGCTCCAAAAGACATATCAGTCTTATATCCACTAAATGTTGTTGCCTTGCCTACAAGGTTTTTACTTCCACTTGAAGTACAAATTACAATATCGCCTTTTTTCAAAAGTTGGTTATCTTTAATTCTTTGCTGAGCAACAAAGACCAAATCATCATATATCATACCATCATCTTGAATGTTATTTGCACGGATGATAGGTGTACCATTTTCGGCATCAACAACATCAGTAGGCTTATATGACACACCTCTTATTTGTGATATAAAACCTTTAATTATTTGCTTAGGCATCACGCCACCTCCTGAAAGATAAATCGTGATTTTACCAATTCATCAAGAGCATTTAAGCGTTGCTTTGCATTATCTATAGCGGTTGCAACGGTGTCTAATTCCTTTACGATGTTATTCTGCTCTGCAACAGAACGATTTTTAATTTTGAATTTGCTATATTCGGAAATCCAAACCCTTTTATGGCTAAAAGGTGTGTAATCAATCGCCTGCATTGCGTAAAAATAATATTTAAGGTTATCCTCTGTATTTGCCTTGTGCAAAATTTTCATAGCTGAAGATTTTACTTTGAAGTCAAAATCAACGTATTTGCAATCAGCGGTAAAATCATCAAATATAATCACGGGACTTTCTGACGCCTTGCATATACCGTCTGTTTCATCGGTAAAACCTAAAACAAAAGATTTTCCTGCGGTTAATACGGGTAAAGCAAAATCATCGGAATAATTCTCGGATTTTACAATGTATTTAGTTGGTTGTTCGTACTCAAGTACATTTTCTAAACGAATATCCATTATTCCGTACCTTTGCTAATCTCACTCATAAGTTCATTGAACTGAACTTCCAAATCATTTATAGATTTCAATATTTCGGCAGTAGGGCGATATTCTTTCTTTACAATTTCTTTTTTCTGATATTTGTTAAGGCTGAGCACATAGTTGTTGTCAACAATATCCTGCTTTGTTATGAAAAAAGATTTTTCGTATGGGGTACGGCTTTCCTCTTTGTCTAAATTTTGAAATCTTTCGATTATATCAGGAATGTCGTTTGACTTTACCTCGTTTCTCTTGTCGTCAAGAGAAAATCCGTCGGCTTCCATATTGTAAAGCCATACCTTATCGGTACCGCCGTTTTCTGTTTTATCAAAGATAATTATAGCGGTTTGCACTCCGGAATAAGGCTTGAATACGCCACTCGGCATATATATGATTGCTCTCAATCTTTGGTTTTCAACTAATTCCTTACGAATAATCGTGTATGCCTTTTCATTGGTATTGTTTACTACACCGACAGGAACGATTGAAGCACATCTTCCGCCGATTTTAAGGCTTCTGAGGAACAAAGCAATAAACAGGAGCTCCGTTGATTTGGACGGGCAAATATCTTTTAGGGATTTTGCAAGGTCATTAGCATCAAGAGAGCCACTGAATGGTGGATTTGCTGATGTTAAGCAAAGACTAAAAAAATATGGGCTGTTCAAGCCCACATGCGAAGGAGCGGTACCCGGAATCCTGGGCCCGCTCCTCCTGTTATTCTGCTGTATTCTCCTGCCCGATCAACCGGGCAATTTCATCGGAGAAACGATAGATGATCTCCACCCTCATGCCGCTGTACACATTCACGCGGTCGATAAAGAACAGGAGCATTTCATTGGTCAGCTCGTCCGCAGTCAGCGTCCGGCGGGCCATATCACAGGTCTCCGTCAGTTCACGGTTTCTGCTCTGAGAAAGGGTTAAAATCTCCTTTTCCAGCCGCTCTTTCTCGGCGCTGAGGCTGTCGTTCTCCGCGTTCAGCTTGTCGCGTTCCATGAGGTATATATCCCTCTGAAGTCTCCCTTCGGCGTACCGCTCGTAAGCGCTGACCCGGCTGACGGAAATCTGCTTCATGCGTTTCTCAATCTGTTCCAGCCGAAATCTGAGATTTTCCTCTGTGCCTTCGCTGGCCGCTGCAGCCGCATACAGGCGATCATCTGCATCCACCAGCAGACGGAGCTTCTCAATCAGGTCGTTCTTCACGATGCGCTCCAGGTCAGCCTCAACGAACCGTTCGCCCACCGGGCAGGCAGTCTCTCTGTTGGATACAGACTTGAGGCAGGTGTAGTAAATCACCGGGGAGTGTTTCTGCCGCTGCATGGTGCGTCCGCAGGCTCCGCAGTGAACCAGACTGCGCAGCAGATACTGATCAGGACTCCGATCATATCCCTTGCGGATTTTGCGGAATACCTTCTGCGCTTCTTCAAACTCGCTTTCGCTGACAATGGCTTCATGGCAGTCCGGGATGATCTGCCACTCGGATTCATCCGTCCATACCGTCCGGGGATTGTCCAGCCCCTTCCAGCGGCGCTGATTCATGACCATCACACCGGTATACTCCCGGCGCTTCAGAATCTCCCGCACATTGCTGACCGTCCAACAGGCTTCCTGAGAAGCAGTGCGGAACTTTTTGCTGTCGGGATTCATCCGCATATAATAGGCCGATGGCGTTTCCAGCTTATAATCGTTCAGAACAACGGCAATCTCCGCCGGTGTTTTTCCTTCCAGCGCAAGGTCAAAGATTTTCCGCACCACAGGCGCGGTATCCGGATTGGGAATGATCTTCCGCTTCACATCCGGGTCTTTCATGTATCCGTATGGGGCTTGAGAAGCCACGAACTCGCCCTTACTCTTTCTGGTACTCATGACGGTTTTGATCTTCTGGGACAGGTCACGGCTGTAATAGGAGTAGACAATGTACTTCATAACCACTTCCATGCCGGCTGTAGAGCCCTTGTAATCATCACTGTCATACCCATCGTTAACGGCAATGAAGCGAACGCCCAGGAACGGGAAGATACGCTCCAGATAGTCGCCAATCTCCACATAGTCGCGGAAAAAACGGCTGAAATCCTTGCAGATGACCACGTTTGCCTCGCCGTTTTTCAGGCTTTCAATCATCCGCTCAAAGGACGGACGGTTGCCGTTGGTGCCGGAGTAGCCGTCATCGATAAATTCAACCACTTCAAAGCCGTCAAACTCCCGGCGGGCGCGGATAAACCGATACAGCAGCGTACGCTGATTGGCGATACTCTCGCTCTCGGTCTTGAATTTCAGGTCATCATCAGCATCCGACAGGCGGATGTACAGGTACAGTTTCTTCACCGGGTTTTGCCTCCTTCCAATTCGTGATAAGCCGCTTCCAATGCGTCCCGTTCCTCCTGAAAGCGGAATATGATCTCCAGCCGGTGCTGGGCATAACCGGTTTTATATACGTTGATGTGGTCAATCATCGCCTCGGCAATTTCCGGCGTCAGCTTCCGCGCCTTGCGGATATTCCGGATGTTCACAAGCCACTTATTCTCATCAGAAAGCATCCGGTTCAGCCTGGCCAGCTCCACCGACAGCTGATTGAGCCGGGAACTCTGCTCCTGATATGCGGTGTCAAAGCGGGTTTTCAGCTCAATATAATCCCCGGCAGAGAGAATTCCGTCCACATAGTCATTGTAAGGCTGCTCCCGTTTGTTCTGATAACCGGACAGCTGGTTGCTGACTTCCAGCATTTCCTGCTGAAGTTCGATCTGCCGTTTCGTCTGAATACCGCTGTCCTTCAGCCGCCCGGCCACTTCCTCAAAATCCGCGAACAGGGCAAACTGTATCTGAATCGCGTTCCATACTATCGGCGCGAGCTTTTTCTCCGAGATGCCTACGGCAACATCACAGCGGCCATACTGCTTGTTCCGGCAGTTGTATCGACCTTCTTTTTTCTCGCCGTGGCGGCTGTAACCGAGGTTGGAGCCGCAGTGCCCACACCGGACGATTCCGCTTTTGAAGATCTGCGGATGCTTTTCGCGGTAATTCCGGCTGGCTTCCAGCTTTGCTTCATTCTCGCGGCGGCCGGCCTCCAGGATTTCTCTGACCTGATAGAAGTCGCCCCGGCTGACCAGTGCTTCGTGCATATCCGGCAGGATACGCCACTTGCTCTCATCTGGCTCATAGTGGTAATCCGGCTGTCCCAGATACAGCGCCGTCGGCATCCTTCCAAAGACAAGATCGCCCATATAGGTCGGGTTCATCAATATCTGCTTGATGACCTGCTGCGTCCAGAGGCAATCGGAATAACATGCCCGCTTGGTCTGGCCGCGCAGATAGCGGAGCTTACCGGGAGAAGGAATTCCTTCTTCATTCAGCTGACGCATAATGGGGCGCGCTCCGATGCCGCTGAGAAACTGTGCATAGATTCTTCTGACAATGGGTGCGGTCTCCGGATCGGGTTCAAACCGGTATTCCTGTGTGGTCGATTTCCGGTATCCGTAGGGAATCATGCTGGGAATGTGTTCACCGGCCAGCTGTTTGGCATGAACCGCCAGCGACACCTTCTTGGACTGGTCTCTGGAATAGAAGCTGTTGATCAGGTTCTTCAGAGGAATCAGCAGGCTGCTGGCGGAGCCGTCCGTTTCAAAGCTGTCATATCGGTCAACCACCGAAATGAACCGCACACCCATGGCCGGAAAGATGTTCTCCAGCAGGTTGCCTGCCTCAATATAATCACGGGAGAAGCGGCTGAAATCCTTGATGACCAGCGCCTTGATTTTTCCCTCCCGAATGTCGGAGAGCAACCTCTGAAACTCCGGGCGGTCCGTGTTGGTTCCGGTCCATCCGTTATCCACATAGGTATCTGCCAGATGAAGGTGCGGGTGCTCCGATACATAGTCCCGGCAGATTTCAATCTGTCCCTCGATGGAATCGCCGTTGTCGTTCTTTTTGCTGTTTTCAACCGAGAGTCGGGCGTAGATGGCCGTCTCCCAGACGGACGGCAGCATGGCGCTGACCGGTTCCTGCGCCTGCTCCGGCTGTAAATACTGTCTTTTCTTTCTTGCCATTATGCGTTCCTCCTCTCAGGTATTGTTACGCCTTCCTCGGCCGGAAGGACATCCTCGAACCGTTCTATATACTGCAATGCGTTTTCCAGCTCATCTCTGTAACGGAAGCACACCTCAATGCGCTTGCCGTCATAGATCAGGATTTTCTCAATCAGGTGGACGATGCACTCCCTGTCCAGCTCCGTCAGGTGCCGGTACTTCTTGAACTGTTCAATCCACTCGATGTTCCCGGAGCTGTTCTCCATGGCCTGACTGCGCTCATCCTTCAGCTTTCCGAGCTGGCGCTGCCTGTCCGCAATCCTGTGGTCATAGCCCGCATGGAACTCCTTGTATTCCTCGCGGCTGATCACGCCGTCCGCCATATCCGAATACAGGTTGATTTTCAAATCCTGATACCGCTTGATTTCATTTTCCAGCGCCGTCATTTGGGCGTCATAGTTGATGATGCGCCGCTCCTGTTCCGGCAGCGATGCAATGTAATCCAGCACCTGTTCCACCTGGGCAATCAGCTCAATATGGTCGTTCACCACCCGGAGAACGATGGATTTCAGCTTGTCCTCGCTGAATGTATGCGGGGAACAGCCCTTGCCCGCTTTGTTGGTGGAACAGACCAGATAATGATACTTTTTCCCGCCGCTGGGGACGGTCTTCCGCACCATTGTCCCGGATGATGAACGGCTCTTCAAAAGCATCGGAAGTCTGCTCCACGGTAAAGCGGGGCTGTTCCAGTTCCTCAGGAAGGGCGTCCAGCATATCCTGTACTTCCCGGTAATGCTGGGAGGAAAAGCTGATGGTTCGTCTGTTGTACCCGGCATTGGCCACAAGATAGTCAATCCCTGCCGCGTCCAGCTGCGGACGCATCAGGGCAAGCTCCGCCTCGGTCAGTTCGGCTTCCAGATTCACCTGGGGCACCGTCGTCATTTCCGGGAAGAGAATCCCGCGCACGGTCTCAACCGGTTCATTGCGGAAAATGGGAAAACCGGTTCCGTTCTGGAATGTAATATCCCGCAGGGAGGCGCGGCCATCCCTGACCTCATCCACCGCAAAACGTCTGCCGTCCAGTGTCAGATCTGCGCCGATCAGGTCGTTATCGTCCTGAAAATGGGGTTCAGACTCCATTTCCGAAGTCTTATCCGCATCAACCGATACATCGTCATCAGAAGCCGGTTCATGCTCTGTTTCCAGACTCTGCGCCTCATATTTGGAGCGCTCCACATACTCCCATTCGGCGGCTTCCCGCTGGGCAATTTTCTCTTTCAGTTCGAGCAGATAGTTCTCCGCCACCCACTCGGAATCGAAGTCGGCAGTCACACCTTCCTCGTCTACATAAAGGTCGTCATGCAGATCGTCCCAGATGCCGTAGCCCTCATCAGTTTCAATGACAGCAAAGCGTTCATAAGGTTCGACCTCACTCTGCGCGGCAATCTGTTCCGCCTGCGCCAGCAGCCGGTCAGCCTCGGTAAAGAAGCGTCCGTCATTCACCAGAATCCCCAGCTGACGCTGAACTTTTGCCCACGGCAGTTCCAGCATTCCATGGTCGGTAACAACAGAAAAGGTATCCGCACCGCCGAACTCATCTTTCAGCCATGCTGCAGCTCCGCGCTCCCGTCCATGTGCCAGCATATAGTCGTTGACGCGGGATTTGCTTTCAAAGCTGCCGTTCCAGCGGATGAGTGCATCGCTGATTTCATCGGCCGTGACAGGCTTCGGTGCAGCCACCGGTTCAGAAACAGGCTCCTTATTTGATTCGGGCACTGGTTCTTCAGGTTCAGAGAGTTCCGGTTCATCGTGCATCCGCGCATAGGTATCCTTCTGCTCCTGGTTGAAATACCTGTCCTTCCGGATGAGGGAGGAAATACGCTCGGCAATCTTCGTCCAGTTCAGCTCCACAGGGGCACATCCGCCTTTGGTCAGCCGGATGCCCTTGGCACTGTGATCTTCAGAAGAATGGTCAGCCCCGGACAGCGCATGAGAGCGCCCGCCGATGCCGTACTCCTGCTTCAGAAAATCCGATTTTTCCTTCATGGTGTGGTCTGCGGTAAAATAGGCGTAGATTCTGCCCTTTCCGCCCGCCACAGAGCTGCCGCCTGCAAGTGCTTCGGTGATCTCATCCTCGGTAATAAAGCTCTTCGGTTCTGCAAGTTCGGCAGGCCCGTCCGGATATCCCCGGCGCTCGGCGGAGATGTCCCTGACGCCCTGCCACAGCTCGTCCATCCGGTGATAATGAAAGCGCAGAAGGTCTCTGTTTTCCACGTAGTCATTCAGGAATGCCAGAAATTCGCCGCGAAGCGTATCGGCATAAGCGCTGTCCGTCATCTTCTCCGCAAGAGCTGCGGTGGCGTCCGGATAACCGGCAGGAAGATCGTCCATGGAGGAGAAGTAACCCACTCGGGTCGCTTCCTCGCTCAGGTCATGCTTCAGATAGAGCAGGCTCTGTGCAAGTTCAGAGCGGACACGCCCACCGGCCTCGGCGAGCTCCACATTGGTAGCAAAGCTACCTTCTTCCAGCATCTGTCCGATTCTTTCCGCCGCAGCCTCCCATGGAATGACCTGAGAATCAGCGGCATATCTGGCCTCACGGCCTTTGTGCAGATGAATGCCGTCTCCGTCATACCACACGGCATAGTCGCCGTGTTCACCCCGGATGCCGTAGCCGCCATGGAATTCCCTTTGCAGCAGCGCCGCGATTTCCTCAATCGACTTCTGCTTCTGGAATGCATCCGCAATATGCTCTCTGGCATGGCTTGTGTTGCTGCCGAAACGGAGCATATCGTCGATTTCCGTCTGGGAAAAAGAAAAAGCGGACAGCACTTCGGTTGTGCGATCCGCTTCATCAATTTGGGATATCTGCTCCTGTTCCGAGAGAAAAAGGTTCATGGAGAGCTGTTCAAACTCTGCTCCGGCAAGATATCCGTTATTCAGTTCTTCCGGAGATTCCGGCTCACCGGCTGTTAATTGTACACCAGCTCGTACAGAATAATCTCCTCGGCCTGCGCCTTCAGCGTATTCATCATGCCCGCCCATTTCAGCGGGTCTCTGCGCTTCAGTTCTTCCGTCACGCCGGCCTGCTTCGCCATCTGAGGCATCAGCTCGTCCAGCCTCCGGTGCGCCGTCACGTCGATCTCCCGAAGGTGCGGATACAGCTGCTCCGACAACACCAGACGGTTCCACAGAATCGGGCGATGCTCCTTCAGATACTGTTTCCGCATCTGCCCGTACTTCCCGATGGGTGTCTCCTCCTGCTCGCTCAGTCTGATGTCCGGGATCAGATAATCCCCGTTCTGCCTGTACGTCATTTCCATATGCCATGCTCCTTTCTGCGATCTGTTCGCGTTCATAGTTTCGGATGGTCGCTCCGATTTCCCGCAGCACCTGCTGATTGATGCCGCTGACCGCCGTTCCCAGCGCGCCCGCCGTTTCCGGGGTGTTGAAATCGAAAACGCTCATAAAATCTTCGTGTTCAAAGTAGTTTTCCGGCTCCAGACCGCAGCGCAGCATCAGGGAATAACTGATACTGACCTCGGCGGCATTCCGGAAGGCAACTCCGACGTTGAATTCATCATACTCTTCCAGAAAAGAATCTTCAAGGATGCCGAGGATGTCCCTGCGGTTGTCCTCCCAGTATTCCCGCGCCAGCTGAGAAGCCACAGCTTCAAGCTGAACAGCAAGGCTTTCGCCTGCCGGAATGCCATAGTTTTTCTCCAGCATGGATGACACAGCAGGAATATGCTCCTCACGCAGTTCCCACAGGTTCAGGCTTCTGGAATTGGGCCGGGTGCCGGTGTCTGAAACATCGAACACATAGCGCAGTCGCTCGCGGTCGCCGCTGGTATCGATGAGCGCGATACCCTTGGAACCGCGCCGCACATACCGGCGCATCGTATTGTTCCAGACGTCGAACTCCGCACAGGCGGTGGCGTCCGGGCGCTGGGCATGGATCATGACCTGCTCGTGATACGGGTATTTGTACAGCCTCGACGCGGTGGCGAGGAAGGACTGCCAGCGCTCCAGGCTTCCGGTCAGCTGCCGCTGCGCTTCTTCCGACATTCTTCGGTACTCCTGCAATTTGCTTGCCATAGATCACGTCTCCTTTCTTAACATGAAGGCAAAAAAAGAAGCGCCCGAATAGACGCTCCTTTTACGTATAAGACATAGCTTTATTCTATTTGTCAGTCAAAGAATTGATTTCCTTTTCCAACTCCCCGATGAACTGCATGAGAGAGGCAAAGTCCGGACAATCACCAAACATCATATTTCTCATACTGGCATAGTCCTTCTGCAAATGATCCCATCGATATTCCGGCGGCAAAAGTTTCAGCGTTCCCGGGACTGCCAACTCATAATGTGCCCACTTTCTTGGGTAAAACTTCATCTTGAAATCTGTTACTCGCTTCAATAGATCCAGATTTCTGTATGCCGATGCTTTAATTTCGGAATTGGCAATACAGTAGAGATCATAATAATGACGGGAATATCTGTCCGGCATGGACAAATTCTCCGGTCGGTTTGCTTCATGATGCAGTATCGTGGCTTTCTCCCAAAATGTTCTCTCTGCCGATGCGGTCAGAATCGTTGTATCCGGTTTTGAAAACACCTTCGGGTATGTTTCTGCAACATAGGATGTAATCGTTTTGGAAACAGACGGCGTCCATGCTGCCAATGCTCCAATTTCCAGTCGAATGATCTGCAAGGTAGAAGAATCCTCGAAGATTTTTGGATATTGGAAGCAGATGGTCTGTGCGTCTTCCGGGAGAATATAGAAATGCGCTTCTTTTCCAAGAATCTTTCCCATATCTTCTTTCAGTACCGGAAGAAGTTTTTCAGACAGGAATGCCTCTGCCCGGCTGTTGGCCTCTTTGTTGAAAGCGTCCTGTTTGGTATTAGAGCGCTGCTCCCAAGGCTCATTCAAACCATATCCAAGTACACGCCAGTCCAGTATCAAGTCAATATCTTCCGAAAATCGTTTGATTAAGCCGTAGCATTTTGACAGGCTGGTTCCACCTTTGAATGTAAACGCTTCTTTCCACGGGCAGTAATGAAAGAGATAGTCCAGAGTAAGGCAGACCCAAAAATCCTTTTCAACAATCGCTTCGTGCAGCCCGGTTTTCTGTGCTGTGTTTCTAAAAAGTATTCGGAGCTGTTCCTCCGGCTGCTTTATCAAATGGTACATAACGATTATGCCTCGCTTTCCTCACAGATTCTCTTCACCATATCATACACCCATACGGCAGCCTGCTTTGCTTCCTCCAGCACACAGACTTTTTCTTCATCAGATAGTCGGCGTCTGATGATGTTCAGGTGTGTCTCTGTGACATTATCTTTTCCAATCGCTTTCAATGCCTGAATTATGGTAGCTGTTTGTTTTGAAATACCCGAGACCTCGCGATTGTTCCGATGCCTGAATTCAATGGTAATGTTGCCAATCTGAAATTCATGATAGGGACCGTCGCTGATATAGCTCCATTTTGCGGGAACCTGTGTGGACAAGCCAAGCTGATTGAGGGCTGTATCACCGCACGGTGCAATCGTCCAGCTGAATTTTCTGGCCAGTGTTTCTGCTACTTTATTTGGCGATGGAGCTTCATATTCATCAATCAATTCACTGTACCGAGGATAGTAAAAAACCCCGCGCATGATTTTTTGAATACAGCCTGCTTCTTCCAACCGCAAGAGCGCTCTGCGCACTGCATGATATTCTCCTAAATCAAGAAAGTCACCAACAATAAAAACTTCATCATGGCCAGCTGCTTTGATTCGGTCATAAATCTGTGTGATGACGCTGTCCTTCTGCACAATATCACCTCCGTGCTTTTGTCTCAAATATTATACAATATTTGAGACAAAAAAATCAATAGAGTGCGAACAGATTCTCCGAATACAAATGCACAAAATCAATTTTCGGAATGGAAATCACTTATGGCAATACCGCACAGAAAAAAGTGCCAGATACCGCCAAGTGTGATATAATAAACT
>OGRA01001608.1_pt1 | contig 21016 bp, 19 predicted proteins | sample 1553351 | NCBI WGS metagenome assembly OGRA01 (sample SAMEA2580056, study PRJEB22360) | human gut metagenome | biome: human gut; feature: human-associated habitat; material: faeces | place: Denmark | collected 2008/2010
GCACGATCATGGTCACCAGCTTCGGAAGCAGCACGAAAACATTGATAATGCCATTGGACAGGCCGCCCAAAAGGCCTTTCCCGGCAGCCAGCGTACCAATCACACTTCCCAGAAGCAGAGTCAGAGTGCTGCTGGATACGCCCACCAGCAGCGTCTGCCGGGTTCCGTAGACCAGTTCCGTAAAGATGTCATAGCCCAACGCATTGGTGCCAAGTAGATGTTCCGCAGACGGTATAAGCCACGGACCGAACGTTTCCTTCTGACCGTAAGCTGTAAACGCAGTAGGAAACAATGCAGCGGTCAGAAAAAGAATCAAAATCACAATTCCAAGAAAAAGTGGAAGATGCTGCTTTCTCAAACCGGACCACCTCCGAAGCGTACCTTGGGGTCAATAAGGATGCAGATCACATCGCTCACAACAATGGAGATGGTCATGACGGCTGTTGTCACAAAGAGGATTCCCTGCATCAGCGGATAATCCAGCGTGTACACAGCGTCAGAGAGCAGGCTCCCCATGCCGCCGATGGAAAAGATATTTTCCACCACCAAAGAGCCGCCGATACAGGTACTGACGCTCATGCCCACCATGGTGATGAAGGGTTGGGCGATGTTTTTCAGAATATACCCGAATTTGATCTTGTGATCGGTCAACCCCCGTTCCTTCGCGTAAAGCACATACTTCTCCTCTGTCACCTGACTGACGGTATTGCGCATCAGCAGATAACGGGACGGGGCAGCGGCAATGGTCAGAGTAAGCACAGGAAGGATCAGGTGGTGTATCCGATCCAACAGATATGCGGCAGTTCCGGGGGCAACGCCAGCGCTGTTCAACCCGGTATAGGGAAACCACCGCTGCCGGAAGCAGAACAGGATCATCAGTACTAGGGCAATCAGAAATGTTGGCATCGTATTGACGATGATCTGGAATGTTGTCGAAATCCTCTCAAAGCCACTGCCTTTCTTGTAGCCACAGCGCAACCCCCACAAAAGGCCGATAACCGTGCTGAGCAGCACGGCGGGCAGCGTAATCTGCAAGGTGTATCCCAGCCGCTGCCCAATGAGGGCAGAAACGGTGGTTTCTTTCTTGTAGGAGTAGCCAAGTGTTCCGTCAAAAAGCGAGCGCAGATAGTGCCCAAACTGCGCGAATACGGGCTCGCCCAGATGGAGGGCCTGCCGGTAGTAAGCTACCTGCGCAGGGGTCATATCCTCCTCGGAAAAGCCGGTGAGATAGGCGATAGGATTCCCCGGTAAAAGCCGGGGTAGAAAAAAGTTCAGAACAATAACGATCAGGAAGCACACCAGTGCAAGGATCAGATTCTTTCGATACTTTTTCACCGGTGTGCCTCCCGTGTTAAAATAATTATTTCTTGGTGATGCTGAACCAGTTGTTGACGTTGTTCAGCCCGAACACAGCGTCAACGGTCACGTTGTCCAGCGCAGAGGAATAGGCCAGCATCATGTTGTCCCAGTACAGAGCAATCAGCGGCATATGGGACGCGTAATAGTCCTGCAGCTTTGCCGCGCCCGCGTAGTATTCTTCAATGGTCTTGGCAGCCTTCATCTCGCTGAGGATCGCGGCAAACTCCTCGTCAAACACCTGGCAGCCGCCCTGCACGGCGTGGCTGCCGTCCACATAGATGGAACCAAGGCCGTTCCCCATACCCATACCGGCAGCGGTGTAGCCATAGATGGCCGCCTCCATGGTGATATTGTTCTCAGAGAATTTATTGCTGGTCTTGGCATTGTAGGCATCTTTGTCCACCGTATCCAGATTTACCTGAATACCAAAGGACTCCAATTGGGTCTTGACCATTTCCGCGTAGCCCACATGGGTCTCCTTGGCGGCGTTGACCGTCAGTGTGAAAGCGGCGACCTGACCATCTGCGTTCACATAGAAGCCATCGGCATTCTTTTCAGCATAACCGGCCGCTTTCATGTATGCATCTGCTTTGGACGCATCAGTAGTCAGCTTTTCGGTTTCCTTATAGCCGACTGTGGTGGCGGGTACAAAGCCCCGATTGGGGATCTCGGCGTAGGCACTGCCGAAATACGTCTTGAAGGCATCATAGTCCAGCGCGTAGGAAACCGCCTGACGCAGATCCTCGTTGGAGAACAAACCCTTTGCGTTGTTGAATGCCAGCACGGCGGGAGCATTTGCCGCGGCCACATTGATCAGCGACACGTTGGCATCACCGGCCAGCACATCCTGATATGTTCCTGCCACACCGGCGGAGTAGGCCCAGACCATGTCGATATCGCCCTGCTGGAGCGCCAGATACATGGTATCCTCGTTGCCAAAAAGCTGATAGACGATTTTTTCCACATTGGGCCGCTGGGGATACTTTTCATTCACAACGAATGTGATGGTGCCCGCCTCCTTATTGAAGGACTCCAGCACATAAGGGCCGCAGGTGATCCGAGCTTCCTCGTCGGTGACGGTGTCCTTGCCCTCATAAACATGCTTGGGCATCACGCGGAAGGACGTCATGTTGCTCAGTTCACGGACGTTGGGAGACGTCAGCGTCAGAGAAATGCTCATCTTATCGTCGGAGATAGTGTAGCCGGCGTACTTGGCTTCTGTGATTTTTCCCTCTTCGTCAGTCTGCGGCTCAAAGTTGGCACTTCCGTTGGCCTGATCGTACTGGAGCGTAAAAAGGATGTCCTCGGCAGTAACGCTCTCGCCGTCGGACCACGTCATGCCGTCCTGAATGGTATATGTCCAGGTAGCGGCATCCTCGGTAGCGTAGGTTGCCAACAGCGGATGGTATTCGCCCTTAGTATCCTGATAGACCAGAGGCAATTCGGATACACCGCTGGCCAGCATATCAAAATTGTATTCGCCAAAGGTTGCCGTTTCAATGGCAGCAGTCGTGCCGACCGTAATACTCTCGATCTTGGCAGACGGTTCATCTGTTGTGTCCGGCTGCTTACCGCAGGCTGCTATGGTAAACACCATCAGCATAGCCAGCAGCAGGGCTGTGACTTTTTTCATCATTGGTTTTTCTCCTTCTGTCGTGAGTTTTTATTGTCAAATACATAGATTTGATCGCAAAGTAATTTCACCAGAGCCTCATCATGGCTGATAAGCAGGATACTGCCTCCGCTTTCCCGCATCTGCCGCCGCACCATCCCCAGCACATTGGCCTGCGTGGATACGTCCAGCATTGAGGTGGCTTCATCCAAAATCAGCAGTTTCGGCCGGAATAACAGACATCGTGCGATAGCGACTCTCTGTGCCTCGCCGCCGGAGATCTGGTGTGGCAGGTGGGCAAGGATCTGAGGTGCAAGGCCAACCTTGTCCAGCATTTCTTTTGTTAATGACAACTCCTCGCCTTTAGGACTGAAACGGTGATAGCGTATCAGTTCTATGAAACCGGCCCCGATCTTCTGAGCGGGGTCTAATGTGGCGTAAGGCTGCTGGTAAACCATTTGAATGTGGATACCAAGTCTGCGGTCATACGGCTGGCCTGCTGAAACAAGTATCTGATCATCCAGCGTGATTGTGCCCGCATCCGGTGGACAGACGCCGCAAAGCACTTTGGCAAGCGTGGATTTACCGATTCCGCTCTTCCCGAAAACACCGAAGATCTGGCCGTCTGGAATATCAAAAGAAACATCCTGAAGTACGGGATTTCCGTTGAATGCTTTATCAACATGTTGAATGGAGATCATTCCGCGCAGCACCACCATTCTCGACCATTGTTTTTTCTCGGTGGCATCTCGCTGCGGCACCGATCCCTTGCTGAAGGACAACGGCGGTAGAACGGGCAAAAGCCTGTTCCTGTTCGCAAGGCTGGCGTCTCCCGCATACCGTTCTCTACCAACGCACCCAGCAGCGCTTTAGTATAGGGATGATGGGGAGCGGTAAGCACCTCAGACGAAATGCCTGTTTCCAACATTCTCCCGCCACACAGAACAAGGATACGGTCACAGGTTGCCGCAACGGAAATATCGTGGGTGATGATTAGCTTGGCCGCATCCGGAAAAAGTCCGTTCAAAAGGGACAGCGTCTGCTGTTTGCTATCCTGATCCAAACCGTTAGTAGGCTCATCCGCGATCAGCAGCCTGGCCCGGGAGCAAAGGGCCAGCGCAATGGTTACCCGCTGGGCCATACCGCCGGACAGCTGGAATGCATACCGGTCCAGGATGGCCTCCGGCTGGGTAAATCCCACCTGTGCCAGCTTTTCACAGGCAAAGGCATATCGCTGAGGAGACGCAACGTCCAGTTTCTCAATGCTGTCAAACATCTGTCGGCGGACGCTTCTGGACTGGTCAAGAAATTCATGTCCGTTCTGCGGGATGTATACGATCTCCCGACCCAGCATGGACCGGAGGTTTTTTCCCTTCGGCAAAGTGTTTCCGCAAAATGCTATTTCACCGGAGACCAGTCTCACATTTCCAGGCAACACCCCCATAATAGACTGTGCGATCAACGTCTTGCCGGATCCGGTCTCGCCAATGAGGGCCAGGCTCTCCCCGCAGGAAATATGGAAAGAAACCCCGTGGACCAGTTCTTTTTCCGTGCGGTCCAATTTTGCGGCGATCACGCCGCTGTCATACTGCAAAATAGGTGTTTCCAAGTGTCCCTCCGAAGCGGCATTGCTTTGCATCTCCGCCCTACACAAAGACGCAGCGTTTTCTTCCCCAAGAAATGCTGCGTCTTTGCCTTGGGATCAGGCGGAAATGGGTGTATTAACCGATGAGCATACTATAGCAGATGAGATGCTCTGCCGGAAGCCTCCCCGGGGGATATTTTTTCATCTTCTACCGCTCGGAGCCGCCTGCGAGAAAATTTCGACCCACTTTTGACCCAGAACACGAAAAAAGCGGGCGGGTCTGGATGGAAACAACGGAAAATCTGTTGAACAAATGGCGGCAAAAGGGACAAATCGGAGGCGAAACGGCTCCGGTTCACGCGTGAGACAACCTACGGACCAGAAGGCCGGGGGTTCGAATCCCTCACGGCGTGCCAAAACCGGGAAACTGTAATGGTTTCCCGGTTTTGTTTTCATCATTTTAAGAGAGAACGGCACAGCCAACACTGTGCCGTTCTCTCTTATCTTGTAATACTCTCTTGTTGACAGATATCTCAGATGAGCACCGCCCGGTGGAACACCTTTTTCCCCTTGCGGATGATCAGACCGTCGCCGGTAAATTCCTGGCAGCCGAAGGATGCGTCGATGGAATCCACCTTCTTGTCCCCCACGGTGATGCCGCCCTGCTGCACCAGCCGACGGGCCTCTCCCTTGCTGGCGCACAGACCGCACCGGACCAGCAGATTCAGCACGTTGATCTCGCCGCTGCCCAGGTCGTCGCCGGTGAGCTCGGTGGTGGGCATATCCTGAGCGTTGGCGCCGCCGCCAAACAGTGCCCGGGCAGCCTGACGGGCCTTTTCGGCCTCCTCCTCGCCGTGAACCAGCTTCGTCAGCTCATAGGCCAGGATATCCTTGGCCTCGTTGAGCTTTGCGCCCTCCCACTCGGCCATCTCATTGATCTGCTCCAGGGGCAGGAACGTCAGCATCCGGATGCACTTGAGCACGTCGGCGTCGCCCACATTGCGCCAGTACTGATAGAATTCGAAGGGGCTGGTCTTGTTGGGATCCAGCCACACGGCGTTGCCGGCGGTCTTGCCCATCTTGTTGCCCTGAGAATCCGTCAGCAGGGTGATGGTCATGGCGTGGGCGTCCTTGCCCAGCTTCCGGCGGATCAGCTCCGTGCCGCCCAGCATATTGCTCCACTGGTCGTTGCCGCCGAACTGCATATTGCAGCCGTTGTGCTGGAACATATAGTAGAAGTCGTAGCTCTGCATGATCATATAGTTGAATTCCAGGAAGCTCAGACCCTTCTCCATGCGCTGCTTATAGCACTCGGCCCGCAGCATATTGTTGACGGAGAAGCAGGCGCCCACCTCCCGCAGCAGGTCCACGTAGTTCAGCTTCAGCAGCCAGTCGGCGTTGTTGAGCATGATGGCCTTGCCCTCGCCGAAGTCGATGAACCGCTCCATCTGCCGCTTGAAGCAGGCGGCGTTGTGGTCGATGTCCTCCTTGGTGAGCATCTTGCGCATGTCCGTGCGGCCGGAGGGGTCGCCGATCATGGTGGTGCCGCCGCCGATGAGGGCGATGGGCTTGTTGCCCGCCATTTGCAGGCGCTTCATCAGGGTCAGGGCCATGAAATGTCCAGCCGTCAGGGAGTCCGCCGTGCAGTCAAAACCAATGTAGAACGTGGCCTTGCCGTTGTTGATCATCTCGCGGATCTCATCCTCGTTGGTGACCTGAGCGATCAGGCCGCGGGCCACCAGTTCTTCATAAATTCCCATGTTTTCTGATTCCTTTCCGATATTTTTGGCTTCCAGGGGGCAAGAAAAACGCCCCCTGTCGTGTTGACAGAGGGCGACGTAAATCGCGGTACCACCTCAGCTTCGCCGCCGCCTCACGGCATGCGGCCTCATCGGGTGCAGCAACACCCTATCGCTGTAACGGGCGAACCCGACACATTCCTAATAGGAGAGACCGTTCAGAAGGCTGCTCCGGGATGTATTCTCCTGCCGCCGCCTCTCCCCTTCTCACCGTCCAGGGGTTCTCTTTGCAGGCGTCATCGGCCGGATACTTCTTCCCTTCATCGCTGTTGCATATGAAGTTGCTTTGTATTATACCGTTCCTTCTCCCCGTTGTCAACGGGTCAGGCCAAGGTTTTTTTGAATTTGTCCGCCTGGTCCAGCAGCTCCCCGGCGCTCTCCAGCATGGTGGCGGATATGGACGCTCCGCCGGTAAGGCGGGCCAGCTCCTGCTGCCGCTGTGCTCTGTCCAGCTGCACCACCCGGGTAAAGGTGCGTCCGTCCTGCTCCCCCTTCTCCACAGAAAAGTGCGTATCCGCCATAGCGGCCAGCTGGGGCAGATGCGTCACGCACAGCACCTGCTTGGTGCGGCTGATACGGGCCATTTTCTCCGCCACCCGTTGGGCAGCTCGTCCGGACACACCGGTATCCACCTCATCAAATACCATGGTGCCCACCTGATCCTGCTCCGACAGCACGTTTTTCATGGCCAGCATGATCCGGGCCAGCTCACCGCCGGAGGCGATCTTGTGGATAGGCCGCAGCTCCTCGCCCACGTTGGCGGACATCAGGAAGCGCACCTGATCGGCGCCGTTTTCCGCCAGGGCCTGCTCCGTAAAGCAGATGGCAAAGCGGATCTTCCCCATATCCAGCTGCCGCAGCTCCGTGAGAATCTGCTCCTCCAGCCGTCCGGCAGCCTCATGCCGGGCCTGGGACAGGGCCTCCGCCGCCTGACGGGCGGCCTTTTCTGCCTTCTTCAGCTGCTTTTCCAGATGCAGCAGGGTGTCCCCCGCGTCCTGTATGTCGTCCAGCTCCCGGCGGCAGCGGGTCTGATACTCCAGCATCTCCTCCACTGTGGGGCCGTACTTCTTTTTCAGGCGGTACAGCTGATCCAGCCGTCCCTCCACCCGGTCCAGTTCCTGGGGTGAAAAGTCGAAATCCTCCCGCTTGTCCCGGATGGTATCCGCCAGGTCGTATATTTCACTGTACGCAGCCTCCAGCCGGTCGTACAGCTCTCCCAGCTCGGGGTCCAGCCCCCGTACCGATGCCAGGGATTCCTGGGCCTGACGCACCAGATTGGCCGCGCCATCACTGCCGTCGTCGCCGTTGAGGCAGAAATCCGCCCCGGATACAGCGGAAATGAATTTTTCCGCATTGTGCAGCAGTGTCCGGCGGCTTTGCAGCTCCTGCTCCTCGCCGGGACGCAGCTTGGCCCGCTCCAGCTCCTGGAGCTGATAGGTCAGGCTGTCCACCCGGCGGGCCTTCTCCGCCTCGTCCATTTCCAGAGCCTGCATCTGGCGGCGCAAGGCGGCCATGGCCTGGTATTTCTCGCGGTATTCCGTCAGCAGGCCCTCCGTCCGGCCGAAGCTGTCCAGATACAGCAGGTGCTGCTCCTCGTCCAGCAACTGCTGTCCGTCGTGCTGGCCGTGGATGTTCAGCAGGCGGCTGCCCAGGGTACGGAGTTGGGTCACCGTGACGGGGCGGCCGTTGACCCGGCAGACGTTTTTGCCGTCGCCGTGAATCTCCCGCTGCAGCAGCAGCTCCCCCTCCCAGGAAATTCCCAGGTCCTCCCCCAGCCGGGGCGGAACATCCGCAAAGCACGCGCTGACAAAGGCCATATCCGCCCCGGTACGGATCAGGTCCCGGGACGTCCGCTGGCCCAGCACGGCGCTGATGGAGTCGATGACAATGGACTTACCGGCGCCGGTCTCGCCCGTCAGGGCGTTGAAGCCGGGCCGGAACGCAATGTCCGCGCACTCGATGATGGCGATATTCTCAATGTGGAGCAATTGCAGCATCTGCGTATCCCTCCGCTGTCCTGCGCGATTTTCTGGCTGTCAGCGCAGCATTTCCTTGATTTCTTCCGTAAAATCCACGGCGCTTTCCGTGTCACGCATGATCAGCAGAGCCGTGTCGTCGCCAGCCAGGGACCCCACCAGATACGGCACGTCCATACCGTCCACGGCAGATCCCGCAGCATTGGCCAGGCCCGGCAGAGTCTTGATGACCACGATATTCTGGGCGTTGTCCACCGTCAGGACGCTCTCCCGGAAAATGGTGCGCAGCTTGTCGGCAAAATTCAGCTTGGTGCGGTGGGCAGAAACGGCATAGCGGTATTTTCCCTGCCCGGCTGGCTCCTTGATCAGGTGCAGCTCCTTGATGTCCCGGGAAATCGTGGCCTGGGTACTCTTGATCCCCTTGGCCTGGAGCCGCTCCAGCAGCTGCTCCTGGGTTTCGATAATCTCCTCGCTGATGATCTGGAGGAGTTGGTTCTGGCGGTCGTTTTTCATTTTTTAGAAGCCTCCGTTCCCATTTTTTTGTCCAGTATTTCGCAAAAGCTTTTTTTGGAGAGACGAACCAGCTTTGTGGTGTATTTTGAGGTGCTCACCCGCACCTGGTCTCCGTTTTTCAAAGAAAACGCTTTGCCGCCGTCTACGGAAAGATAGACGAATTTCCGGTTGGCATCCGCAGCTTCCACGGTGATCACATGGTCGGGTGACAGCACATAGGAGGACGAGCGGGTGGAATGGGGACATATCGGGGTCAGCAGCAGGTTTTTGGCGGTGGGCTCCACAATGGGGCCTCCGGCGGCCATAGAATATCCGGTGGAGCCGGTAGGGGTGGACACGATGATGCCGTCGCCGCCTACCCGGGTCAGGCGTCCCTCCTCCGTGAAGATATCCAGCCGCACCACCCGGGCGATGGACCCCTTTGAGATCACCGCGTCATTCAGGGCGATGTTGCTGTACACCTGCCGTCCTTCCCGCAGCACCGACGCATCCAGCATCATCCGGGATTCTACGGTAAACCGGCCCTCGGCCAGATCCCGCAGCCGGTCCAGCTCGTTGACCTCCAGCTCCGACATAAAGCCCAGACTTCCCAAGTTCACCCCCAGCACCGGCACGCTGTGCAGCGCCACGGTCCGGGCCAGATGCAGAATGGTACCGTCGCCGCCGAAGGCGATCAGCAGGTCAGCCGACCGGATCTCCTGCTGCAAGAGCCGCATGGGGATCCCCAGCTCCTCGCCATACCCCTCCCGCTGGAAGGGCAGGCACACAGAGGTCTGCATCCCCAGACTCTCCAGCATATCCCGGGACTGCTTGCAGACCTTCAGTTCACTGTCCCGGTACGGATTGGGACAAAGTATCACGCGTTTTGGTTTCATGCCGCTCACCTCAGTCCTTCAATTGGCTGTGAGACGCCTCCACGATCTCCGGCAGGGAAAATACGCCGGGTGTCCCCTGTCCGTGGCGCAGATAGCCCAGATATTCGATGTTTCCCTCGGGTCCCCGTATGGGAGAGTATGTAATTCCAAGCACTGTAAAGTTACTTTCCTTTGCATGCTCCAGAAAGGCCTCCAGCACCTCCAGGTGCACCGCCGGGTCCCGGACCACGCCTTTTTTTCCGACCTTTTCCCGGCCCGCCTCGAACTGGGGCTTCACCAGGCACACGGCCTCTCCCTCCGGGGACAGCAGTCCGTCCAGCGCCGGCAGGATCAGCCGCAGGGAGATAAACGACACGTCCACCGACGCAAAGTCCAGTTCCTCTGGGATCTGCTCATGGGTAAGATAGCGGGCGTTGGTGCGTTCCATGCACACCACCCGCGGGTCTCCCCGGAGCTTCCAGTCCAGTTGGCCGTAGCCCACATCCACAGCGTAGACCTTTGTGGCCCCGTTTTGCAGCATGCAGTCCGTGAAGCCGCCGGTGGATGCGCCGATATCGGCGCAGACCTTGCCGTCCAGGGTCAGGGAAAACGTCTGCATGGCCTTCTCCAACTTCAGGCCGCCCCGGCTGACATAGGGCAAAGCATGGCCACGCACCTGGATGGCGGCGGTATTGGGCACCGCCGTGCCGGGCTTGTCCACCCGCTGACCGTCAACAAACACACTGCCGGCCATGATAACGGCCTGGGCCTTCTGGCGGCTTTCCAGCAAGCCCTGCTCCACCAGCAGCACATCCAATCTCGTCTTATTGCTCATGCAGCATCTCCTCCACGCTGTGGGCTACGCTCCGGGCGTCCAGACCGAAGGCTTTGTATAACTGGTCCACCGTACCCTGGGGGGCAAACCGGCCGCCCAGATTTTTCAGCGTCAGACAGCGGGGCTCCATCCGCTCCTGGGCCAGGATAGCGGCTATGCGCTGCCCCACGCAGCCTGTGGCCATGCAGTCCTCCAGCACCAGCAGCCGCTCCGTACCGGAGAGAGCGTCCTTTACCTGCTTACTGCCCAGCGGGCAGATCTGATTCAGCTTCACCACCCGGACACGGATTCCCTTCTGCGTCAGAAGCTCCGCCGCATCCAGAGCCTGGTTCACCAGAATGCCATAGGTCAGAATGGCGGCATCATCGCCCTCACGCAGACACACAAACGTTCCGTCGCCGCCGTCATCCTGATAGCGGCCCTGGCCGCCCCGGGGATACCGCACCGCCACGGGGCCGTCCAATTCCTCCACCGCACGCCGCAGCATCCGCCGCAGCTCCGCAAAGCTGGCAGGACACAGCACCGTCATCCCCGGCACCTGGGACAGGTACATGGGGTCAAAGCAGCCATGGTGGGTCTCGCCGTCGGCGCCCACCAGCCCCGCCCGGTCCACGCCCAGCACCACATGGAGATGATTCAGCGCCACATCGTGCAGCAGCATATCATATCCCCGCTGCAAAAAGCTGGAATACACCGCAAACACCGGCACCATGCCCTGCTGGGCCATACCGGCGCACATGGCCACCGCATGGCCCTCGGCGATCCCCACGTCGAAAAAGCGCCGGGGCAGCGTTCTGGAAAAATCCGTCAAGCCTGTGCCCTCTACCATGGCGGCAGTGACGGCACAGATCCGTTCATCCTCCCGGGCCAGAGACAGAAGCTCCTGTCCGAATACATGAGAAAAGTTCTCCCCTGACGGTTTCAGAGCTCTTCCGGTTTTTACGTCAAAGGGAGCCACGCCATGGAACTGCCCGGGCTCCTTCTGGGCAAAGGGATAGCCCTTTCCCTTGACGGTATGCACATGCAGCAGCACCGGCCGGCGCATATCCCGGGCCAGCACCAGCATTTGGGTCAGCGTCTCCACGTCGTGGCCGTCCACCGGCCCCATATAGGTAAAGCCCATGTTCTCAAACACCGTGCTGCCGGGCAGCAGGGAATTCTTCAGAGCCGTTTTTACCTCGTGACTCATGGCATAGACCCGCTTACCGGTCTGACTGCCGGTAAGCATCTGGCGATAGCGGCGCTTGAACTCGTAGTATCCCGGCGTACTGCGCAGCCGGGACAAATGCCGAGACAGCCCCCCCACATTGGGTGCAATGGACATGCCATTGTCGTTGAGGATCACGATCAGCGGCTCGCCGCTGGCTCCGGCGTCGTTGAGTCCCTCAAAGCTCAGTCCGCCGCCCATGGCGCCGTCGCCGATCAGGGCCAGGACGCTGTAATCCTTTCCCTGGAGCGTACGGGCCCGGGCCATACCCAGAGCCACCGACACCGAGTTGGAGGCGTGTCCGGCAATGAACGCATCGTGAACGCTCTCCCATGGCTTGGGGAAGCCGGACAGGCCGCCGAACTGCCGCAGGGTATCAAACAGCTCCCGCCGTCCGGTCAGCGCCTTGTGCACATAGCACTGGTGCCCCACGTCGAACACCAGCCGGTCCACAGCGGTGTCAAACACCCGGTGAATGGCTACCGTCAGCTCCACCACCCCCAGGTTGGAGGCCAGGTGTCCGCCGGTTTTGGATACCTCATCCAGGAGAAACCCCCGCAGCTCACTGCAAAGCTGGCGGGCCTGATTCTCGTTGAGCCCCTTCACATCGGCGGGGCTGTCTATGCGGTCTAAAATCAAGTATATCGCTCCATTTCAGCGTGAGAGATGCAGGGCGTGCATGATGCGGGCCACCCGGTACACCACGCTGGTGCACTGGTTGATGGCCACGGTCTTTCCCAGGGCCTTGCCGCCGATGGTAATGCCGGAAATCAGCGCTGTGGCTCCGATGGAGATCAGCACCGACGAGGTGCTGAAGTCCCGCTGCAGATGCGTGACGATCACCGCCGCCGTGGAACCGCTGACGATGCCGCAGATATCGCCCACCACGTCGTTGCACACGGACGACACCTGGTTGGCATTTTGCAGCAGACGGATGGCTTCCCGTGCGCCCTTTTCCTTGTGGGCAGCCATGGAGTGGAAGGGCTTGGGGTCTGCCGCCGTAACGGCCACGCCGATCATGTCGAACACGATGCCCAGGCCGATGAACACGGCCAGCACCAGCGCCGCCACGATATAGCCGGTCCCCTCCAAAGCGGTGGAGGAGAAAAAGCTCAGCAGGGCCGACAGCACCACAGCCAGCAGAAACACCCGCAGAGCCCAGCCCCGGCCGCTTTTCTTTTTCCCGCCGTTTTTGTCCTTGCTCCTGTCGCGTTCGCTCAAGAGTAGATCCCTCGCTTTGTTGTTATAGTACACTGAACAGGGCAACGCCGAAGGTTAATCTTACGGCTTAGGTACGGGTTGGATTTCCCCGCAGCGCGCCTTCCGTCGCCGGTCAGGCGGTTTCCCGTTAGGCGCTGCGCCATGGTGTTGCCGGCCATGGGACCCGATTGCCACTTAGTCCGCACTGCAATCCCTCCGATGTCCCGTGAGGACAGCCTAGGTGATTTCCACAGCGGTCAGACCGTCTCTTAGCCTCTTTTGCAGCCAGGGTTTCAAGGGAATCAACACAGCCTCCCTGGCCGGGGAGACCGGTGCTTCCACTTCCCTATCCACCGTGCCCACGCAAGGCAGGCTACTCTGCACACAGCGTTACGGCAGTGAAGCCGGATAGCACCGCATTGCAGGTTCATCATCTGCCTCGTACACAGGTCGCTTGACCACAGAGGGAGTACGCCTGTGCACAACAGCAGGTCTCCACGGTAGCAGGGTCGGGTCCTCCATGCCATTGGAGGGCGCCCTACCACCGCAGACGCGGGGGCTCCCACGTCTCCCCCCAGCACCCACCCCAAACTGGGCGTAAGCAGCAGGCACCAGGGACTTCACAGTTGTGCCCTTTAAAGGATTTTTAGGCCCTTCTTACAAGACGGCAGATCCGACTAGGATACTGCGCCGCTGTTCAGTAATTAAGTATTTTAGCACACTTTTTCCAAATATTCAAGCATTTTATGCAATATATTCCGTATAAAATGCGGCAGGGACCGCCGCAAAACGGTCCCTGCCGGGAAAAATCACAGAATGATGCAGATCAGACCTCCGCTTCCCTCGTTGATGATGCGCTCCAGCGCCTCCCGCATTTTTTTCTGGGAATCCGTGGGCATCCGGCGCAGCTTTGCCTGCAGGTCGTCGCCCACGATCTCATTGAAGCTGCGGCCGAAAATGTTGGACTGCCAGAGCTTGCTGGTGTCTCCCTCAAACTCCTGGAGCAGGTAATTCACCATGTCCTCGGACTGCTTTTCATTGCCTACGATCGGCGATACCGTGGTGGCAATATCGGCGCGTATCATGTGAACAGAGGGCGCGCTGGCCTTCATGCGGACGCTGTATCGTCCGCCCTGGCGGACGATCTCCGGGTCCTCCAGGTTCAGGTCCTCCACGCTGGGCATTACGATGCCATAGCCGGTGTCCAGCGCCGCCTGCATGGCCGGGGCCATCCGGTCATACTCCTTCCGGACAGCGGCCAGGCTGGTCAGCAGCTGCATCAGGTCGCCGTCATCGGTGACGGTGAGGCCGGATTGCCGGCTGAGCGTCTCATAAAACAGCCCCCGCGGCAGGTCCAGGTCTGCCGCGGCGATGCCCACGCCCAAATTCAGGCTGCGGACAGATGAGGCGGAAATGTCCCCCTCCCCCTGGAGAGCAGACAGGCAATCCCGCAGCTGGCGCACATGGGCCAGGTCTGCCGTCTCCCGGCGCACCGCCTGATATACGCCGGTTTTGATGGGATGGTCCGGCGGCAGGGCCTCCACCCAGGTGGGCAGGAACAGATCCAGCTCCCGCAGCGGAAACTCATACAGCAGCCCCCGCAGCAGCTCGGTGATCTCCGGCTCCCCCAGCTCCAGACAGTTCACCGGCAGACACCGGACGTCGTACTGGCGCTGGATATCAGCGGCGATAGACTGAGCCCGGGGACTCTGGGGCTGGGCGGAATTCAGCAGCACCACAAAGGGTTTTCCCAGCTCCTGCAGCTCCCGAATCACCCGCTCCTCGGCCTCCAGATAATCCTCCCGTGGGATCTCCGTGACGCTGCCGTCGGTTGTGACCACAATGCCCACGGTGGAGTGGTCGCAGATGACCTTCCTGGTGCCAAGCTCCGCCGCCTCAGTCATGGGGATCTCGTGGTCAAACCAGGGGGTCATGACCATCCGGGGCGACAGATCCTCATACTGTCCCACAGCGCCGGGCACCATGTAGCCTACGCAGTCAATAAGCCGCACGGAGAACGTGACCCCCTCCTCCATGCAGACCTCCACCGCCTCCTCCGGAACAAATTTGGGTTCCGCCGTCATGATGGTGCGGCCGGAGCCGCTTTGCGGCAGTTCATCCCGCGCCCGGTCCCGGCGGTAGCTATCGTCGATATTGGGCAGCACCTGGGTCTCCATAAACCGTTTGATAAAGGTGGATTTTCCGGTGCGTACCGGACCCACCACGCCGATATAGATACTGCTGCCGGTGCGGGTCGCCATATCCTGATAAATGGATGCGGACTGATTCATGGTCCATTCCTCCTGCTCCATAACATCTTGTCTGGTGTACTACTGTATGCACCGATGGCGTTGGATAGACGGGAATATTTTGTCAAAAAGCTCAACAAACTGTTGATTATCAGTCAGCGTCTATGTTAGAATACAGGTCAGATAGATCGTTAAAAAGCCAACAAAGGGGAATGTGGATATGGAACAGTCCGGTACGGACCGTCGGGTGCGAAAAACGAAAAGTCAGCTGCGTCTGGCGCTGATGGAGCTGCTGGTGGAAAAAAGCGCAAAGAACATCTCTGTGCGGGAGCTGGCGGAGCGGGCGGATATCAACCGCGGCACCTTTTACATCCACTATCGGGACGTTGGCGACCTTTTGCAGCGCCTGGAGGATGAAATGGCCGACCGGCTGGCGGACCTGTGCAAGAGCCACAGGCCCGAGGACTCCGCACCGGGTCAGTTTCCCTTTCTGCGGGATCTGTACCGGTTCATCCGGGACAATGCAGATCTGTGCCGGGTGCTGTTGGGTCCCAACGGGGACATTGCCTATACCGACCGCATCTGCCGCATTCTGCGGGACAACTTTCTTTTTGATTTCCTGTCTCTGTTCTATCCGGGAGACCGGCAGCGGCTCAACAGTTTCTGTTCGTTTATCGTGTCAGGCAACCTGAACCTGGCGCTGGCCTGGCTGCGGGAGGGTGGGCAGGAATCACCGGATGAGATGGCCCAACTGGCAGGCGGCATCATCATGGGCGGCGTCAGCGCCCTGAAGCCCTGAAAGCAGCGCGTCCTCCGGCTATAAGCCGGAGGACTTTTTTCGCGCAGGATCAGTGCTTTTTCACCTTAGCCAGCCGGAAGCCGAAGAAAATGCCGCATACACCGCCCACAATGTGGGTCAGATGGGACACGTTGTCCGTTCTGGTAAGGCCGTCGGCGATCTCGCTGCCTAAGTAAAGGGCCACCACCAGCAGCATGGTCAGAGGAATGCCGCCCTTCTTCATCTCCGTAAAGGACGAGAGAACGATCATCATAAACACCACGCCGCTGGCGCCAAGCAGAGCGGAGTGGGGAAACAGCAGGAACTGCACCAGCCCCGTGGCAAAGGCGGTGACCGCGATCGTTGCCAGCAGATTCCGGCTGCCGTATTTTTCCTCCAGCCCCGGCCCTACCAGCAGCAGAAGCAGCATGTTGCTCATATAGTGGCTATAGCCCGAGTGGCCCAGAACGTGGGTAAAAAACCGCACATACGTCAGTGGGTCCGTCAGGGGCGCCCGGTAGACGCAGAACAGCCGGGCCGTGGAGGCTCCGCCGGTGGCGGAGTCCAGCACCAGCACCAGCAGGCTGAGGATGGCAAAGCTCAGCACCACCGGTGCGTTGAATCGGATGGCAAATCGTTTCACGAAAAAACCTCTTTCCAAATGTTCTGACTTCGATTATAATGGATGCATGGACTTTTGTAAACAAGGAGGCGCGTTTCGTGAAAAAACCGCTGAAGATCGTGCTGCTGGTGCTGGCGGCTGTGCTGCTGGTGGTCATCAGCTATCTGGCGTATGTGCTCATTGACTATCATCGGCTGGGGGATATGGACCTGGAGGTAGACCGTCAGGTGTCCCAGCCTGCTCAGACCGGATGTGAATACCATCTGCTGTCCTACAACATTGGCTTCGGCGCGTATGAGCCGGACTACGGCTTTTTCATGGACGGCGGAACGGAATCCTGGGCCTGGTCCCAGGAGCGCCTGACGGCCAACGTAGGGAACATCGGAGCCTTCCTGGCCCAGCAGGACGCAGACTTCTATCTCATCCAGGAGGTGGACCGGAACTCCACCCGCAGCTACCATGTGGACGAGGCCGCCATGCTGCGGTCCGTGCTGCCGGAGTATGACGAGACCTGGGCCCAGAACTATGATTCCCCCTTCCTGATGTACCCCCTGCGCCACCCCCATGGGGCGTCGGTGTCGGGGCTGATGACCCTGTCCTCTCTGACGGTGGACAGCGCCCGGCGGGTGGAGCTGCCCATCGAAAACAGCCTCATGAAGCTGGTGGACCTGGACCGGTGCTACAGCGTACACCGCATCCCGGTGGCCGGCGGCGGCGAGCTGGTGCTGTATAACCTGCACCTGTCGGCCTACACCTCCGACGGCACCATCGCCATGGAGCAGCTGAAGCTGCTGCTGGACGACATGCAGCGGGAGTATGCCGCAGGCAACTGGTGCGTGGCCGGCGGCGACTTCAACAAGGACCTGCTGGGCGACTCCGCCGCCTACTTCGGCGAGGCGGACCAGGAATACACCTGGGCCCAGCCCATCCCGGAGGACACCTTCAACGGGTACAATATCTCCCTGGTGGCCCCTCTGGACCCGCAGAATCCCGTGCCCAGCTGCCGCAATGCCGACGGTCCCTATCACCAGGGGCAGTATGTGCTGACGGTGGACGGCTTCCTGGTGTCCGACAACGTGACGGTAACGGACAGCGGCGTTGTGAACCTGGCCTTTGCCTACTCCGACCACAACCCCGTGGAAATGCGCTTCGTGCTGGAGAAATAAGATGGGCAAGTATGAAGGCTCATGGAGCGGCATGCGCCGATATCTGGAGCATGATATGCTGGCACCCTGTCTCTATGGCCGGGTGCGTTACGGCTGCACTGCCTATGTGGGGATGGACGGCTCCCGGATATTTGAAATATGCATCGACGGAAGGCCAGTAAAGCACTTTTCTCTGGAGACCGTCAACACCTGGTTCCTGGATAACGGCTATCGGCCCGGTCCCCGGCCTGTGGGCCTGGGGGAATACTGGAACGGCCTGTGGATGCTGCTGGACGAGGTGCCCCGTTCCCGCCGGACGGCGTACACCGATGATGAGTTCTGCGATGCGTTAGCCGCCTACCGAACACAGGACATTGCGGCCAGCCTTCACTCAGAAGACCCCCTGGTCCGGATGCTGGCGATTCTGGATCGCCGGGTGGGCAAGCGGACCCTGTCCGCTCTGCGGGACACTGTTTCCCAACAGCCGGAGTGGCTCCAGAACTTTTACCGGCTGCGGATGGATGCCGAGGATTTCCAGCACAAATTGTAAAAAAAGTGTCACCCTTTTTTGACAAGCCAAAAAAGCAGTGCTGCGGCGCAGTGCCGTGGCACTGCTTTTCTTCATATTCACGCCTTTCGCCCCCAGTGGGCCATATAGCGGAACGCGGCAGGCCAGAGTGCACCGGCGAACAGCACCATAATGCCATAGCGCACGGCCCCGGCCACACCGGGGCTGTGCAGCAGCGCCAGCAAGGGTGCCTTCAGCCCTGCCCGGATGCCCATCAGCAGCGCAAGGCCCAGCACCACCTTCAGAAGCTGCACCCACCACACGGCCCGGGTGTCGAAGTGGATATACCGCCGGTCCAGCCACCAGGAAATGCCGAAGCCCACCGTGGCCCCCAGCAGCTTCCAGCCGTTTTCCCGGCCGGAGGTCAGGTTGGCCGGATCCACGTCCGCCGGGAAGGGATGCACATACGCGAACACCAGGTACGCGGTGCCTGCCAGCAGCATCCCGGCCAGCAGTCCCGCCATCAGGCGGGGCCTGCGGCTTGCCTGACGGATCAGGGGATACAGCGCCAGCACCATCACCCCGGCCACGGCGAAGGACACCCCCACATCCAGGGGCGTATGCACCCCCAGATAGAGACGGGAAAACGACACCGCCAGCAGCACCGCCACGCAGGTCCACCGGACCCAGGGCCGCCGGGTGGACCGGGCGATGCCGCCGAAGGTAGCCACGGCATTCTGGGTGTGGCCGCTGGGGAAGGAATAGCCCGTGGCCTGCGCCCGGGCACTCTCCACAATGGTGAAATCCGGGTCCCGGACCCAGGGTCGGGGAATGCGGAACAGCAGCTTCAGAAACTGGTTCACCACCGTGCCGAAAAAGCCCATCAGCAGCAGGTAATACCCCTCCTCCTTGCTGACGCACCAAAAGATCAGGATCGCCGCCACCATGAACACGGTCTCCTCACCCAGATGGGTGACTGCTGAGAACACCGCGTCCCAGAACGGGGTCCGCAGGCGCTCCAGCGCATATAGCAAATTCATTGCCGTCCCTCCTTTTGGCGTTATTGTACCGTATTTTCCGTCCCGGCGCAAGAGGGAGCCGCGTCGCATATACTGTGGCAGAGGAGGGAGATACATGAGACGGGGAAATTGCGGCGCGGTCATCGGCGTGTGCGCACTGGGCCTGGGGCTGGGGATCCTGATCGCCGCCATCTTCCCGGTTGGTGCGCTGATGTTCCTGGTGGCGTTTCTGCTGATCGCCTGCGGGATCGTATGCTTAAAGGACGGGAGGTAACAACCATGAAGATCGTGATCTGGAAAGCGCCCCGGTGTCTGCGGGGCCTGCTGCGGCGGATGTTCGGCATCCGGGAATAACCCGGCGTTCTCCCGCATAGCCTTGGGACAGTGAAAACAAGGAGAGGACGGGAAACGCATGGAATTGGAGCTGAAATTTACGGAAGTCACCGGCTGTGAGCCGGTAGGCGACCTGGTGACTACCCAGGAGGAGTCCATGGAGACCGCTATCCCGGAATACTGCCCGGATATGGCCCGGATCGTGGACACGGTGGGTCAGCTGCGGCTGCGGGAAAAGCACCTGACCGGTCAGCAGCTCACCGTAAGCGGCAGCGTGGTGCTGACGGTGCTGTACACCTCGGAGGAGAGCGCGGGCCTGCGGAGCCTGTCCATGGAGGTGCCGTTTTCCTGCCAGGTGGAGGATAAACGGCTCATGGGCTGCACCGCCGTGTGCGTTGCCGGGCGACTGCTGCTGGCCGAGGCCCGGGCCGTCACGGCCCGGAAGCTGTATCTGCGTGTGATGCCGGAATTCACCGTGTCCGGCTATGCCAACCGGAGGCAGCGGCTGTGCTGCGGCGTCGGAGAGGACCCGGCCCTGCGGGTGCGGCGGCAGGAGACGGAGCTGGAGCTGCTGACGGCGGTGGAAGAACGGGAATTTTCCATCACTCAGGAGGCCGTGCCGGAGGGCCCGCCGCCGGAGGACGTACTGATGGAGCAGGCCGCCGCCCGGGTGGAGGAATGCCGGCGGGTAGGCAGCCGTCTGGTGGTAAAGGGTCAGGCAGAGGTGTGCGTTCTGTACCGCGGAGACAACCAGGAGCTGGCGGCCTATCGGACCGCGCTGCCCTTCTCCCAGCTGCTGGACGGCCTGGACCTGCCGGAGGATGCGGACGTGGAAGCCCGTATTCCGTGGGTCCACAGCGAGGCCCGGGTGCTCCGGACGGAAAACGGCCCCGCGTTCGGCATCACCGTCACGGTATGCGCGGCGCTGTTTGTCAGGCGCAGGCAGCAGATCAGCTGTATCGAGGACCTGTACAGTCTGCGGCAGGGGGCCCGGGGGCAGCAGGCGGGGGTGCGGCTCCCTGCCGGTGTCCTGGCGGCGGGAGACCCCCACCCAGGAGGCGGTGCAGCAGCTGGAGTTCGGCCAGGGCCGGCCTTTTGCGTATCTGACGGCGGCAGACTGCGGCGGCGTCAGCGTGGTGCAGGAGGGCGGCAGTCCGGCCCTGCGGTGTACGGTGCGGCTGCGGGTACTGTACCTGGACGAGAGCGGGACGCCGGTATGCGCGGAGCGCTCTGTGGAGGTAACAGCCCCGGTGTCCTGGGAGCCGCAGACGGTCCGCGCCGCCTGCGGCCTGCCGCAGCTGCAATTCACCGGCAGTGCCTGCCGTCTGGCGGTACCGGTGACCTTTGAGGCCTGCCAGTGCCGTCGCCGGCCGGTACCGGCGGGGTTGGGGGGGGGGGGTTATGGGGCCGCGACTGCTTTGA
>OGRA01001638.1_pt1 | contig 20762 bp, 15 predicted proteins | sample 1553351 | NCBI WGS metagenome assembly OGRA01 (sample SAMEA2580056, study PRJEB22360) | human gut metagenome | biome: human gut; feature: human-associated habitat; material: faeces | place: Denmark | collected 2008/2010
ACACCTACCTCAACAGCTTCAAAAATGAGGACGGCAGCGTGAACTGGCTGCCGGTGTGCGCCGACGCCCACGGCTTCGTGGTCAACCGCAGCCTGTTTGCGCAGTATGACATCCCGCTGCCCACCGATTACGCGAGCTTCGTTTCGGCCTGTCAGGCATTTGAGAAGGTGGGCATCCGCGGCTTTACCGCCGATTACGCCTACGATTACACCTGCATGGAAACGCTGCAGGGGCTTTCTGCTGCCGAGCTGACCACGGTGGACGGGCGCAAGTGGCGCACCGCTTACAGCGACCCCGCCAACACCACGCGGGTCGGGCTGGACGATACCATCTGGCCGGGTGCCTTCGAGCGGATGGCACAGTTCATTCAGGATACCCACCTCACGGCAGACGACCTGAACCTGACATACGATGACGTGATGGACCTGTTCCGGAACGGAAAAGTGGCCATGTACTTTGGCAGCTCTGCCGGCGTGAAGATGTTCCAGGATGAGGGCATCGACACCACCTTCCTGCCCTTCTTCAGCCAGAACGGCGAACCGTGGATCATGACCACTCCCTATTTCCAGGTGGCGCTGAACCGTGACCTAGAGCAGGACACGGCCCGCCGCGCAAAAGCCATGAAGGTGCTGGACGTCATGCTCTCCGAGGAGGCACAGAACCGGATCGTCTCGGAAGGGCAGGACATTCTGAGCTACAGCCAGGACGTCCCCCTGCGCCTGACCGATGCCATGAAGGACACCCGCTCTGTGGTAGAAGAAAACCACATGTACATCCGCATCGCCTCCAACGATTTCTTTGCCATCTCCCAGGACGTGGTCTCCCAGATGATCGCAGGCAAGCTCACGGCAAAGCAGGCCTACCAGGCGTTCAATGCCCAGCTTCTTGCGGACGAGGAGCCTGCTGCGGACGAGGTCGTGCTGACCTCTGAGAAACGCTATTCCAACGTGTTCCACAAAGACGGCGGCACCGCCTCCTTCTCCGTTATGGCGAACACCCTGCGCGGCCTTTACGGCACCGATGTGCTGCTCGCCGCCGCAAACAGCTTTACTGGCAGTGTGCTGCAGGCCGACTACACCAGACAAATGGCAGCTTCCATGATCATGCCGAACGGCCTGCGGGCTTACCAGCGCACGATGACCGGCGCGGAACTGAAGGAGATCGTCCGCGCCTTTGTGGAAGGCTGCGAGGGCGGCTTTGTGCCCTTCAACCGCGGCTCCCTGCCGGTGGCCAGCGGCATCGCACTGAATGTTCAGGAGAACAGTGGCAGCTACACCCTGACCGGCATCACCCGGAACGGCCAGCCGCTCCGGGATGACGACACCGTGACTGTGACCTGTCTGGCCACGGCCAGCCAGATGGCACCGCTGCTTTCCGGCGAAAACGGCGCGTTTCCCTGCCTTGACACGCCGGTCAAGCAGGCCTGGCGCGAGGCTCTCTCCGGCGGCGGCGTGGTGCTTGCAGAGCCGGAACACTACATGACACTGAGGTGAACAACATGCCAGACGAAAAGCACGAACCCAACCGAAACGGCCATTTCCGGCAAAAATTGTTCTCTGCTGCTGCCATCCTTCTTCTGGTCTTGCTGGCAGCCAGTTTCGGCATTCAGTATCTCTCATTCGTGTCGCAGACCATCTATCAGGAAAGCACCTCGCATCTGGAAGAATTGCTGCACAAATCCAACAATATGCTGAAAGAGATGGTGCGCAAGAACGTGAGCTATCTGCACCTGTACAACTGCTTTCTGGAAAGCACCTCGGACGCGGACGCAATTCAGGCATATATCGAGAAAGCGCAGCAGGACATCGGATTTGCCGGCTTCTACTTCCTTTCCTATGACGGCAACTACATGACCGTGACCGGGGAAACAGGCTACCTTGGCTTGCAGACAAATCTGGACGAAAAGCTCGCCGATGGCGAGGATATCGTGGTGAACGCAGCACTTCCCGGCAAGGCGCAGATGCTTGTGTTCATCTGTCCCGAAACACAGGGCAGCTACCGGGGCTTTGCCTACGATGCCGTTGCCATCTCTTATTATAATAATGCGGTGCTGAAGCTGCTGGACAACTCTGCGTTTCAGGGCAACGCCAGCAACTATGTGATCTACCGGGATGGACGGGTCGTCATCGACAATTCCGTAAACCGCAAGAAAACGATCTACAACTTCATTGCGATGCTGCGCGACTCTTCCGACCTTTCCGAGGAGGAGATCCTTACGCTTTCGGATGATTTTGCGCAGGGCCGCAGCGGAAACATGAAGGTAACGCTGGGCGACACCCGTTATTATCTGGTCTACGAGGGCACGGCGGTGCACAACTGGACGATGGTGGGGCTTGTGCCGGTCAACATCGTCAACGCCAGCCTGGACAAGCTGTGGTTCCGCACGGTGCAGATCGTAACGGGCATCGCCGTCGGTCTTGCCGCCGCCATCATCCTGCTCATCCTGCGCCGGAACCGCACCACCCTGCACCAGAAAAATACCGAGATCCTGTACCGTGACGAGCTGTTCCAGAAGCTCTCGCTGAACGTGGACGACGTGTTCCTGATGCTGGACGCAGAGACCTCCAAGGTGGATTACGTCAGCCCGAACGTCGAGCGCCTGCTGGGCATCCCGTGGAAAGAAGTCCGCCAGGATGTCTTTGTGCTGGACAAGCTGCACCCGAACGGCTCCCCGGCGCACGGCAAAAACGTTCTGGAAGGGCTTCTCAGCGGGCAGCAGCGCGAATGGGATCTTGAGTATGAGCATCAAAAGACCGGGGAGCGCCGCTGGTTCCATAACATCGCCATAGGCAGCGAGGTAGAGGGCCGGACGAAATACATCCTGGTGCTGTCGGACCGCACCGCCGACAAACAGGCGAATCAGGCCCTCTCGGAGGCCGTTGCGGCCGCCGAGACCGCCAACCGCGCCAAGAGCACCTTCCTTTCCAATATGTCCCACGATATCCGCACCCCCATGAATGCCATCATCGGCTTCACCACACTGGCGGTCAGCAACATCGACGACAAGGAGCGGGTGAAGGATTACCTCACCAAGACCCTCGCTTCCAGCAACCACCTGCTCTCCCTCATCAACGATGTGCTGGACATGAGCCGCATCGAAAGCGGAAAGATCCCTCTGGAAGAGACCGAGGTCAACCTCTCGGATGTGCTGCACGACCTGAAGACCATCGTCAGCGGGCAGGTCCATGCAAAGCAGCTGGATCTGTATATGGACGCCATGGATGTGACCGACGAGGATGTCTACTGTGACAAGACCCGGCTGAACCAGGTGCTGCTGAACCTGCTGTCCAACGCCATCAAGTTCACCCCGGCGGGCGGCATGGTCTCGGTGCGGGTGCGGCAGCTTGCGGGTCCGATGCACGGCTGCGGGCAGTATGAGTTCCGCGTCAAGGACAACGGCATCGGCATGAGCCCGGAGTTTGCCCAAAAGATCTTTGAGCCCTTTGAGCGGGAGCGCACCTCCACGGTCAGCAAGATCCAGGGCACCGGCCTTGGCATGGCCATCACCAAAAACATCGTGGATATGATGGGCGGCACCATCGAGGTGCAGACAGAGCAGGGCAAGGGCACCGAGTTCATCATCCGTGTGCCGCTGCGCGCGCAGGCGGAACACCGCCCGGTGGAAAAGATCACCGAGCTGGAGGGCCTGAAGGCGCTGGTGGTGGACGACGATTTCAACACCTGCGACAGCATGACCAAGATGCTGGCCAAGGTGGGAATGCGCTCGGAGTGGACCCTCTCCGGCAAGGAGGCCGTGCTGCGCGCACGGCAGTCCATCGAGATGAGCGATGCCTACCATGCCTACATCATCGACTGGCGTCTGCCGGATATGAACGGCATCGAAGTCACCCGCCAGATCCGCAGCCTGAACGACGACACCCCCATCATCATCCTGACCGCCTACGACTGGTCTGACATCGAGGTGGAGGCAAAGGCCGCCGGTGTGACGGCGTTCTGCTCCAAGCCCATGTTCCTCTCCGACCTGCGCGAGACCCTGATGAGCGCCCTCGGCCAGAAACGGACGGACGCCACGCAGGAGCTTCTGCCCGAAAAAGAGGAAGACTTCAAGGGCCACACCGTCCTGCTGGTGGAGGACAACGAGCTGAACCGCGAGATCGCGCTGGAAATTCTGCGCGAGTACGGCTTCCAGGTCGATACGGCCGAAAACGGCGCGGTGGCGGTGGAAAAAGTCCGCACCAGCGCACCGGGCCGCTACGATCTGGTGCTGATGGATGTGCAGATGCCGGTCATGGACGGCTACACCGCCACCCGGCAGATCCGCGCTTTGGAGGACCCGGCGCTGGCCGGGATCCCCATCCTCGCCATGACGGCCAACGCCTTTGACGAAGACCGCCGCAACGCACTGGCAAGCGGCATGAACGGCTTTTTGTCCAAGCCGATCATCGTCGGCGACCTGGTGCAGGAGCTGCGCAAGATCTTATAAGATGCGCGCTCCCCTTTCCCGCCGTCTTGACAAGCCCGGCGCATCTGGTACAATACAACAAAGGCTCTGCGGCGGCCTCTTTACAGCTTGCGGCCGTACACTCCGGGAAAGGAACTTCATCATGGATTCGAACACCAAACGCTCTCTGCTCGTCACCGTTGTGGGGGTAACACTTTTTGTTGCACTGCTGCGGTTTTCGGATGTGCTCGCCTTTGCGGCACGTCTTGTGGATCTGGTGCTGCCCATACTGGCGGGCGGCATCCTGGCACTTTTCATCAACGTGCCCATGACCGGGCTGGAAAAGCGGCTGAAGCAGCTGTTCCGCAAGGCCAAAAAGCAGCCGCCGGATAAGACCCTTCATCTCCTCAGCTTTTTCATCACGCTGGTCGGCATCGTGCTGGTGCTGGTGCTTGCGCTGACCCTGCTGGTGCCGGAACTGGTCAAATCGTTCCACAGCCTTTATCTGCAGATCGAGTCGAACATCCCCCGCTGGACCGCCTACCTCAGCGCACAGGACGCCGACATGGGCTGGCTGATGCACTGGCTGGAGGGCATCAACTGGGAGCAGTTGCTCCACAAAGCCGCCGACAGCATCGACAAGGTGCTGGTCAATGCGGTGGGTGCCGTGTCCGCCACGGTGAACGTCATCGTGACGGCCTCCTTCGCCCTCATCATCTCCGTCTATCTGTCGCTTGGGACGGAGAGCCTTGGCCGACAGGCCCATACGCTGGTGTGCGCGTATCTGAAGCCCCGCCACGCCGCCGGGCTGCTCCGGTTCTGCCGGCTGTTCCGGCAGTCCTTCGCCAATTTCCTGACCGGCCAGTGCAGCGAGGCGGTGATCCTCGGCGTTCTCATGGCCTTTGCATTCTCCGTTTTCCAGCTCCCCTACGGCAGTCTGGTGGGGATGCTGACCGCCATCTGTGCCATCATCCCCTATGTGGGTGCCCTCATTTCCTGCGTGGTCAGCGTGTTCCTTGTGCTGCTGGTGGACCCGATGCTGGCGGTGCGCTGCCTCATCGTTTACCTCGCGGTGCAGTTCATCGAGAACCAGTTCATCTACCCCCGTGTCGTGGGCAAGTCCGTCGGGCTTTCGCCGCTCTACACCCTGATCGCCGCCATGATCGGCGGCAACCTCTTCGGCATCCTCGGCATCATCTTCTTCATCCCGCTGACGGCGGTGGTCATCGAGCTTGTGAAAGAGGATGCCTGCCGACGCCTGCAAACCAACGGGAACCAATCATGACCCCCAGCCCCCGGAACGCGCCCGCCGCGCTTCGGGGGCGTTTTTTGTCGGCCCGGCCCTGTTTGCCGGGTTTCTTTTTTCTTGCCTTTTCCCCCGGTGTGTGCTATACTTTTCCTCGAACTGAATAGAAAACAGCAGGTGCGTTCCGCCCATGCCTCCGGGCAGCGGCAGGAACGTTAAAAGGGAAGCGGGTGCAGATCCCGCACGATCTCGTCACTGTGATAAGGGAGTCTACTGTCCGGGTGCTTTGGGCACCGGCCACTGAACCGTCCGGTCTGGGAAGGCGGCAGCAGGCGTTGAACTTTCAGTCAGGAAACCTGCCCGCTGTTGGTACGGGGGCATCTGCCCCAGATCACGAGGAATTGGTTGTACCAAAAAGCCCGAACCGTTGTAAGGGGTCTTTTTGTTTTGCCGTCCCGCAAGCAAAAAGGCCCTTTTTTCGTTGTTCGGGTCCTCTTTCCTGTGCCCTTCTGTTCAGCGCCGCAATGTTTCAGACAGGAAAGGAAGCTTACACATGAGAAAACGCACTCTCCACAAGACGGCGGCCGCCCTGACCGCCCTGGCACTCTGCGCCGGTGTTCTGACCGGCTGCGGCGGGGCCGCAAGTTCCACCGCTGCCTCCAGCACGGCAAGCTCTGCCGCTGCCAGCAGCGAAGTTTCGAGCGAGGAGGCCGATGAATTGGCCGCAAAGAATGTCGCAGACCTGATCGACGCCATCTACGTGCAGGAGCGCACCGATGACACGGACGCCCAGTGCGCTGCCGCCAAGGCTGCCTGGGACGCCCTGACCGACGCCCAGAAGGAGCTGGTGGAAGGCGAAGAGGCCGACCCCGACTACTTTGGCCGCGACACCGGCGATGCCTCCAAGGATGACCCCCGCAACGCGGACGACATCGGCGAGAACGAGCTGCTGGTCGTCAGCTTCGGCACCTCCTTCAACGCTAGCCGCGCCGCCGACATCAAGGGCATCGAAGATGCTCTGCAGGCGGCCTATCCGGACTGGTCTGTCCGCCGCGCCTTCACCGCTCAGATCATCATCAACCATGTCCAGGCCCGCGACGGCGAGAAGATCGACAACATGCAGCAGGCCATGGACCGCGCTGTGGCCAACGGCGTGAAGAATCTGGTCGTCCAGCCCACCCACCTGATGCACGGTGCCGAGTACGACGAGATGATGGAGATGATCGACAGCTACCGCGACAAGTTCGAGTCCGTCGCGGTGGCCGAGCCCCTGCTGGGTGAGGTCGGCGCAGACGCCGCTGTCACCAACTCCGACAAGGAAGCCGTCGCCAAGGCCATCACCGCTGCTGCCGTGAAGGATGCCGGTTTCGACAGTCTGGATGCAGCCGCTGCCGAGAAGACCGCATTCGTCTTCATGGGCCACGGCACCTCGCACACCGCAAAGGTCAGCTACAGCCAGATGCAGACCACCATGCAGACTCTCGGCTATGACAATGTCTTCATCGGCACCGTCGAGGGCGAGCCGGAGGAGACCGCCTGCGAGAACGTCATCGAGGCCGTCAAGGCTGCCGGTTATACCAAGGTCGTTCTGCGCCCGTTGATGGTCGTTGCCGGTGACCATGCCAACAACGACATGGCTGGTGCGGATGATGACTCCTGGCTGAGCCAGTTCAAGGCTTCCGGTGCATTTGAGGAAGTGGACACCCAGATCGCCGGTCTGGGCGAGATCTCCGACATCCAGCAGCTCTACATCGCACACACCAAAGCTGCGATCGAGTCCCTGAACGGCTGATATCGTGTGCCCCAATGCCCGAAGGGAGTGATCTTTTCGGGCATTTTTTATGGAGGATGCCCCCGCGTGAGGAGGCACCCTCCCCCCATGGGCAGTTCTCTGCCCACTCAAATCTGATCGCGAGGTATTTTGATCTATGCACTGCAAACAGTTTCTTTCCCTTTCCGTCGCTTCCCTGCTGCTGGCTGCTGCCCTGACCGGCTGCGGAGCGGCCTCTTCCACTGCAAGCTCTGCCGCAGGCTCGGAGGCCGCTTCGTCTGTGGCCTCCTCTGCGGCTGCATCCGAGACCACTGCCGCCGCCCTGCCGGACGGCGTCTATACCGCCGACTTTGACACCGACAGTGGCATGTTCCACGCGAACGAAGCCTGCGACGGCAAGGGCACCCTGACGGTCGAAAACGGCACGATGACCTTCCACGTCAGCCTCGCTTCCAAGAAGATCGTCAACCTGTATGTCGGCATGGCCGCAGACGCCGACGCCAACAAAGCCGACTGGCTGCTGCCCACCACCGACACCGTCACCTACTCCGACGGCACCTCCGAAGAGGTCTACGGCTACGACATTCCCGTCGCCGCCGTGGACGAGGACTTCCAGCTGGCTCTTCTGGGCACCAAGGGCAAGTGGTACGACCACACCGTCAGCATCCGCAATGCGGAGCCCAAGGCGGAAGCGGCTGCTGAGACGCCCGCCGACGGCGAATACAACGTCCAGGTCGTGCTGGAGGGCGGTTCCGGCCGCGCCACGGTGGACAGCCCCGCCGCGCTGACCGTGGCCGACGGCAAGATGACCGCCACCATCGTCTGGAGCAGCCCCAACTACGACTACATGATCGTGGACGGCGAGAAGTATCTGCCCACCAACACCGAGGGCAACTCCACCTTTGTGATCCCCGTTGCCGCGCTGGGCACGCCCCTCTCCGTCACGGCCGACACCGTGGCCATGAGCACCCCGCACGAGATCGAATACACCCTGACGTTCACGCTGGCATAACGGCTTTCCCCCTTTGTGGGGCAGCTGTTGTCCGCGCACCTTCGAAGGCGCAAGGCTGATACCATGAAACTGACCAGACAACAATTCTTAAAAGCGCTCCCCGCCTCTGCGCTTCTGCTGGCGGGCTGTGCGGCAAAGCAGACGGCCCCGGCCAACACGGAAGCGCTGGTGTTCGACCACGCCTATCCGCTGGACTACGCCCGGCAGTTCACCGCCGACTGCTACGAAGGCGGCTCTACCCTGCTGACCCTGACCGGGTCAGGGGAACAGTTCCTCGTCCTGCCGGAAGATGCCGCCGAGGTGGACGGCCTGCCCGCCGGGGTCACGGCCCTGCGCCAGCCGGTGCAGAATATCTATCTCGTCTCCACCTCGGTGATGGACCTGTTCCTCCATCTGGACGCGCTGGACTGCATCACCCTCTCCGGCACCCAGGCCGCCGGCTGGCATCTCGACGAAGCCAAAGCCGCCATGGAGGCCGGGCGCATCGCCTACGCGGGCAAGTACAGCGCCCCGGACTATGAGCAGATCCTCGCTTCCAACTGCAGCCTTGCCATTGAGAACACGATGATCCTCCACACACCGGAGGTCAAGGAGCAGCTGGAACGGTTCGGCATCCCGGTGGTGGTGGAGCGCTCCAGCTACGAGAGCAGTCCGCTGGCCCGGATGGAGTGGATCAAGTTCTGGGGCATCCTGCTGGGCCGGGAGACCCTCGCCGAGCAGGTGTTCCAAAAGCAGGTGGAGCGCATCCAGCCGCTTCTGGAACAGGCCCCCACCGGCAAGACCTGCGCGTTTTTCTCCATCACGGCCAACAACCTCGCCACTGTCCGCAAGGGCGGCGACTACGTGGCCCAGATGATCGGGATGGCCGGGGCCGATTATGTGTTCTCCGACCTGACCGACAGCGGCAATAACCTTTCCACCATGAACCTCCCGTTGGAGGATTTCTACGCCGGGGCAAAGGACGCCGATGTTCTCATCTACAACAGCACCATTGAAGGCATGGTCGCCACCATCGACGAACTGGTGGCAAAATGTGCCCTGCTGGCCGACTTCCGGGCCGTGCAGAACGGGAACGTCTGGTGCACCACCCAGAGCTTTTTTCAGCAGAGCATGGAGCTGGCCGATTTTGTGATCGAGCTGCACCGCGTTCTGACCGAGGACGCCCCCGACGGCCTGCAATTCCTGACACCGGTGACGTAACTTCCCCAGAAAGGACCCGCATGACTACCAAAAAACGCCTTCTCTTCTCCTATGGCATCCTGGCCGTTCTGCTGGCGGTGCTCTTTGCCGCCAACCTCTTCTGGGGCAGCGTGGCACTGACGCCGGAGGCCGTGCTTTCGGCCCTGCTGGGCCGCGGGCAGGACGCGCTCTCGGTGCGCATCATCACCCAGCTGCGTCTGCCCCGCGCCGTGATGGTCGTGCTGCTGGGCGCAGCGCTCTCGGCGGCGGGCTATCTGTTGCAGACCTTTTTCGCCAACCCCATCGCCGGGCCCTTCGTCATGGGCATTTCCAGCGGGGCCAAGCTGGCGGTAGCGCTGGTCATGGTGGTGTTCCTGAACCAGGGGCTGCTCACAAGCTCCCTCACCCTCATCCTGGCCGCGTTCGCGGGGGCCATGGCGGCCATGGCCTTTGTGCTGGCGGTCTCCCGCCGGGTGCAGCGGATGAGCATCCTGGTCATCTGCGGCGTCATGATCGGCTACATCTGCTCAGCCATCACCGAATTTGTGGTGGCCTTTGCGCAGGACTCGAACATCGTCAACCTCCACAACTGGTCGCAGGGCAGCTTTTCCGGCATGACCTGGGGCAATGTCCGGGCGGCGGCGCTCGTAGTCCTGCCCGCGCTGGCGGCAGCGTTCTGCCTGTCGAAGCCCATGTCCGCCTACCAGATGGGCGAGGCCTACGCCCAGAGCGTCGGCGTCAACGTCAAGCGGTTCTCCCGCACACTGGTGCTGCTCTCCAGCCTGCTGGCCGCCTGCGTCACGGCTTTTGCCGGGCCGATCTCCTTTGTGGGCATCGCGGTGCCGCACCTCGTCAAGCAGCTGCTGGGCAGCGCCCGGCCGCTGTTCGTCCTGCCGGGCTGCTGCCTGGGCGGGGCGGCGTTCTGCCTGCTGTGCGACCTCATCGCCCGCAGCCTGTTCGCCCCCACCGAGCTTTCCATCAGCGCCGTGACGGCGGTGTTCGGCGCACCGGTGGTCATCTGGCTGCTCATCCGCCGGAATCAGGAGGGTGCACGATGAATGAATTTTCCTGCGAGGCACAGGACCTCGCCGTCGGCTACGGCAAAGCACCGCTGGCCGAGCATATCGCGCTGGGCGTCCGACCAGGGCAGATTCTGACCCTCATCGGGCCGAACGGCGCGGGCAAATCCACCCTGCTCAAAACACTGGCGGGCCAGCTGGCCCCCATGGGCGGCGCGGTGCTGCTGGACGGACAAGATCTGACCGCCTACACCGGCAGCGCCCGCGCACAGCGGCTCGCCCTCATGCTCCCCCACACCCGCCGCACCGAGCTGACCACCTGCTTCGAGTTTGCCGCAGCCGGGCGCATCCCCTACACCGGGCGGCTGGGCCTCCTCTCCGAGGCCGACCGGCAGGCCGTGCGCGACGCGCTGGCTCTGGTGGGAGCTTCCGCTCTCGCGGAGCGGGACTTCAACTGCATCAGCGATGGCCAGCGCCAGCGCATCCTGCTGGCCCGCGCCATCTGCCAGCAGCCGGAGGTCATCCTATTGGACGAGCCGACGTCTTTTCTGGACATCAAGGGCAAGATCGAGCTGCTGAGCATCCTGCAAACACTGGCCCACACGCAGCACCTTGCCGTCCTCGTCAGCCTGCACGAGCTGGACATGGCGCAGAAGATCGCGGACGCCGTGGTCTGCGTCTCCCCGCAGGGCGTCTCCGGCGTTCTGACACCCCAGGAGGCTTTTGCGCCGGAGAACATCCAGACCCTCTACCGCCTGAGCCGGGAGCAGTACGAAACGCTGTTCGGCCCCCCGAAGCCTGCGAAGCCAAGATTCGAGCACTACGTCCGCAGCGGGCAGAAACTGCTGCGCTGCGGCTACACCACCGGCACCTGTGCAGCGCTGGGCGCGGCGGGCGCGGCCCGGCTGCTGCTGACCGGAAAGGCCCCGGAGACGGTGGCGCTGCGCACACCGAAGGGCATCGTCGTGGAGGTGGCCCCGCTGTTCTGCCGCCGCACCGGGCCGGGGGCCGAATGCGCCATCGAAAAGGACGGCGGCGACGATGTGGATGTGACCACCGGCCTGCCCATCGTCGCCACGGTGGAGCTGCTGCCCGGCACCACTGAAGTCCGCATCGCGGGCGGGCCGGGCGTAGGCCGGGTGACCCGGCCGGGGCTGGACCAGCCCGTAGGCGAAGCCGCCATTAACCACGTCCCCCGCCGGATGATTGCCGAAGCCCTGCAGCGGGAGGCCGAAACGGCATGCTACACCGGCGGCTTTGCCGTGACGCTCTCCATTCCGGGCGGCGAAGAGGTGGCCCGGCGCACCTTCAACCCCCACATCGGGGTCGCGGGCGGGCTGTCCATCCTCGGCACCAGCGGCATCGTGGAGCCCATGAGCCAGCAGGCCATTCTGGATACCATCCAGCTGGAAATGAACCAGGCGGCGCTGCGCGTCCAAACCGAAGCCGGGCCACGGCGGCTCATCCTGGCCCCCGGCAACTATGGGCTGGACTACCTTGGCACGGCCTACCCGGAGTTCGCTTCCATCCCGGTCGTCAAGACCTCCAATTTCATCGGCGACACGCTGGATATGGCCGCTTCTGCCGGGTTTGAGGACGTGCTGCTCGTGGGTCATGTGGGCAAGCTCTGCAAGCTGGCGGGCGGCATCATGAACACTCACTCCCACACGGCGGACTGCCGCACCGAGCTGTTCTGCACCCACGCCGCCCTCTGCGGGGCCAGCCGGGAGACCTGCCGCGCCCTGTTCGAAGCCGCCACCACTGACGCCTGCCTCGACCTTCTGGATGCGGCAGGCCTCCGCGCCCCGGTGCTGGAAAGCCTGCTGGCGGCGGTGCAGCTCCATCTGGACCGCCGCGCCGCCGGGGCGTTCCGGGTGGGTGCCATCCTCTTTTCGACCCAGCACGGCCCGCTGGGCCAGACTGAAACGGCGACACAGATCCTGAACGACTGGAAGGAGCGATAATATGGTACATTTTGTTGGTGCCGGGCCAGGCGCGCCGGACCTCATCACCCAGCGCGGCGCGGCCCTGTTGCAGGGGGCCGACTGCATCATTTATGCGGGCAGCCTTGTCAACCCGGCCCTGCTGGGGCTGGCAAAGCCGGGCTGCGCCATCTACAACAGCGCCGAGATGACGCTGGAGCAGGTGCTCGGCGTGCTGCGGCAGATGGAAGCCGTCGGCAAGACCACCGTGCGGCTCCACACCGGCGACCCCTGCCTGTTCGGAGCCATCCGGGAGCAGATGGATGCGCTGGATGCCGACGGGATCGCCTACGATGACACGCCCGGCGTTTCCAGCTTCTGCGGCGCGGCGGCCGCACTGAACGCCGAGTACACCCTGCCCACCGTCAGCCAGACGGTCATCATCACCCGGATGGAGGGCCGCACCCCGGTGCCCGAACGGGAAACGCTGGCCCGCCTTGCTTCCCACGGGGCTACGATGGTCATCTTCCTCTCCATCGGCCTCGTTGACAAGGTGCAGGAGGCTCTGCTGCATGGGGCCTACACCCCCGGAACGCCTGCCGCTGTGGTCTACAAAGCCACCTGGCCGGAAGAGAAGATCGTGCGGTGCAGCGTGGGAACGCTGGCCGAAAGCGTCCATGCGGCGGGCATCACCAAGACCGCGCTCATCGTGGTGGGCGACTTCCTCGGCACCCGGTATGAGCGCAGCCGGCTCTACGACCCCGCCTTTACGACCGAATTCCGCAAAGGAGCCGACGCATGAGCCGCGCCTATGCCGCCTTTACCGAGACCGGGCTGGCGCTGGCAGAAACACTGGCGCGCGCTCTGCCCGGCCCTGTGACCCGCTGCGGGCACGGCGGGCCTTCGCTGGCGGAGTGGACCGCCGCCGCGTTTGCCCAAAACGAGGCCCTGATCTTTGTGGGGGCTGTGGGCATCGCGGTGCGAGCCATCGCGCCGTTTTGCCGCAGCAAGGCCAGCGACCCGGCGGTCGTGGTCGTGGACGAATGCGGACACTTTGCGGTGCCGCTGTTGTCCGGCCATCTGGGCGGTGCCAACGATCTGGCGCGAGCCATCGCGGCCCTCTGCGGGGCCGTCCCGGTCATCACCACGGCCACCGATGCCCACGGCCTCTTTGCCGTGGACGAGTGGGCAAGGCATCAAAACTGCCGGGTGCTGGAACCCGAACGCATCAAGACTGTCAGCGGGAAACTGCTGGCCGGGGAGCCGGTCTACTTCTGGTCGGAGTTTCCCATCGCAGGCCCGGCCCCGGCCGGGGTGAATGCAGCACCAGCGCCGGAAGCTGCCGACTTTGCCCTGACCCTCTCCCCCGCCGGGAATGCCCTGCATCTGGCTCCGCGCATCGGGGTGCTGGGCATCGGGTGCCGGCGCGGGACGACGGCAGAGCAGCTGGAAGCCGCCTTTTCCGCCTTCTGTGCCGCCCACACACTGGCCCCGCAGTGCATCGCAGCCGCCGCCAGCATCGACCTGAAGCAGAACGAGGCCGGGCTTCTTGCGTTCTGCGCGGCACACCGGTGGGGCCTCTCGTTCTTCTCTGCCGAAGCGCTGCAGACCGCCCCCGGCAGCTTTACCTCTTCTGCCTTTGTCCGGAACGTCACCGGTGTGGACAATGTCTGCGAGCGGGCAGCCGTTTTGGCGTCCGGCGGGAGCATCCGCATCCCCAAACAGGCGGGCGGCGGCGTGACCTTTGCGCTGGCCCTTTCCCCCTTTGCCCCAGATTGGAGGGTTCTTTCATGACGAACACCGTTTTTGTGGTCGGGCTTGGCCCCGGCGGCCCGCAGTTTCTGACCGCACAGGCGCAGAGCGCCTTAACGCAAGCCGAGGTGCTGTGCGGCTATACGGTCTATCTGGACCTTGTGCGCCCCTATTTCCCGGAAAAAGAATATTATTCCACCGGCATGACCCAGGAGATCGACCGCTGCCGTTGGGCGCTGGAAACGGCCCGGCACGGCAAAGTCGTTGCGCTGGTCTGCTCCGGCGACGCTGGGGTCTACGGCATGGCCAGCCCCCTGCTGGAGCTGGCTGAGCAGTTCCCGGAGGTCGCCGTGGAGGTGGTGCCCGGCCTGACGGCGGCTCTCAGCGGCGGGGCCGTGCTGGGTGCCCCGCTGGCCCACGATTTCTGCGTCATCTCCCTGTCGGACCGGCTGACCCCCTGGGCCGTCATCGAGCGGCGGCTGGCGGCAGCGGCGATGGGCGATTTCTGCGTCGCACTGTACAATCCTTCTTCCAAGGGCAGGCCGGACTATCTGGCCAGAGCCGTCCGCATCCTGCTAGACCACGGCAAACCGCCGCAGACCGTCTGCGGGCTGGTGCGGAACATCGGGCGCGAGGGGCAGGCCCACCGCATCCTGACCCTGGCGGAACTGGAAACCGCCCCGGTGGATATGTTCACCACCGTCTTCATCGGCAACGCCGCCACCCGGCAGCTGGGCGGAAAGATGGTCACACCGAGGGGGTATCGCGCATGAAGATCGTCGTGTTCAGCGGCACCACCGAGGGCCGTCTGTTCTCCCGCCAGCTGGCCGCGCAGGGGGCCGAAGTCCTCGTCAGCGTAGCGACCCCGCTGGGAGCCGAAGAGCAGGGCCGTTTGCAGGGTGTCACCGTCCACTGCGGGCGGCTGACGCCGGAGGAAATGACCACCCTGCTGCAGGGGGCCGCCCTCTGCGTGGACGCCACCCATCCCTATGCGGTGGACGCCACCAAAAACATCCGGTCTGCGTGTAAAACCGCCCGCATCGAATACCACCGCCTGCTCCGGGCCGAAAGCCCGCTCCCGGCGGGGAGCATGGTATTTCAGTCGGCCGCACACGCGGCAGAGTTTCTTGCAAACACCTGCGGCAATCTCCTGCTGGCCACCGGGGCCAAGGAGCTTTCGGCCTTTTCCGGCATCGAGCCTGCCCGCCTGTTCCCCCGTGTGCTGCCCACCCCGGAGGGCATCGCAGCCTGCGAGGCCGCGCACATCCCCCACAAAAACATCATCGCGATGCAGGGCCCCTTCTCCTATGCGCTGAACCGGGCCCTGCTGGAGCAGTTCCACATCCGCTTCCTCGTCACGAAGGACGGCGGTGCAGCAGGCGGCTTTGCCGAGAAGGCACAGGCCGCGCAGGACACCGGCGCACAGCTCATCGTCCTCCGCCGCCCCGCAGAGCAGGGCGAAACGGCGGAGCAGATTCTGACCCGCTGCAAGGAGGTGCTGGCATGGTCACACTGATTGGAATGGGGGCCGGGCTGTCCGGCTCCCTGACCGCCGAAGGGCTTGCGGCCCTGCAACAGGCCGACCTCATTTTAGGCGCCCGGCGGCTGCTGGAGCACCTGCCGGACGGCTGCACCGAACACCGGAAGGCGCTGTACAAGCCGGAGGAGATCCTGACCTGCCTTGCGGAGCATCCGGAGGGAGACACAGCCCTGCTTTACAGCGGCGACACCGGATTTTATTCCGGGGCTTCCGGGCTGCTGCCCATGCTGCGGGCCTGCGGCATCTCCTGCCGCGTCCTGCCCGGCATCTCCAGCGTCCAGCTGCTCGCGGCGGCGGTCGGCCGCCCCTGGCAGGACTGGAAACTCGTCTCCGCCCACGGCTGTGCCTGCGACCCGGTGGCCGAGTGCCTGACGGCGGATGGCCGACCGGTCTTCTTCCTGACCGGCGGCTCCGAGACCCCTGCCACCCTCTGCCGCACCCTGACCGCCGCCGGGCTGGGGCAGGCCCATGCGCTGGTCGGCGAACAGCTCGGCACACCGGAGGAGAAGATCTTCTTCGGCACCGCGCAGGAAGTTTCGCAAAAAAGCACGGCATCCCTGAGCGTTCTGCTCATCGAACATCTGCCCCAGCCGCCCCGGCGCTGTGCCGGGTTCCCGGACGAAGCCTTTCTCCGGGGAGATGTTCCCATGACGAAGCAGGAAGTCCGCGCTGCCGCGCTGGCAAAGCTGGCCGTCCGCCCCACGGACACGCTGTGGGATGTGGGGGCCGGTACCGGCAGTGTCAGTGTGGAACTGGCCCTTGCCGCCCCGCGCGGGCGGGTCTATGCCGTGGAATGCGACCCGGAGGCCTGCGCTCTTATCCGGAAGAACCGGGAGCGTTTCGCAGCCTGGAATCTGACCCTCATCGAGGGGAAAGCCCCCCAGGCGCTGGAAGCTCTGCCCGCCCCGGACGCCGTTTTCCTCGGCGGCACCAAGGGCAGCATGGAGGCCGTGGTGGACGCTGTGCTGGCCAAAAACCCGCAGGCCCGCCTCTGCATCTCCGCCATCGCGCTGGAAACGCTGAGTGCCGCCGTTGCGGCCCTGACGGCGCGGGGTCTCACCGCCGAAGTCACCCAGATCGCCGTCAGCCGCACAAAACCGGCGGGCCGGCTGCATCTGCTGATGGCCAACAACCCCATCTTCCTCATCACAGGTGAACGCCAATGATGCAATTTCTCGTCGCAGCGCCCTGTTCCGGCAGCGGCAAGACCACCCTGACCTGTGCGCTGCTGACCGCGCTCAAGCGGCGCGGGGCCGACCCCTGCGCGTTCAAGAGCGGGCCGGACTACATCGACCCCATGTTCCACCGGGCCGTGCTGGGGGTCGAGAGCCACAACCTCGACCTCTTTTTCTCCGCACCGGATACCGTGTGCGCCCTTTATGCACAGGGTGCCGCCGGGCACGGGGCGGCGGTGTGTGAGGGGGCCATGGGCTTTTACGACGGTCTGGGCGGCGTGACCGACACGGCCAGCGCCTGGCATCTGGCCGACACGCTGGGCCTGCCGGTGCTGCTGGTCGTCCCGGTCAAAGGGGCCAGTTTGACCCTGGCCGCGCAGATCAACGGGCTGAAAACGTTCCGCACCCCCAGCCGCATCGTCGGCGTTCTGCTCAACGACTGCACCTCTGCTTTGTACAAGATGCTCAAACCGATGCTGGAACGCGAGACCGGCCTGCCGGTGCTGGGGCATCTGCCCCGCCTGTCGGAGGCGTCCATCGAGAGCCGTCATCTGGGGCTGAAGACCGCCGGGGAGATCGCCGGGCTTCAGCAAAAGATCGCCCTTCTTGCGGATGCGCTGGTGCTGGACTGGGTGCAGTTCCAGGCCCTGACCGACCGGCCTGCACCGCAGGCTCAGCCTGCCGCCCGCGCCCCGGCGCGCACCCGCATCGCCGTTGCGCAGGACGAAGCCTTTTGCTTTGCCTATGCCGAAACGCTGGAGGCCCTGACCGCCGCCGGGGCCGAGCTTGTCCCATTCAGCCCCCTGCACGATGCGGCCCTTCCGCCGGAGCTTGGCGGGCTGTATCTGCCGGGCGGCTACCCGGAACTGTACGCAGGGCCGCTGAGCGAGAACCGCTCGATGCGGGCTTCTGTGCGGCAGGCTGTGGAGCACGGTCTGCCCACTGTGGCCGAGTGCGGCGGCTTCCTCTATCTGGGGCAGACGCTCGAAGACGCCGACGGTGCCGTCTGGCCCATGGCGGGCGTCCTGCCGGGCAGCGGCTTCCCGGTCGGGCGGCTGGTGCGGTTCGGGTACGCGGAGCTGACCGCCCGCGCCGACAGCCTGCTGTTCCGCACCGGAGAGTCTTTCCCCGCCCACGAGTTCCACCACTGGGACTCGACCGCAAACGGCACAGCGTTGACCGCTGCAAAAGCCAATGGCCGCAGCTGGGCCTGCAGCTTTGCCAATGAACATCTCTATGCGGGTTTTCCGCATCTGTACTGGGCAGGCACCCCCTTGCCCCGGCGGTTCGTGGAAGCCGCCGTACTCAATCACCAGAAGGAGCAGACCCCATGACCGAACCGGAACTGAAACAGCTTCTCACCACCATCACCCCGCCCAGCGAGACCGCCCGCGCAGCCGCACACGCCCACTGGGCCAGTCTGGCCAAGCCACTGGGCGGGTTGGGCGCACTGGAGACCCTGCTGGAAGATGCCGCCGCCCTGACCGGCACGGCGCAGCTTGCCTTTGACCGCCGGGTCGTCCTCGTGCTCTGCGCGGACAACGGCGTCGTGGCCCAGGGCGTGAGCCAGACCGACCAGAGCGTGACCCGCGCCGTGGCCGAAAACCTTGCGGCGCGGCGGACGAGCGTCTGCCAGATGGCAAAAACGGCCCGCTGCGAGGTCGTGCCGGTGGACATGGGCATGGCAGGCGCCCCGGGGCCGGGGGGCGCCCCCCGCCCCCCGGGCGCGGGCCGCCCAGGCGGCATCCCCCGCCGCATCGCCGCCGGAACGGCAGACTTCACCCAAGGCCCCGCCATGACCCGCGCCCAGGCTGTGGAGGCCATCGCGGCGGGCATCGAACTGGTGCGGGCGCAGAAAGCGCAGGGGTGCCAGCTGCTCGCCACCGGCGAGATGGGCATCGGCAACACCACCACGTCCAGCGCTGTGGCGGCAGTCCTGCTCGGCCAGCCCGTCGAGGTCATGACCGGGCGGGGCGCGGGCCTTTCCGACGCCGGGCTGACCCGCAAGCTGGACGCCATCCGGCGCGGCATCGCCCGCAACCAGCCCGATGCTGCCGACCCGCTGGACGTGCTGTCCAAGCTGGGCGGCTTTGACATCGCCGGGCTGTGCGGGGTCTTCCTTGGCGGCGCACTGGAAGACCTGCCCATCCTGATGGATGGTTTCATCAGCGGGGTGGCAGCCCTGTGCGCGGTGCGGCTCTGCCCCGCCGCCGCCAAGGCCGTGTTCGCCAGCCACTGTTCCACCGAGCCTGCGGCCCGGCTGGTGCTGGAAGCGCTGGGCAAGGCCCCGCTCCTGACGGCGGGGCTCCACCTCGGCGAGGGCACCGGGGCTGTGGCCTCGCTTCCGCTGTGGGATCTGGCACTGGCGGTCTACGACCACTGCTATTCCTTCACGGAGGGCGGCATCCCGCCGTATACGCCCCAATGCTGATGCTGGTGGTCGGCGGCGCAGCCAGCGGAAAAAGCGCGTACGCCGAACGCCTTGTGCTGCAGACCGCGCTCCCGCGCTATTACCTTGCCACGATGCAGGTATGGGACGCCGAGTGCGCCGCGCGGGTGGAAAAGCACCGCCGGATGCGGGCGGAAAAGCAGTTCGAGACGCTGGAGTGCCCCCTGCATCTGGGCACGGTGCGCCTGCCCGCGCGGGGCACCGCCCTGCTGGAAGACCTCGGCAACCTGACCGCCAACGAACTTTACGACCCCGCCGGGGCGGGCGATGCCGCCGCTTCGGCCCTTCTTGGCGGTCTGGGAACTGCGGCGCCGCTTTGCCCCCCCCCCCGGGGCGGGCAAACCCGCCGCTTCGGCCATTCTGGACGGTCTGGACAAATTGGCCGCGCAATGTGAACACCTCGTCGTCGTTTCGAACGAAGTGTTCAGCGGCGGGGCAAACTACGCGGGCGACACCGACCGGTATCTGAAGGCTCTGGCGCAGGTCAACAACGCCCTTGCGGCCCGCGCCGATGCAGTGGTGCGGGTGGTGTGCGGCATCCCAGTCTATTATAAAGGAGGCCCGTCATGATCGTTTTGCAGACCATTGCCGTGGCATTTGCCATGTTTTCAGCCATCCCGGTGCCGCAGTTCGACTGGAACGAAAAGAACATGCGCTACGCGATGTGTGCGTTCCCGCTCATCGGCGCAGTGTGCGGAGTCCTGTGGTACCTATGCGGGGCACTGCCGCTCCCGGCACTCGTCCGAGCGGGCGGGTTCTGCCTCATCCCCGTCTGGGTCACAGGCGGCATCCATCTGGACGGCTACGCCGACACCTGCGACGCCCTTTCCAGCTACGGCGACAGAGAAAAAAAATTGGAAATTTTGAAGGACCCCCACTGCGGGGCCTTTGCCGTCATCCGGCTGTGCAGTTATTTTCTGGCTTATTTCGCGCTGTGCACGGCCGTGCAGTTCACGCCGCGCATCGGCCTCTGCTGGACGCTGGCGCTGGTGCTGGAGCGGGCGTTTTCGGGCCTTGCCATCGCCTCCTTCCCGCTGGCCAGGAACACCGGCCTTGCCCACACGTTCGCTTCTGCCGCAGACCGCAAGGCCGTCCGCAGCGTCCTGCTGGTGCTGGCGGGCCTGCTCTGCGCTGCGCTGGTGCTGTTGGGCGGCGGGGCGCTCGTCCTTGCGGCGCTTCTTGTTTTCTGGCGCTATCGTGTTGTTTCTGACCGGCAGTTCGGCGGCATCACCGGCGATCTGGCCGGATGGTTTTTGCAGAAAGCGGAGCTTTGGATGCTGGCGGCACTGGCCGCC
>OGRA01001644.1_pt1 | contig 20724 bp, 16 predicted proteins | sample 1553351 | NCBI WGS metagenome assembly OGRA01 (sample SAMEA2580056, study PRJEB22360) | human gut metagenome | biome: human gut; feature: human-associated habitat; material: faeces | place: Denmark | collected 2008/2010
CGCTTTAATGGCTCCCCGGGGAATGTGGGGCTCGGCGGGGGGAGCCATCAAAACGATGGGATTTCGCGATCTGCGCGTTGTAGCGCCTCGTGAGGCTGACTATCGGACGCATGAAGAAGCACTAGCTTATGCAACGAGTTCGGCGGATGTGCTCGAGGCTTCAAAGTCCTATGCGACTTTAGCTCAAGCCCTCGAAGGCGTTACGTATGCTTGGGCGATGACGGGCTACGACCGTGAATTCGGCGCGCCGCTCACACCGATGCGTCAGGCGGCGTCCGAAACGGCTTCTCGTCTCTCGAAGGCAGCATTGCTTTCGTTTTCGGCACGGAAAGAAGCGGTCTCACCAACGAGGAAGTCTGCCTTTGTCAGGGTTGCGCAGCGATTCCGGCTGATCCGGTCAGTCCAAGCCTTAACCTTTCACAAGCGGTGCAGATCGCTGCTTATGAGATGCAGCTCGCACTCCTCGACGCTCGCGGAGATGCCGGTGCGCTTTACGATTGGCAGGGACGCTTTGCGCATGAAGAACCTGCGCCGCTCGAGGCGATAGAGGGCTTTTTTGATCATTGGGAGAGGGCGATGGCTGCCTGCGGAGCGCATGATCCCAAGAAACCGCGTCACTTTATGGAAGTCTCTCGCCGGCTGTTCGGCCGCGCCGGGCTCACTAAAAACGAACTCGATCTGCTGCGCGGCGTCTGCGCAGCGGTGATTTGTCCGAAGCGGGACCGCATCGGCACCAAGACGCGAGGCAAGGCGGCGATGCGCGAGCAGACGCAGAACGACCCCAAAAATTCGCCGATGCCGCCCGAAGAACAGTAAGTCTTCGATATCCGCTGTCCCATCAGGACTCTTAAGCTATTCACTTGGTTTCAAATCCCCATGTTTAAAGAAGCTCGCGAACTCATCGCCACCATTCGAGAAAAGGATCCGGCCGCTCACGGTGCAGCGGAAATCATCTTTGCTTATCCGGGATTTCATGCGGTGATGATTCATCGTTTTGCGCATTGGTGCGCGATTCAGGGCTGGACGGCATTTGCCCGCTGGGTCTCTCAGGTGGGCCGCTTTCTCACCGGGATTGAAATCCATCCCAAAGCCAAGATTGGCCGCCGGGTTTTCTTTGACCATGCGATGGGCGTCGTGATCGGGGAAACCGCGGAAGTGGGGGATGACTGCACGATTTATCAGGGCGTGACCTTGGGCGGAACGAACCTGACGGCTGGCGCCAAGCGTCATCCGACGCTGGAAAACGGTGTGGTGGTCGGTGCCGGCGCCAAGGTGCTCGGCTCGTTCACGGTGGGAGCCGGCGCCCAGATCGGTTCCAATGCCGTCGTTGTGAAGCCGGTTCCGGCCGGCGCAACGGTGGTAGGTGTCCCGGGACGTATCGCGGTTTCTAAAAAGACGCCGGCGAAAGCCCCAGAACCTTGCAGCCAGCCGGAGCGCGAGCGCGGCGTTCATGCGGCTGCCGCCGCTTTCCATGCATACGGTCTCGAACCCGGCATGCGCGACCCGTATGCCACTTCTATTCTTGAGCTTGTGCGTGTTGTTGAAGCCCAGCAGTGTGAAATTGCCCGTTTGAGCGAGGCGCTCGCTTCGGCAACGGGAAAGAAGGTTGAGCCGTCGCCCGACGCTCACTTCGATACCACAAAGCTTTGGCCGAGCGATCGTGCCCCGCAGCAGAGTAAAAACGAAACCTCCCCCGAAACGCCGGACGCAGCCAAGGAACCAACGAAAGAGCAGCCCAAGGCACCGTCGGATAAGGTCTAAGCAGGGCTGACGACATCAAGGCAGAGCAAGGCCGGCCGTTCTCACGAATGGGCCGGTTTTGTGTTTCTGGTGCTTGGGAGATTTCCGCAGGCGCATTGCGCAGCAACAGGTATTTTGGGTGTGTTTTCTTCAGATCGAACGGAATTGTTTGCGCATTAGCGACGAATAGAGAATAATTCTCATTAACATTTAAATGTTTTGAGGAGACCGTCATGAGCGAAGGCACAGTGCATCCGTTGGTGCAGCCGGTTGGCCGTACGCATGCTTCGGGCGCCTTCGATTGGCGTGCGGTGCCGTCGGCGGATCCGAGAACGTCTGCATTCGCGCTTGACACTGCGCCTGCGCTCCCGGCGGCGGCTGAAGAATTCTCCGGCGAAGCCTGCCGTGAAATCGTCGAAGATCTTTTAGACCGCACGCGCACAGGGGCGGCCGTCGCAGAGGTTCATGCGCCGTTTTGCGAGTCCAAATGCGACGGTTGCGGCTGCTGGCAGCATGCTTATAAGGAGCTCGAAAGCCGTCGCTGGGCCGACGCACTGGTTCGTGAAATGGCTGCGTGGGCGGATACGCATGCCCAGGCGGGAGCGCCGATTCAGGCGCTGCGCTTTGGCGGCGGAACGCCGAGCGCTTTGGAACCTGTCGACATCCTCCATGTGCTGGCCAAAGCCCGTCAATATCTGCCGCTTTCCAACGACTGCAGCATCGAGCTTCAGGCACGTGTGCACGGATTCTCCGAAGAAAAGATTGAGGCTGCGCTTGCGGGCGGCGTCACGCGGTTCGTCCTTCCGGTAAGAAGTTTCTCGACGGAAGTGCGCCAGGCCGCTGGCCGGCTTGATGCCGGTGGGGCTGCCGAAAAGCTCCTCAAGCGTCTGACTGAATATAACGAAAGTGCGGTTGCCGTCGAACTGAATTTCGGTCTGCCAGGGCAGTCGCTTGAAGTATGGACCGCAGATCTTGAGCGGGCATGCCAGCTGCCGCTTGACGGCCTCATGATTCGGGCTGCCGGAGAACCAGACATGTTGGGTGAGGCGGCCAAAACGTTTCGAGCGGCGGATCCGGCCCTAATGGCTCGAATGCATGAACGTGCTTTTGAAGTGCTCGCCGACAACGGCTGGGAGCGGCGGACAGCGCTGACTTGGAGCCGCTCAGAGCGCGATCGCACAACCTTTGATGTGCTCGCTGCCGGTGATGCGGACAAATTTGCCTTCGGATGCGGCGCACACGGCAGACTCTTTGGCCGTGAGCTTTTGATTGAGCCCGAATTGGGTAAATGGCTCTCGGCAGTTTGGATGGGGCGGCGCCCCGTATCATCCGTCTCGGAGCCTAAATCAGGCTGGCGCGCAGCTGCGCTCTTGGCTCAGGGCGCGCTCCTCGGGCGGTTTTCTCTCGAACGCATTGAACACGCGAGCGGTCTGCGCATCACAGAATCGCTCGAGCCGCTCTTTGATGACTGGACTGCTGCCGGGCTCCTTCGCCGTACAGGTGCTCTTGGTACTTGGATTCGTCTTACCGATGCAGGACTTTACTGGCATCAGGCGCTTGCGGCTCGTATGGCGCTCAGAATTGATGCCGCAGAACTGCTTGAGCTGCCGCACCGACTGCTGGGCGGACGCCGCTTCGAAGCCGCAGCTCAAATCATTCCTGCCGATGTGTGGGAGAGCGCAGAACGGGCTGCGGCGCTCTCTTGATTCATTATTCCTTCAGAGCCGGACCCGGATCGTTTGATTCTGCTTGAACGGTCTGGGTCTCTTTTTGGCTTGAATAGGTGCGCTTCGCAGCTGTCAGGCTCAAGTCGTTCGGCTGAAGAGTCGCCATGACAAGCACCATTTTAGGGCTTTCAGGATGGGAGGCTTCGTTATCCCTAAAGAGATATTTTTTGTTCTAAAAAACTAGGAATATCAATATAAAATGATCGTCATGACGTATGACGATGAAAACTTGCTAAAGGATAGTATTTAAGGAATATTCCTATATAATGCGAATCCTTCTCATTATTGTTCGTGTTATACATACGGACAGTTCTCCATAAGAGGCCGCATTTTGTCTGAAAGCCCCGCACCTAAGCCCGCTGCCCCAACCTTTGAGTCGGGTGCTCGCGCGATGAATGAAGCGCTCCAAACTAAAGGCGTTGAAGCCTATTTTGCTGATGCGTCTGATCCGCTGCACAAGGCCTTTATTGCCAAAGCGGCGGTGCATTCGGGGCCCGGCGGTCGGCCGCTGATTGGAGAAGAGGCTGAAAAAGCCATTGACAGCCATTACGACACGCCTCGCTCAGGACGGTCCCTCGCCTATATTCATGTGCCGTTTTGCGAGACGCGGTGCCTTTACTGCATGTTCTATCAGAACCCCTGGAAAGAAGAGGCAACGACGGAATATGCCAAGCAGCTCGTGAAGGAGCTTGAGCTTTGGAGCGACCGTGCGGCACAGAATGCTGCGCCCATCAATGCGCTTTATTTCGGCGGCGGCACGCCGACGGCTTTTTCACCCGACGATATCCGTCTGGTCATGGGAGCGGTGAAGAAATATCTGCCGCTCGCAAACGACTGCGAAATTACGCTCGAAGGGCGAATTCACAATTTCAGTGACGCCAAGATGGATGCGGCTATCGAGTCCGGCGTTAACCGCTTTTCACTGGGCGTGCAGACCTTCAACACGCAAATTCGGCAGTCGGTGATGCGCGTTGATGATCGCGACACGATCATCCGCCGTCTCGACAAGCTCTGTTCCTACAACAATGCGTCCGTGGTCTGCGACATGATCTACGGCTTCCCCGGGCAGACGATGGAGGTCTGGGAAGACGACCTGAAGACCGCCGCTTCACTGCATCTCGACGGGGTGGACTGCTATCAGCTCAACGTTTTTGAGAAGTCCCCGCTCGCCCGCTACATCGCCAACGGGAAGCTTCCGCGTGCGGCGACCTCTGACGAAAAGGCGGATTTCTTCGCTAAGAGCGTTGAATATTTCACAAGCCAGAACTGGCGCCGGCTCTCCAACAACCATTGGGGCCGAACGATTCGCGAACGCAATATCTACAACGCCTGGGGCAAGAGCGCCTGCGACTGCCTGGCCTTTGGCTGCGGAGCGGGCGGACGTCTGGCGGGCTATTCCTACATGATGGAACGTAAGCTCGCTGACTACTACCGGTTGCTCGGCGAAGGCAGAAAACCCGTCGCCTTTGCGATGGCGCCGACACACAACTGGCACCTGCTGCGCACGATTTCCTCTGAAATGGAGTCGGGCGCCATCAATCTCAAGGCCATCGGCCGACAGTTTGGCGGACTTCCGCTTGAAGACCTTGCCAAGGTTGTGCTTTCACAGTGGTGTGAGGCCGGCCTTCTCGTCAAACGCGGCGATTGGTATTACCAGACGGTTGCCGGTCAGTATTGGCACGTCACCCTCGCTCAGCTCCTGATGGACTTTTTGTCACATCAGCTGCCCGAACCCGAGAGCGAGCAAAAGATGGACATGGGTGCTCCCGATTCGATGATGAAGATGGCGAGTGCGGGCCGCCACGCGCATGGGCAGATGCCGCCGGGCATCTTAAAGATGCTCGAAGGCATGCCTCGCGACATGATCATTGAAATGGCCAAAAAAATGCCCAAAGAAATGATTACTCAGATGGTCGCTCAGGCGCCCAAAGATGTGATCGAACGAGTCCTCGGCGAGGACGGACTTCGCGAACTTGGCGTTCGCTGAAGTTTTATCCAAAACAATAAAAAGCACTATTTCCCACAGCGAATCCCTCCAGTTTCTTTCTAGGACCAAGAAGAACTTAGTGGACTTATCCATGAAAACTTATACCCACAACCTTCTTTCTGCCGCTGTTGTTGCTGCACTTACTTTTTCCGGCGCGGCGATTGCCGATGAATATCAGACGCTTGAAACCACAACGGTTACCGCTGGCCGTTTTGAGCAGGACTTGATGGAAACGCCGATGAGCGTTTCCGTGATCACAGCAGACGATATTGCGAAGAGCGGCGCTCAGTCGATTGGTGCGCTGATCGAGTCCATGACCGGGGTCCGCATCAATAACGACGGCGGGCAGGGTATTAAGCGCGCGAAGATCCGCGGTGAAGACGCTTTTCGTTCGCTCGTCATGATTGACGGTCAGAAGATTTCCGAGCAGAAGTCCATGTCCGGATCGCCCATTCTGATCGACCCGGCCATGGTTGAACGCATTGAAGTCATTAAAGGGCCGGCGTCCGTGCTTTACGGTTCCGATGCTATTGGCGGTGCGATCAACATCATCACGAAGAAAGGCGGCACGAAACCGGTGCAGGGTGAGGTCGGTGCCGGTATGAACACCTCCAACTCCGGCAAGTCCGTCAACGCGTCAGTGTACGGCGGCGTTGAGGGCTGGAAGTATCGCATCGGCGTTGCCCACGAAGACGGCGACAATCTGAAAACGCCTGTCGGTGATATGAACCACACGAAGTTCAATTCGACAGGGGCAAATCTCTTTGTGTCGTATGACATCAATGAAAAGGCGACAGTTGGCGCTACGCTGGATCACTTTGACCTGGATTTCATGTCAGGCAGTGCAGAGCCGGGATATGAGCCGTTCTATGTAGATGTGCCGGAATGGAAGCGCACCAAAGTTGGCGCTTTTAGTGAACTGAGGGATCTTACTGCATCGTTGAAAAAGGTTCGCCTTGATGTTTTTTATCAGAAAAACGACAAGGATATGTTGAACCATGTGCAGGTTGCAGGGATGCCTCTCATTATTGACAACCTGGCGGATAACTCACTTGATCAATATGGGTTGTCAATACAGTCAGATTGGGCGGTTTTAGATTCCACGTTTATCGTTGCGGGTTACGAATTTAATTACGATGATTTGGATGCTAAAAGTATCACTCATCGCATGATGCCTACAGGACCGACGATGTCGACGTTATTTGCCAAGACCGGTTTTTTTGATGGCTCAATGAGTACGCATGCACTTTTTGCATCTGCAGAAACAAACATACTTGATACGGTAACGTTATCTTATGGAGCGCGTTATACCTACGTTAAATCGGATATGAAGGATATCCATGGTTCAAAAGTAGGTGCTTCAGGACAGCCAATGCCATTTGATCCAGATACAGAGTTAGGTAAGGATGGTAAACAGCATGACGACCGTGTAGTTTTTAACGCTGGCGTTGTATGGCGCCCCATTAACGAACTGGCATTGCGTGCCAACTGGGCTCAGGGTTTCCGTGCTCCTCTTCTTCAGGAGCGTTACATAGCTACGAGCATGGGGAGTGCAGGAACCACGTTGGGTAATCCGGATTTAAAACCTGAAACTTCCAACAATTTTGAGGTGGGCGCACGGTGGCAGTCGAACAGCATCATGCTTGATGCCGCGATGTTCTATTCGAAAGCCAAGAATTACATCCAAGCTTTGTCAATCAGCCCATCTCTGTCTCGTTATGAAAATGTCGGCGAAGCCACAACGTACGGCCTTGAATTGACTGGTTCATATGACATTAAATCCATCGGTCTCGAGCCGTATGTGAATTTGACTCTCATGCGCCGTCAGTTTGATTATGGTGATGTGGAAACCTATAAGACTGCCACTCCTGCTGTTATCGCTCGCTACGGTATCCGTTGGAACGGCGAAGCAAATGGTTTGGGTCTGCATGCCGACGCATATGCCCGCACCATTTCAAAAACGGAGTATCAGGATCCTTCTGCTACTGCTCGATCTGATTCGAGCTATCGCCTCGGCGGCGCCACGACGTTCAACCTGACGGGCGGCGTGACGTTTGGCGACCAGAAGCAGTATGGCCTCGATGCGGGCTTCTACAACATCTTTGACAAGGCCTATCGCGAACAGACCGCGATCTACGAACCGGGCCGTTATCTCGCCGTTAAGCTCAATGCGAAGTTCTAACTTCATTCTTTTGAGCTGAAAGAAGCAAGTCGCAGCGCCCTGTATCTCGTCCTAAGAGGTGCAGGGCGCCGGTCGACTTCAGCAAGTCATTTTTTATTCCAGGAGCCGTCACTGCGATGACAACGACCAAGCCTCAATGGATTAAAAGGCGTTGGGAACCGAGAGAGCTCGTGCTCATCGGTGTCTTTGCCGCTGCCGCCAAACTCTCGAGTCTCTTGATTGCACTCGCGGGCGGCGGGATGAATCCCATTTCGCTCCTGGGAAAGAATTTGGTCTATACGACCCTCATGATCGTGCTGCTCACCAAGGTTCCGAAGCTTTGGACGCTCACGCTCTTTACCGTGGTGAGCATGCTCGTAAGCGTCCTGCTTTTGGGCGGAAGTCTGACGCTTCTCCCGGCAGCCTTGACCGGCGCTCTTCTGGGTGAACTTTTCGTCGTGCTTTCGGGCGGCGTTCATAAGCCCTGGGCGCCTTGGGTGGCGGTCGGAGTCTACGACTTCGTGAGCAAGATGCTTTCGCTCGGGGTGTCCTATCTCTTCCTTCGAGAGACCCCGGCACTGATGACGATCATCATCCCGATCGTGCTGCTCGGTTATGCGGGCTCTGTGATTGGTCTCTGGTTTGGATGGAAAACTGTAGGGGAGCTCCGCCATGCGGGTTTTGTTCGTTAAAGACGAGAGCTCAATGCTGCGGGGGCTTGACGCCAAAACAAAGCTCTCGGTCATGCTGGTCACCGCCGTACTTGTTGTGGCTTGTTCCGGCGTCATAAGCCAGATGGTGCTCTTTCTTTTCACGCATGTCTACGTGCTGATGCTTAAGCGCCCGAAGCTCGTGACGCTGCTCTACATTCTTATGGCCGTGATGATGGCGGTGTCAGCCGGGTTCGGGTGGCTTATTTCGCTCTGGGCGCCGAAGCTGGGCGGTCTCTCCGCCCAAGCGCTCTTCGTTCCGTTTCTGCGAGGCGTCTCCATGATGAATGTGGTGATGGTGCTCGCACTCACGACGCGTGTTGAGGACTTGCTGGGAACACTGGAGCGTTTGCATCTGCCCTTTGTTGTCTTTTTGCCGGCAGTAGTCATGCTTCGCTTCATACCGACCTTCACAAACGATATTCGTCAGGTCTGGGAGACGCTTCGTATCCGCGGCTGGCCGATGGGCCCCGTGATGATTACGACGCACCCAATCCTGTCGGCTCGCCTGCTGTTCACGCCGATCCTCTTTCGCGCACTCAAATCCTCTGAAACGCTGGGTATTGCAGCGGAATTGAAGGGCATCGGTACGGCGCACCGCACGGTGCTCCCAAAGGCGCCGCCGCTCTCCCAACTCGATCGAAACATCTTTATAGCGATGGGTGTCTGCGTCGTTCTGGCGCTTCTCGCTGAAATCTTCCTGCGCGAGCTCTTTATGACGCCCGGCGCTGTCATGCCTTGATTAAGCCCATGCACGCGATTGAACTGAAGAAAGTTTCCTACCGCTACAGCGGTGCCGAACCAGACTCGCCGGATGCGGTTCGATGTCTTGATCTCACGGTTGATGCGGGCGAGCTTAAGCTCGTTACCGGCGCTTCGGGCTGCGGCAAGACGACGGTCATGCGGCTGGTGAACGGCCTGTGTCCGCAGATCTACGGCGGCACCCTGTCGGGTGAAGTATTGGTCGACGGCAATCCCACGCAGGATACGCCCGTGGCGGTGCTCTCAGAGCATATCGGCACGCTTTTCCAGGATCCCGAAGAGCAGTTCTTCGCGCTCAATGTGGGCGATGAGATCTCCTTCGCGCTCAAAAGCCGCGGCGTGCCGTTTGAAGAAATCGGTCCCCGCGTAGACCGTGCTGCCAAGCGCATGGGGATTGAACATCTTCTCGCGCAGGACATTCACGAGCTCTCTGAAGGGCAAAAGCAGAAGGTCGGACTCGCCTCGATTCTCGCGCTCGGCCCCAAAGCGCTCATTCTCGATGAGCCGAGCGCCAATCTGGATCCGGAAGCCACAGTGTCGCTTGCCGGCATCCTCGGTGAACTCAAAGCCGAGGGCGCAGCCATTCTCGTGGTAGACCATCGTCTTTACTGGCTTAAAGGCTTGGTTGATGAGGTCCTCGTCATGCAGGCCGGAGCGGTGGCGGTTCGGGGCCCGTTCTCTATTCTTGACGATGAGAATGTGCGCCGTCTTTACGGGCTTCGCCAAGCCGAGGTGGAGGATCTACGCCCGACCCTGCCGCGCATTCCGACGGCACTGGGAGACGGGACCGTGCCGGCGGGCTTTTTTGCGGCCGAACACGTCTCCTTTACGTATAAAGGTGCTCAAAAGCCCATCTTCAGCAACGTGAGTTTTTCGGTTCCCGCAGGGATTACGGCGCTGATCGGTGCAAACGGAACGGGCAAAACAACGCTGGCGCGCATCTTGACCGGGCTCAATGAAGCCCAAGGCGTCTTCTCGATTGAGGGCCGGCCCGTTGACCGCGACGGCCTCATGCCGCATTCGGGGCTGGTGCTCCAAAATGCCGACCATCAGCTTCAGATGCGCACCGTGCGCGAAGAGGTTGAGGCTTCGATGATTGCAGCCAAGTCCGCAGCGAAAAAGCACGCGGCTTTCTGGAAGCGTCTGAAGACGCCGAAACTCACCGCTGAAGAAGAAGCGTGGGTCACAGAGCTCCTCACGACGCTGCGTCTGGCCCCGCTCGCGGAACGCCATCCGCAGAGTTTGTCGGGCGGCGAGAAGCAGCGCGTAGTCATTGCTTGTGCGCTTGCCAAGAATCCGCAAATTCTGATTCTGGACGAACCGACGTCAGGGCTCGACGGCGCCAATATGGCCTCCATTTCCAAGCTGCTTAAGGCCGAGGCTGCCCGAGGCCGAGCGGTTTTCCTGATTACCCACGATCTGGAGCTTCTGCAGGCCTGCGGAACTGCGCTCGACATGAAGGATTTGCAGCCGGCTGAAGCTGCCCAATGATTTTTTCAGACTTTGCACAACCTTTTTTCACTTCACAAAGGAAACAACGTCATGACCAACTGCTGCTGCAAGAAGCCTACGGCCGAACAAGCCAAGATCATCGAGGAAATGCTGGCTGCGCCCTATCCGGTGACGGTGAGCTCCATCGCCGGCCGACTCGGCGTAACGGATCTTGAGGCTGCCGAACTGCTGCCGGAAGCCAACTGCACCTTCGTCAAGGGCGACATCACAGAGCGCTTCACCGAAATTTGGGCGGAACTCGCTTCCTGGGAAAAGATCACGCTTTTCATTCAGCATGAAGGCAGCATCTTTGAAATTCAGGGGCAGCTCCATGAGGGAAAGATTGCTCAGGGCTACTACAACATCCTCGCCAAATCGGCGAAGATCGGCGGCCACATGAAGTATGACGTCTTCTCGGCCGTGGCTTTCACGACTTTCCCCTTCATGGGACGCGAGTCTCTCGCCGTGCAGTTCTTTACCAAGGAAGGCAAAACGGCCTTCTCGGTTTTCGTCGGTCGAGAAAATCATCAGCTCGTCGAATCCGTGAAGGAAAAGTTCATTGCCGCCCGAGCCAAGTTCTCGGCCTGATTCATCCGTTTTAGCTCGTCTCGAACTGCTCTGCCTCCGAAGATCGCATCCCCCAACGATCTCGGAGGCTGCGCATTAAGCCCGTATGAAGGGTGATGCGTTAGAAAAGCGGCTCGCTGAGATCGTGAGCAAACGGCTCGCCGTCATTCTGGTTCAATTGTGCTTGGGACGGGAGCCTTATTTACGCCGCAAGCGTGCTTCGAACACGTTGCGGCGAATCGCATTATTCTGACTGCGCAGACGGACTGCATTTAAACGGTCCTGCGTTCACTACCATTTTCGAGGAGATTCCCCATGACTGCTGCCGCCGCCAAGCCTCTTGTCGTCATCAGTTCCCGTACGGGCAACACCATGATTCTCGGTCACGCCATCTGCGACGCGATGCCTGGGGCCGTCCTGGTCAAGCCTGAAGCGCTGCCCGAAGACTTGTCGGGCTTTAATCCGATTCTGCTCGGTTTCTGGTGCGACCGCGGCATGGCGCCTGAAGACATTCAGGCGGCAGCGAAAAAGCTCGAAGGCAAGACGATCGGGTGCTTCGCCACCATGGGCGGCAATGCTGAAACGCCCGAAGCGCTCGACTGGATGAAGCGTACGTCGGAGAGTTTGGCAGCAGCGGGCAAAAACAATACCCTCGCAGGCACTTATCTCTGCCGCGGCCGTATTGACCCGGCGCTCTTCGAACGAATGACCGCGATGATGGGCGGCAAGGTGACGCCTGAGCGCGAAGCGCGCCGTCTGGCGAGCGAAACGCACCCGGACCGCATGGATCTCGAGCGCGGCGTCGAGCGTTTCCGCACCATCTTCGGAGTGAATTGGTAATGGCCTCGGCACAGCCTGCCGTTCGCATCGACTCCCTCGAAAAACGCTATGCCTCGGGCACGCTGGCCTTGAAGGGCGTGAGTTTTGACGTTGAAGAAGGCGAATTCTTCGGTCTGCTCGGCCCCAACGGCGCCGGCAAAACAACGCTGATTTCCTGCCTCGGCGGACTGACCACGCCGACGGGCGGGCGCATTCTTGTTCGCGGCATGGATACCCGTACAGATCGACGAGCCGCATCGCTCTTTCTCGGCATCGTGCCGCAGGAAATCACTTTCGACCCGTTTCTGACGGTGCGCGAAACGCTGCGCTTTCAGTCGGGCTACTGGGGCATTCTCCGAAATGACGACTGGATTGATGAAATTCTCGCCAATCTGGGTTTGACCGACAAAGCGGACGCTTCCATGCGCGCGCTCTCGGGCGGCATGAAGCGCCGTGTGCTCGTTGCCCAGGCGCTCGTTCATAAGCCGCCGGTGATCGTGCTCGATGAGCCGACGGCCGGCGTAGACGTTGAGCTTCGCGAACACCTCTGGGACTTCATCGGACGGCTGCATCGCGAGGGGCGGACGGTGATTCTCACAACGCACTCCCTCGAAGAGGCGCAGGCGCTTTGCAGCCGCATCGCCATCATGAAGAAGGGCGAGGTTGCGGCGCTTGACCGCACGGAAGCGCTTTTGTCGCGCTTTGAAGGCCGAGTGCTCCGCTGCCGGCTGGTAAAGGGGGACCTGCCGCCAGAAGCGGCCCGCGACCTCATGCGCCGTCACGGCAATGATGTGACGCTGCGAATTGAAGACGCCGACGACGCTTTGCGAAAGCTCGAAAGCCTGAAGGCGGCCGGCGCGGAGATTGAAAATCTGACGGTAGGACAGCCTGATCTGGAGGATGTCTTCCTCGCTGTTACGGGAGGTGAAGCCTGATGTGGGTTCCTTTCTGGACGCTCTTTAAAAAGGAAGTGATCCGCTTCCTCAAGGTGTGGATGCACACCGTGCTGGCCCCTGTCCTCACGGGCGGGCTCTATCTCTTTGTCTTCGGCGAAGCGCTCTCCAAGCACCTGCCCGTCTATGAGGGCGTGACCTATACGGCCTTCATCATTCCGGGCCTCATCATGATGACGGTGCTGCAGAATGCGTTTTCCAACACGGCGAGCTCACTCATTCAGTCGAAGATTTCAGGAAACCTCGTCTTTATTCTTCTGCCGGCCATCCCGGGACCGCAGGTAGCCGCTGCCTATATCGGCGCGAGCTTCGTGCGCTCAGCGCTCGCCGGCGCCGGGCTCTATCTCCTCTGCTCCTGGTGGGCATCGCCCCCGATGCGGGAACCGGAGCTCCTCATCGCTTTCGGCTTCTTCGGTGCGGCCATCATGGCGGCCTTGGGTCTCATCACGGCGCTCTGGGCCGAAAAATACGATCAGATGGGAGCGGTGATGAATTTCGTCATCATGCCGCTCACCTTCCTTTCGGGCGTCTTTTATTCCGTGGATTCGCTCCCGCCCTTCTGGCAGGCCGCGAGCCGCCTCAATCCCTTCTACTACTTGGTTGACGGCTTTCGGCAGGGATTCTTCGGCAGCGGCGACACCAACACGACGCTGAGCCTACTCATCGTTGCCGCAACGGCTTTGGCCGTCACGGCGGCGGCCGTGGTGCTCCTCGTTAAGGGCTGGAAGATCCGCACTTGAAGGAGGCGCTTACACGGATCTTTCCATGACGGACTGAATCACGCGCTGCTGCTCATCAAAATACGGATTGAAGGTCAGACGGGCACGGATCCTGCCGCGGCGCTTGTCGCCCCAGGCGCCATAGTCGACCTCGCCCCGGCGGCAGGCTGCGTAGGAGGGCTTTTCGCCCTCGGGCGTACAGATATGCGAGCGGCCATGCCGGCCGTATTCCGGATTGTCGGGGGAGAAGCTCATCGCCATGTGCGAGAAGCTCCAAATGCGCTCGGACGGAATTTCATCGGGATGCACAATAATCCGCGGATCTTTGGCGGCTTTGCCCAGACTTTCGCGGGAGCCGTACCAGATGAAGCGGGACTGCGCGGAGGTAAAGCGCTGCGGAATCCATTCAATGAGCGATTGAGCGTCGAGAATGGAGTCGTGCTCGGAGAGCATCACCACAGCAGGCTTGGCAAAGGGCTTCAACTTGAGCGCATCATCAACGCCGCGCATTGTATCGACGAAGGCCGCGAGCCCTGACACCGGGACCATCGTATAGCGAAAGGCTGTCTGACCGCCCATCAGGGATTCCTGAGGTTCCCTGAGCCACGTGATGAAGGGCTTTAAGAGCGGCGCGAGGAAGGTGAGATGCGTGCGCACGACAAAGGCGGGTGAAAAGAGCAGCAGCCCGTCGGCATCCGCTTGGCCGGTAAGCGCGGCCTCGAGCGCCAGATTGCATCCGGTGGAGAAGCCCCCCAGCCACATCGGCCGCGGTTTCCCGTCGGTGCCCGGTCCCAGCTGATTGAGATCCCGCCGCAGCACGGCAGCCTGTTCATTCACGACGCGCCGCCAGTCGTCAGCCGTCGGGGCTGCCATATCTTCGGGCATGGTCCCGCAGCCGGGAAGGAGCACTGTGCGCACCAGCCATCCGGCAGCCGAAAGATTCTTCGCTTGGTCGACAAAGGACCACGGCGAATCGCCTAACCCGTGAATGCAGAGAATGCCGCCCAAGATCGGCGTGTCCGCGGGCGGACGTGTCTCCGCCGGGCAGTTGGCTTCAAGTTCAAGCGCATGATCGTCCGTGGCCCAGCGTCGGCGCGATTCGATCCAGGCGCGCGTGTCGGCAGCATAGGCCGCAAAGGTCGTTTGTCCGAGCGGCTGGACGAGCGGCTCGGGCACATTCGGTTTAGAGGCGCATGCCGTGAGCGCGCCGGCGCTCAGAAGTGCGCTGCCCGCCGCCGCGGCATAGAGGAACCGCCGGCGAGAGAGGCCGCCTTGGGGCTGAGAGTGTGAGATATGGGAATGCTTCATGGTGAAATGAAGCGTAGCGCAAACGATATTGTCGAACAGTTTGCAATTGCATCTGATTTCTGCCTGATACCGCTTTTGTCGATCGCTCTCACGGCCGCAAAGGCAAATGCAGATAAAAAAGCAGCGTGACGGCGTCACGCTGCTCAAGGTGCTTATGCCGGCGAAGGGCCCTGACGAGTGTTCGCTAACCACTCGTTTTTAGGGGGATTGCGCTCGTCGGCAATAAGGGGAGAGGCTTATTTGCCTGCTTTGATGGCCTCTGCGATGGCATCGGCAGCAACGCGTCCGGAAGTGAGTGCCCAGCCGACGTTGGCGCCGGCAGGCGAATCGTCGCCCATCACGCCGCCCACAAGTTCACCCGCGCCGTAGAGGTTGGGGATGACTTTGCCGTTGCTCTGGATGAGATTGAGGTGATCATCCGTGCAGACGCCGCCCATTGTCGTGGCGAAGCGGGGCTTCTGTTCGACGATGTAGTACGGGCCTTGGGCGGCAATTTCAGCCTTCATGTACTGGACAGGGCGGCCAAAGTCAGCATCCTTTTGTGCTTTCACAAAGCTGTTGTACTTGGCGACCGTTGCCTTGAGATTTTCAGCGTTGATGCCGGCAAGCTTGGCCGCCTCTTCAAGCGTCGCGCCTTTCACAAAGATCGGAGCCGACTTGCCGTTGGCGGCAAGGTACTTGTCAGCGTCTTCGTGCGAAACACCTGTTTCCGGGAGACGCTTATAGAAGCCTTCCCAAGACTTTTGATCCATGAAGACATAAGCCATGCCGCCCTTTTGCTGCAGCATCGGGTCGAGAATGTGACGGTTCGACGCCTTTTCGTTGACAAAGCGCAGACCGTCGCGGCTCACGAGGATGCCGGCCTGGTCGAACGCGCCGACATTGGCGTAGATGGTGGACTTGGCCTTGCCCGGCGCAACTTCAATGCCGTTCGGATAGCGCTTGCCGTATTCGAGGAGCTGGGTTTTCACGCCGAGCTTCTGGGCCATCTGCAGACCGTCGCCCGTTGAGGAAACTGGGCCGTAATAGAGCGTGTTCTTATAGGTATCCGTGAGAAGGTTCTTATTGTTGCCGTAGCCGCCGGTGGTAAGCAGCGTCTTCTTTGCGCGGATCGTGTATTTGGTGCCGGTGTTGCCGTCAACGGCTTCAACACCCGTCACCTTGCCGTCCTCGACAATCAGTTTTTCAACACGGGTGTTGAAGAGAACCTTCGCACCGTTGGAGCCGATGACTTCGCGCAGATGCTGCGCCATCGTACCCGCGCCGCCCTGGAATTCAAGGGCGCGGCGATGGGAGTATTCGGCGAGGAACGGGAGGTCGTTCGGAATGAACTTGACGCCGACCTGATCGTGGAGCCAGTCGATCGTCGGCCCCACGTTCTTTGCGTAGAGCGTGAGCTTGGAGAGGTCGTTGAGGTTGTGGCCATTGGCCTGGAAGTCCTTCACCATCGATTCGACCGAGTCATCCGTCACGCCGAAGGCCTTCTGGAGCTTGGAGCCCTGCGCGACCACTTGGCCGCCCGAAATGGAAGCGGCGCCGCCGATGAAGGGCATTTTCTCAACGAGAACGACGTTGAGGCCGTTCATGCGTGTACGGATGGTGGCGGACATGCCGGCGCCGCCGCCGCCCACGACGACGACATCGGTGTCGACGGTTTCATTTTTCGCCTGCTTTTTAACAGCGAGCGGAACGAGCGCCGCAGGGTCCGCGCCGGCCTGCTTCACCGTGTCGGCTACGGCCGTGCGGATCGCCGTTGAGGTGATGGTGGCGCCGGTAACGCCGTCAACCTGCGGGGATTGACGCTCTACGATGCGGCCCGGGAGCAGCTCAGCGGCCTTGGAGCCGATGCCCGGGGTTTCGGAGTGTGTGACCTTGACGTCGGCAATCTTATCCTTCGTGAAAGTGACAGTGACTGTTACGTCGCCGTGGATGCCCGGCGCTTTGGCCGTATAAGTGCCCGCTTTAAATTCAGCGGCGGATGCGCCGACGGCAAATACCGCGGCAATGGAAAGCGTGAGGAGAGTCTTCTTCATATTGAAATCTCTGCGGTGAGAAGATGGAAGAAAGTGAAATTCAGTATCCGCCGCCGTGAGTGAAGCGGCGGAAGTGTTGGAAACGGCTGATCCGAACAGGTTACTGAGGATTCATAGCCTTGTGGAGCACTTCAAGGACATTGAGACAGTCCTCGGCAGGAATTTGACCGGGGGCGCTCGCTTTGCCGCCGACGCTCGCAAACGTGAGGTCAGAGCCGAATCCTTCGCCCGTAATGCGGGTGAGTACGCCCCATTTGCCCATGGCCATCGTGAGCATCGGACGGTTCGAGTAGTAGTGGCGGACTTTGGCCGTCGCGTTCATCACGGTGAGGGCGTCTTCAGGCGAAGCGGCCATGACGGCGAGTTTCAAAATATCCGCGCCGGCTTCCTGCTCGAGCAGGAGGCGGCGGATCAGTTCGCCTTCGTCAGGAGTGAATTTGAATTCATGGTCGCTGATAATCACCTTCACGCCTTTCTTGTGAGCGGTGTCGACGAGCCGGCGCACCATGGCGGCATCGCGGAAAAGTTCAATATCGACTATATCGGCACGGCCTTCGGTGAGTACCGCTTCGTAGACTTCTCCGTAGTAATCGTCCTCGGCAATGAAGGGACCGCCGTCCGTACCGTTGCGCAGCGTCACGAGCACGATCTTGTCGCCCGCGGCCTCATAGGCGCGGCGGGTCACGTCGGCATATTGTCTGGGTGCAAGGCGGCCCAGATAGTCGATGCGGACTTCGATCATGTCGAGCGCTTTCATTGCCGCAAAGTGCTTCACCGTCGCAACGAGATCGTCCGGCGTCTTGGCGGTGGTGGGCGCGATGAGCTTCGGGCGGCCTGTGCCAATGGATCGTCCCTTGATTTCGATGGGCTCGACGGCGCCGGGCTGCCAGCCCTTGACACGATTCATCGTATCGATCGGACGCGTCTTGCCTTCGAATTGATCAATGGTGCTCGCCTGAGTGACGCCTGCGGCAGAGACTGCGGCGGCGAAAGCGGAACTGAGGAGATGACGGCGCTGCATAAGGGTGCTCTTTTTTTCTGATAGTTAGTGGAATCAACGGCGAAGCAGAATCTTTTGGGTAAATTCGATTTCTGCTCCGGATGTGCAGAAGGAGTTTGCTACAGTGCCTTTCCTGGGCCTACCCCCGTTCGGGGGAGGGGCTGACATTCTTGTTTTTTGCCGGACTCATGGCTTCGATTTCGCTGCGGCTGCTGATTCCTTTCGTCTGCTCATTCGTTTCTTTATTTGGGGCGGAGCCGGCCGTCGGACGTCCTCCGGAGGGAGAGACGCCGGCTGCGGTTTCTTCGGCGTCCCTCGCCATAGATCCTCAGGCGCAGCAGTTTCGCCCTGTGATCACGATTGCAGAACTCGATACATTGGTCAATCCCTACGACGCTTTCATGCTTCGGCAGACGGCGGCGGCCTTGCAGCGCGCACTGCCGAAGTATTTCGTCAGGACCGTGACGATCGCTGACGCCGAGGCGAAGACTCAGATTGAGCGTCTGCGTCCGGACTTTCTTTTTGCGCCGGCTTCTTTTTCCGGCATGACCGGAGTCGAGGCTGCCCGTATCGCCACTCGGCGCACGAATCTTGCCCAGAGCGCAGAGCGTTCAGTGGGAGCCGTGTTCGCTGTCCGTGCGGATTCCCGCTTTCAATCCCTTGCGGATTTGCGCGGCCGCAGGGTCTTTGCGGGACTCCCGACGGCCATCGACGGCTGGCTTGCAGCCGCACGGGAACTCCGGCAGCAGGGGTTCGAACCGGATCATTTTTTTGGGTTTGTCGGGTACCGCAACAATGCTTATCCGGATGTGCTTTCCGCACTCCTCAACGGCTCGACCGATGCGGCGATTCTGCCCGCCTGCCTGCTTGAAGCCGTGCGCATGCACGGCCTGGTGCGCGCGGAGGATATTCGGGTTATTAACGCCAAGACCGGAGACCTCGCCTGTGCACACTCAACGGCTCTCTATCCGGATTTGAGCTTATGGTCGCTTTCTTCCGCTCCGGAAACAGCGGTACGCGATATGACTGTGGCGCTCCTGGGGCTCAGAGATGCGAGCGGGTATGAGTGGCTCACAAACGTTTCGCATGCGGATGTCGACGGGCTTTTGAAGGACCTGGAAATCGGTCCCTATGCTTATTTGAAGGATATGAGTCCCCGTGCGCTCATTGAACGGCACTTTGGCAAAGTACTGGCGGCAGCCGGATTTTTGCTGCTCCTCGTATTGAATGAACTGAGGCTGCACGCGCTGGTGCGGCGCCGCACGCGGGAACTCGCTAAGGCGATGAATGAACGTGAGCGTCTGGCCGAAGAGGCTTCTGCCGCTCGATTGGAACTCGCCGGTTTTGAACGCCGCTCGATTGTGCAGCAGATGTCGAGCATGATTGCTCATGAAATCAATGCGCCCGTGGGCGCTTTGCGCACCTGGGCGGCCGTGATTCGCATGAAGTGTCCGCAGCGCGTTTTCCGCGATGATGAAACCAGTGCGCATGCCGGACTTGAGCAGGCTCTCAGGCGCATTGACTATGAAGCGAACCGCATCGCCGACATCGTCTCAAGCGTGCGCGCATATGCGAAAAAAGAGGACGAACCGCTGGCGGCATGTGACCTCATGCCAATCATTGAGCGGGCGATAAGCGCTTTCCGTGCGGAAGAGCGAAGCGCCGAACGCACAAAAGTGGTTTTTTCTTCTGCAGTGCGTGAAGCTTGGACCACAGGGCGTCCGCTCGAACTCGAAATTCTCTTTCTCAATCTGGTGCGTAATGGTGCATCAGCGATGAAGTCAATGAAGGATTCGCTCGATGAACCTGCCGAAGTTCGTCTCACGCTTGATAGACCGCAGGAAGCCGCAAATCGCTGGCGGATACGGGTGGAGAATCCCGGCGTCATGCTCGACGCGGGTTCACTCGAGCGCCTTAATCGCAAAGCAGCCAGCGTTTCAGCCGATCCTTCAACCTTCGGCGGCTTGGGACTCGGTCTTTCTATCTGTCGAGGCATAGCCGATCGGCATGGCGCTTCACTTCTCTTTGAAGCTCGCCCAACGGGAGGCGCTGCGGCTGTCGTTATGATCGATGCTCGGGATTTGCCGCTCTAAAAGGATTTTTTCCATGAAATGCATTTTGCCCGCGCCTTTGGTGCGTCTTGTTGACGATGACAATGACTTTCGTGAAAGCCAAAAGGCCTTTCTCACAGCGCTTGGCTGGCAGGTGGAGGATTGGGAAAGTCCGGCGGCGTTCCTTCAGGATGACGACCTCCAGCGTCCGGGGTGCGCTGTGCTGGATATCCGCATGCCCGGCATGACTGGGCTTGATCTGCAGCGGCGCTTTGTAGAGGCTGGAAGCCGCTTGCCGGTGATTTTTTTGACCGGGCACGGCGATGTTGCAACGGCGGTGCATACCATGAAATATGGTGCACTGGATTTCCTTGAGAAACGAGGGGATCCGATGGTGCTGGCGGCTGCCGTGGAGCGTGCCTGCAAAAAGTCACTTGCGGCTGCGAAGGCGGCAGCCGAAGCTCAGAGCTATCAGACGGCCTACGATGCGCTGACGCCTCGAGAGCGTGAAGTTTTTGTGCTTGCGGCTAAAGGGCTTTCCAATAAGGAAGCTGCCGAAGTGCTTGGCATCGGTGCGGAAACCGTCAAGATGCATAAAGCCAATGCTTATGCCAAATTGGGCGTTCAGAGTTCTCTCGAGGCTTATCAGTGGCTGGAGAATCTCCCGACCCCCCCACCCCAAGGGGCCGCAGCGAT
>OGRA01001685.1_pt1 | contig 20362 bp, 21 predicted proteins | sample 1553351 | NCBI WGS metagenome assembly OGRA01 (sample SAMEA2580056, study PRJEB22360) | human gut metagenome | biome: human gut; feature: human-associated habitat; material: faeces | place: Denmark | collected 2008/2010
AGAAGTCCCGTCGTGCCGGAGATCGTTTCAAAGCTGTCTCCGGCTGGCTGTTTTCTTGTGTGATGAACGGTAACGATGCAAATGCTGTGCCTGTCCGCAAAACGCTTGAGCTTTCCGATGATCTCATAGTCGCTGGCGTAGCTGTAAGCCTCGCCTCCGGCCTCCCGAATCTTCTGCATGGTGTCAATGATAACCAGCTTCGTGTCGGGGTGTTCCTTTATGAAATTCTCAAGCTGCTCGTCAAGACCGTTTCCGATTTTGTTTGCTGCCGTTGCAAAATGCAGGCTGGCGGTATCCGCCACGCCGTACATCATAAACATCCGGCTCTGGATTCTCTGGAAATCATCCTCCAGCGCAAGGTACAGAACCGTACCCTGGTGGACTTCATAGCCCCACAGCCTTTGCCCTGTGCTGACATGGTAGGCAAGCTGCGCTACCAGAAATGATTTTCCGATTTTGGGTGCTCCTGCGAGGATATATGCCCCGGAGTAGAGCAGACCGTCTATGACGGGCGGTCTGCTCTTGTAGGCGGTCTGATACAGCTCTGTCATGGAAACCGTATGAAGATAATGCGGGTCGTTCATGCGTCGGATTCTCTCACGCATTTCCTCAATATTTTCCTCCGGGGGATTGCTTTCGCAGGTTTCATGTGGTATGCTCTGGTAGGTTGAATTGTGAGGCGGCTGCCCTCCATCTGCTCCAACAGATGGGATGAGGGCGGTCGTTTTCTCATTTTCCGTCATTGCGCTCACCTCCGGGAATCTGGAAGCCGTAGAACTTCTGCTTGAAATACTGGGCGGGGCATTTTCCGGCTACGGTCAGATAGCCCTGGGATTTCAGCTCTCTGTTCATTTCCCGGACAATCTGATACGCCTTGCTGCGGCTGATGCCCATGATCTCCGCCACCTCTGACGCTGTGATAAACTGTGCTCTCATAGTACCTCCTGTTTCAATGTGATTTCCCTCAGTCTGCGTATCTTTTGTTCACGCCCCTTTCCCCAGCCCCTCCGAAATGCGCACCCTGAGTACATATTTAATTATACGCATACAAGATGCATCTGTCAAGCCTTTAGAAAATAAAAATATGTACTTGCAATTCGCTTTATTCTGTGGTATGATATGGACGAGGTGAATCAGACATGGACAATTTCGATTATCCCGCCATTGGGCAGAGAATCAAGCAGCTCCGAAAACGCAAAGGGCTGAACCAGACCGAGCTGGCACAGATGCTGAAAAAATCCCTCCGCACCGTACAGAAGTACGAAACCGGAGAGATCGAAGTGTCGATTGCCGTTGTCAATCAGATTGCCGACCTGTTGGATTCAACGCCGACCTATATCCTCGGCTACGAATCCAGTACAACGCAGATCAGAACGCTTTCCGACGTGATGGACTTTCTCTTTAAGCTGGAAACGGTAGAGGGCATCGACTTCAAGATCAATGTGCAGAAGCCGCCCCGCAGCAAGCAATGGGAGTGCTCGGTTTCCTTTGATGGAAAGAGCACGGCGGAGTTCAATGCGGATATGTGCCTCTTTCTTGAACAGTGGGAGGATGAGCGCAGCGAGCTTTGCGCCTATAACTCCACGCAGGCAGCATATAAGCGCTGGAAGGAGCAGACGCTTGCATACTATGCCGCGAACGCAGTCAAATGCACAGAGCCGGAGGAGCTTGACCGCGATGAGCGAATCGCAAAGCGGACGGAGTTTCTGGAAAGGGAATACGGTAAAAGCGAGAGTAGCGAGTGAATAACCTGATCAAAGCCTGATTCTTGAGGGAAGGAGGTAAAAATGTCGGTAACAAAAGACGGCGACACCGGTCGCTGGATGTCGCAGATCCGGGTAACGGACTGGACAGGCAAGACCATCCACAAAAAGAAGCGCGGCTTTGCCACCAAGAAGGAAGCCCTGCAATGGGAACGTGACTTTATCAGCCAATCCACGGGCAGCCTCGGCATGACCTTCGGTGACTTCATCTCTCTGTATGTCAAGGATATGGAGCACCGCCTCAAGCCCTCAACCGTTGCCAGCAAGAAATGGCTGATCGACCTGAAGGTAACGCCTTTCTTCAAGAAAATCCCGCTGAACGAGATCAAGCCCACTCACGTGCGCCAATGGCAGAACGCCCTGACCAGCTACCGGGATGAAAACGGCAAGCCTTACGCCCAGACCTATCTCAAGTGCATCAACAACCAGCTCACGGCGATTTTCAACTACGCAGTCAAATACTATGGGCTGAAAGAAAATCCCTGCCACAAGGCGGGGAGCATGGGCAAGAAGAAAGCCGATGAAATGCTGTTCTGGACAAAGGACGAGTTCCAGACATTTATCGAGAGCATGAAAGACCGTCCCGCCAGCTACACGGTATTCATGACCATGTACTACACGGGGATTCGGGAGGGAGAGCTGCTGGCACTCACACCGTCGGACATCGACTTCGAGAAGAAGACCCTGACGGTGAACAAGAGCTATCAGCGCCTCGGCAAAGAGGATATTATCACCACTCCGAAAACACCGAAAAGCATCCGTACTATCCCTATTCCCGACGGCCTTTGCAACTGTTTGCAGGAGTATATGTCCCATTGCTATGGGCTGCAAAAGGACGACAGGCTCTTTCCCTACACCAAGAGCTTTCTATACCACGAAATGGAGTATGGCTGCAAGGCTTCGGGCGTGAAGCGGATACGGGTGCATGACATTCGACACAGCCACGCCAGCCTGCTGGTGGAGATGGGCTTCTCTCCGCTGCTGATCGCGGAGCGGCTCGGACATGAAAAGGTACAGACAACGATGGACACGTACAGTCACCTGTACCCCAACAAGCAGGTGGAGGTAGCCAGACAGCTTGACGGCATTATGCCGTGAGCCTCTGGCTACAAAAATCGCTGCAAATGTAGCCAATTTGTAGCCACTAAAAAAGAAAAATCCTGAAAAACGCTGTATTGCCAACGCTTTTCAGGATTCAGAAAACACCAAATATTTATTCCCATTCGGCAAATTCAAGTATAGGGGTGCTTATTTACAATGGTTCCGCAAGCAAAACATTCGCAAATATGTTAATGATTTGCACTTGTATTTGCGGATGCTTCAATTTTTAGTATCAAAATAGTATCACAGAATATGAGGAATTGCAAGGCTTTCAACCTTGCAATCATTCAGCATGGGAGCGCACACGCTCCCATGCTGGGGCAGGACGCTCCGCTCTCTCAAGTCAATGGAGGCGGGCAAGTGCCTTTGGCCTTGCCCGTCTTGGTGACCGCGCAGCGCACCCATGCGGGGCAGTCAATGGCGGCGCGCTGTGCGCGCCGTTTATCTCGACCATTGACAGCCCCGACAGAGGTTGCTGCTCCCCGATAAAATTCGTATTTGTTACTCGATACTGAACTCAGCGAATAGGTAAAAACCATCGTCTGTACCATAAGAGCCATCTTCTGTCGATGGATAAAAGAACTTAACGACTCTGTATTCTCCCGCCGAAAGCGAACCATATATTTCAGACCAATTGATATTCAAATCTCTTTCTCCTTGAAAAATATATGTTTCGGTGTCAGTAGTTCTATCGCCGATCTCTTTTACTGGTGACCATTTATCATCTTCCTTTTTTTCAATAGAAAAATCGTAATTGATCCCGCCATTGATATCAATTCCTGTGTTATTTGAAATGCGAACTGTCAAACCTGAAGGAGTTACACTTCCCTCTACAACTTTCATCGTGACATCCCCAAAATTGATATTTTTATTCTGGACGCAACCTGCCATCCATAGTGCAAGTACAAAGCAAAGTGATAATACGAGAATCTTTTTCATTTCATATACCTCCACAACAAATCCATCATTTTTCTCCACTACTTTTATATGATATTTCGGTTTACCATTTATTTTTTAGAACAGCATATCATAAACCTATAGGAAAATCTACTTTTTTACCTACCTCCCCGGTCAAAAGTGCGCCGTGTTCGATTGCCACTTTTCTCTGCCTGTTCCCGCTGTTTATCGGCCCGTACTGCCGCCTTCACCTGCTCCGGGCCAAAGACACGCTTAGCCCGCTCATAGTCTGCGGAAACTTGCCGCAGGGCCTTGTTTTCCAACTTGACCTCCTGCAATCGGTCAGACAGGCGGGCATTGCTTTCCCTCACCCGGCCATAGTCCCCTTGCAGACGCTCAAATTTCCCTCGCAACTCCACATAGGCCAGATACAGGGAGCGCAGCACCTTGACGATTTGAGCCAGCAGGGGCTTGGCCTTTTTCTCCCGGTAGGCCCGGCTTGTTTCCAGCGTTCCCGGCTCCGGTAAAATCTCCTCCGGGTCGGCGGAAAAGTCCGCAGCCAGCCGTTCCATGTTCTTTACCGCCGGGGCAAGCTCACTTAGACGTTGCTCTTGCTCCGCGACCTCGCTCTCTTTTTCTGCTTTGACGGTTTCTAGCGCTGCAATTTCTTTTGTCCGCTGCTCTTTCTTGTAATCCAATACAGACAGGTGCTTTTCGTGTGTGTCTTTCTTCTCCCATTCAATTCCGTGACGCTGCATCACAAGCGAAAGTTGATCTTTTTCCGAGCGTACCCATTGATTCCACTCCGTATCGCCGCGGCTGCCGCCTTGAAATCCCTGTGCAGCCAACGCCTGTTTGAGAGATACCCGCGTTTCCAAGCCGCGCTTGCTGCCGGTTGTAAATGGAATAAAATCAATATGCAGATGCGGCGTGGCTTCGTCCATGTGCAGATGTGCGGAAAACACGCTGAGCTGCGGATTTCTCTCCCGAAAGCCAGCCATGTATTCTTCTAAGATTTCTACGGCAAGCGAACCCTCGTCGCTCCCTGTGTGCATATCGTCCTTATTGCCGACTTGCAGAATAATCTCATGGAATGTCTTTTCCTGCTTGCTGGCACGAATCTTCTCATAATAATCTTTGATTTTTCGGTCTGCTCTGGTCTGCTTGGAATTGTATAGTGCAAGAGCTTCGTCAAACAGTTCGTGGTAAACAGCTTTGATATTTTCCTCACAATAGGTGATATTCAGGTGAGAACGCTCCGGGTCAGTGTTCTTTGCGTGAAACTTTCGGGTGTTGTGATTTACAGAGCCGCGTCCAACCCTTGCACTGATCGTTCGTTTCATTCATTCACTCCTTTCCGCCGCGCAAGCGGCGTGCCTTTGTTACTTTCTGCGAAAGTAACGCAAAAGCACTTTTGACAGCCAGCGGCCATCAAAAGCGCATTTGCGCCCTACGGGGTGGTGTGGGGGCGTTGCCCCCGCTGTCTGCGGACAGCACCCCCAGCAGGGCTGCCCTTTGAAAAGGGCACCCTGCACCCCGCCTAAACTTCATCACTCGCCGTTAGGCAGAGCGGAAAGGCACACGCCTTTCCGCTCACCCGGCAAGTGTTTCCCGTGTGCCAACTGTCAAGGGGTTCGGGTTGTATTGCCTTGCGGCAATCTCCACCCGCAAGTATGCCCCCTTGACAGTTGCCCCCGCGCCCAGTGACAACCGTGACGGCTGTGACAGCTTTTTAGACAGCAGAGCCGGTATCGGGAAGATCGTCACGGTCGTCACGGTCGTCACACACAGTCTGATCGAGCGTCAGACGGATGCTTCTCCCGGCGTGGGTGCGGGCGCTTTCATAGCAGATATGATATGTACAATTTAGCTGCCACGCCCGCACATTGAGCCGCATTGCCAGAGCGTTTGGCTTCATGCTTATCTCCAGCGCAGCAGCCAGCTCGGTTGCTGTGCCGCACCAGACCGGGCGCTCCGACGTTATAAATGCCGCAACTGCTTCTAAAACAGGATCAGGTGCTTCATGGTGAAATTCTGTTTCTGCCCGCTGCAATTCCCATATCAGCCTTTCGCTGTTCCGTGTCAGATAGAGCCGTTGATCCTGCTGGTCACGCCCGGATATGTCCAGCGTCGCAGAGCAGTCTGTCCGGCGCTCCTTTTGGAGTAGGAACGCGCCATCCGCTGCGCCGAGCAGACCATTTGTGCCGGAAATCATATCGAATCGATCATCGGCTTGCTGCTTGCGTGTATGATGCACCAGCAGCAGACAAACGCCGCTTTCGTCGGCAAAGCTTTTCAAACTGGCCATCATTTCATAATCGCTGGCATAGCTGCACTTTTCGCCGCCGTCCTCCCGGATTTTTTGCAGCGTATCGATAATGATAAGCCGTGTGTCCGGGTGTTCACGAATAAAGCCCTTGAGCTGCGTTTCCAGACCTTTGTTAAGCTGTTTTGCATAGACTGCAAAATAGAGATTTTCGGTACTGTTCTCTCCGAACATCCGGTAAAGCCGGTCTTGCAGGCGGCGGTGATCGTCCTCCAAAGCCAGATAGAGAACAGTTCCACGATTTACGGCATATCCCCACAGCGGAATCCCCATACTTACATGATAGGCAAGCTGTGCCATGAGGAACGATTTTCCGACCTTTGGAGCGCCCACAAAGAGGTACGTTCCCGCATAGAGCAGACCGTCAATCACTGGCGGTCTGCCGGGAAAGACCTGTTCATAAAGGTCGTTCATAGACACGGTTGGCAGATACGCCGGGTCACTGGCCCGGCGTATCTGCTGCATGATTTCCTCCAAATCGTCCGCTTGCGTCTTGTATTCTGCGGTGTCCTCTGCTATACTTTGACTAGGTTCTTTTGAGAGCGGCTGTCCTCCGTCTGCGCCAACAGGCGGATATAGGGCAGTCGTTTTCTCTTGTTCAAAATCCATCTATCAATCCTCCCGCATACCGTCCAGCGTGGTAGAAATCAGTCTGATTGTTTCCAGTAGCTCACCGTCGATGGATTGTCCGGCTTCTATACGTTTGAGTTCTTCCAGAACGCTGTTCAGTTCATTGCGCAGAGCCTTATAGACCCTTGGATTGCCCTGTACGACGATTTCACGGCACAGAAGTCGCCTTGTAATATAATCCTGCTTGGTCAGCCCAGAGAGCTGCACAGCGGTTTCAATCTGCGCATCTTCCTCCGGAGATACCCGAAAAGCAACGGTCTTGCTGCGCCAGCGGTTGTGCCGGTCGAGATTCTTTGCAGACATGATTTATGCCCCCTTTCGTTCCAAATCCAGCTTGTTTGCCATCTCTGTCTGCCGGGTGGGAAACAGGTGCGCGTAGCGGTAAGTAATGTCGATGCTTTCGTGTCCTACCCGGTCTGCGATTGCCAATGCCGTAAATCCCATATCAATCAAAAGGGAAATGTGTGAATGTCGTAAGTCATGGATTCTGATGCGCTTGACACCTGCCTCTTTTGCACCTCTGTCCATTTCTCGGTGGAGATAGGATTTTGTGACGGTAAAGATGCGGTCGGTTGGCTGCACGGCGTACAGGCTTTTGATGTAATCTTGCATTTCATCGCACAGAAACGCTGGCATCTGAATCACGCGGTTGCTCTTGGGTGTCTTGGGGTCTGTAATCACGTCACGGCCTTTGATTCGCTGATAGGATTTGGAGATCGTGACGGTCTGCCTTTCAAAATCGAAGTCGGCGGCGGTGAGCGCCAATAGCTCGCCCTCCCGCACACCGCACCAGTAGAGCATTTCAAAGGCGTAATAGGAGAGCGGCTTGTCCATCATCGCGTCTGCAAATTTCAGATATTCCGCCTTTGTCCAGAACTGCATTTCACGCCCCTTGGCTTTTCCCATGTTGCCGACTTGGGCGGCAGGGTTGACCTTTAGACCGTAATGCCGCACCGCATGATTGAATACGGCGCTGAGCTGGTTGTGGAGCGTTTTCAGATATACCGGGGAATATGGCTTGCCGTTTTCGTCATGGTGATTCAGCATCTCGTTCTGCCATGCCATGATCTCTTTTGAATGAATGTCACACATCTTCCGTTTGCCGAAGTAGGGCACCAGTTTTTTGTAGAGGATATGCTCCTTTATGCCCCATGTGTTTTCCTTGATGCGTCCTTTCATATCCGCCGCATAGAGCGCGACGAAGTTTTCAAAGGTCATTTCCAGATCGGCGGTTTGCTGCTGCAAAAACGTCCGTTCCCATTCCAGCGCGTCACGCTTGATGGAAAAGCCGCGTTTCAGCTTTTTGACTTTCTTCCCCGTCCAGTCCTCATAGTAAAAGGACGCATACCATGTACCTTTTTCCTTATCCTTGTATGCTGGCATTGCTGTTTCCTCCTTACTGCCTGTCACGCAGGCCATAGAATTTTTCTTCAAAATACCGTCTGCTCACCCGTCCGGGGATGGTAATAAAGCCTTTCTGCTTCAATTCCTCGTTCATTTCCCGCACCAGCTTGTAGGCGTAGGGTTTGGAAATGCCAAGTTCGCTGGCAACTTCCTCCGCTCGTACAAACAATTCTTGTGTCATAGTGTCACCTCCTTATTGATGATTCGCAAATATATTAATATCCGCGTCCTTATTATACATTAGCATAAATGTTAATGTCAAGAATTTATTTCGCTTTTTTGTTAATATTTATCTTGCGTATTTCGCAAATATGCGCTATACTGTTTTCAAAGGCGGTGATATGAATGACAGTAGGAGATAAGATCAAGAAAATCCGTACCTTTCGAGGTATGACGCAAAAGGAACTGGGCGTTGCCATCGGACTGGAGGAAAAGGGCGCGGATAATCGCGTTGCTCAGTACGAAACGAATTACCGTGTTCCGAAGAAAGATATGCTGAACAAAATCGCGGAGGTCTTGCGCGTAGACCGTCAGAACTTCTATACAGATGCTCCGGGGTGCGCAGAGGACTTTATGCGGACGTTCTTCTGGTTGGACGAGGATAGTCCGGGTTCCATCCGACTGTTTCAGCTTGTCCGCAATCCGGGCAAAGAACGAAACGGGGATGATACCATTGCAAGGTACAACGACAGCGACGAATGGCCTGTTAGCCAGCCAGTGGGAATGTACTTCCAATATGGTCTTGTCGATGAGTTCATGCAGGAATGGCTGCTGCGCCAACAGGAGCTTCATGCGGGGCAGATCATGCGGGAGGAATACTTTGAATGGAAACTGAACTGGCCGCATACCTGTGATGACAGCAAAGAGCGCAAGGAGTATATTCCTTGGAAAAAGAAATAAGACAAGCAAAAAACCGTCCTGCTGAATTTGTCGTTCAGCAGGACGGTTTTGCTTGTCATTTTGGAATCATTCTCGCGGAGTGCCGGATTTGAGAAAATAGTATCAATCCAGTATCATGAGCCATTTTGACGGGCAAAAAAGCCTGTATTCATGCGGGTTTCCAGCGTTTTCGGAATTACTCCCACTCAATCGTTGCCGGGGGTTTGCTGGTGATGTCGTAGCAGATGCGGTTGATGCCGCGGACTTCGTTGACGATGCGGACGGAGATGCGGTCGAGGACGTCGTAGGGGATGCGCGACCAGTCGGCGGTCATGAAATCGCTGGTGTTGACAGCACGCAGAGCAAGTGTGTAATCATACGTCCGACCGTCGCCCATGACGCCGACGGAGCGCATGGAGGTCAGAACGGCGAAATACTGGCTGAGGCTGCGGTCAAGACCAGCCTTGGCGATCTCGTCACGGAAGATGAAATCCGCGTCGCGCAGCGTATCGAGCTTTTCCTTGGTGATATCGCCGATCACGCGGATGGCGAGGCCGGGGCCGGGGAAGGGCTGCCGCATGACCAGATATTCCGGCAATCCCAACTCGCGGCCAAGCTGACGCACCTCATCCTTGAAGAGCATACGCAGCGGCTCGATGATCTCCTTGAAGTCGACATAATCCGGCAATCCGCCAACATTGTGGTGGCTCTTGATGACAGCGGACTTGCCGAGGCCGGATTCGATCACGTCCGGGTAGATCGTACCCTGCACAAGATAGTCGACCGCGCCGATCTTCTTGGCTTCTGTCTCAAAAACACGGATGAATTCTTCACCGATGATCTTGCGCTTCGTCTCCGGGTCGGAAACGCCCGCAAGCTTCGAAAGGAAGCGGTCTTCCGCGTTGACGCGGACAAAATGGATATCCCACTTGCTGAACGCAGCTTCTACTTCGTCGCCCTCATTTTTGCGCATCAGGCCGTGGTCAACAAACACACAGGTGAGCTGGCTGCCGATAGCCTCCGCCATAAGCGCTGCAGCGACAGAGGAATCTACGCCGCCGGACAGCGCCAGCAGCGCGCGGCCAGAACCGACCTTTTCCCGAATAGAGCGGATCGCGGTCTGCCGGTAGTCTGCCATCGTCCAATCGCCGGACGCGCCGCAGACGGTATAGAGGAACCGGCGGAGCATTTCGCTGCCCTCTACGGTGTGCTGCACTTCCGGGTGGAACTGCACGCCATAGAGCTTTTTCTCCGGGCAGGCCATTGCTGCAGTCGGGCAGACGGCGGTTTTTGCCGTGACGGCAAAGCCGTCCGGCACCTGGGAAATATAGTCGCCATGGCTCATCCACGTCACGCTGGATGCGGGAAGGCCCCGGAAAATCGAACAGTCTGTATCGAACTCGGTCAGCGTCTTGCCATATTCGCGGGCGGTCGCTTCCGTCGCTGCTGCAACGGTGCCGCCCAGCGAATATGCCATGAGCTGGCATCCATAGCAGATGCCAAGAACGGGGATGCCGAGCGCAAAAAGCGCCGGGTCCACGTGCGGGGAAACAGATTCATAAACGCTCTGCGGGCCGCCGGAGAGAATGATGCCGATGGGGGCGATTTTTTCAATCTCGGCAGGGGAGATGGAGCAGGGCTTGACCTCGCAGAACACGTTCTGCTCGCGCACACGGCGGGCGATCAATTGGCTGTACTGCGCGCCAAAGTCCAGAATCAGAACAGTTTCCATTATGCTTCCTCCCGGAATACGATGTTGCCCGGCTCCGCGCTTTCGATGATGGCGAGAGAGTGCAGGTTCACGCCCGCCGCGCGCAGCTTGTCGCCGCCGCCCTGGAAGCCCTTTTCGACCGCGCAGCCGATACCGACCAGCTCAGCCCCCGCAGCCTGCACGATCTCGCACAGACCGCGCAGCGCTTCGCCGCGCGCCAGAAAATCGTCGATCACGAGCACGCGGTCGCCGGGATGGATCCACTCCTTGGAGACGAGCAGCGTGACCTTTTTCTTGTAAGTATAGGAAAAAATCTCACTCTGATACAGGCCGCCTTCGATGTTGTCGCTCTTGGCCTTTTTCGCATAAACCATGGGCTTGCCGTACCGGTACGCGCAAATCGCGGAAAGGGCAATGCCGCTGGCCTCTGCGGTCAGAATGAGATCTACGTTGTCGAGATCAAAATATTTTTTGAATTCATCTGCGATGCGTCCCATAAACGCACAGTCGACGCGGTGATTGAGAAACCCGTCGACCTTTACAATGTTTCCGGGCAGAATCTTGCCCTCCTTGACGATGCGATCCTTCAGCTCCTGCATAGCTTCCTCCAAAAACATAATAAAAATAGACAGCGGGGATAAAACCTGCTGCCAATGATAAAAAGCCGCGCGCAGGACCGCAAAGCCCTGCGTGAGCGAACTTCCAATAGTCGCAGCTTTGGCGCTGCGGTAGAGACATCCGGGCCGTACATCCGGAACTATATTGGCAACGATATAAACTTCGTGCTGGACAATTTCATTTTTGGCTATTATAATCGGAATCAGGCAATAAGTAAAATAGATGTTTTTAATCATTGCTATTAGCACTATAAATATAAGTAATGACAGGAGGCAACCATGGCTGTTAAATTAGAGCTTTACCGCGTCTTTCAGGAGGTCGCCCGCATGGGCAATATCTCCGCTGCGGCGCAGAACCTGTTTATATCCCAGTCGGCAGTCAGCCAGTCCATCAAGCAGCTGGAGGCGGAGCTTCAGACCCGCCTGTTCGCCCGGAACTCCCGGGGCGTCACCCTGACCGCCGACGGGCGGATGCTGTATGAATACGTCCGCAGCGCCATGGGCCTGCTGGAAACAGGGGAAGAAAAGCTGTCCCAGAGCCGGGATCTGCAAATGGGCCACCTGACCATCGGCGCCAGCGACACCGTTACCAGCCAGTTTCTGCTGCCGTACCTGGACCGGTTCCACCGGCAGTACCCGGCCATCCACATTCAGATCATCTCCGGCCGCAGCCATAAGGTCCTGGGCCTGCTGCAATCCGGCAAGGTGGATATTGCCTTTGCCAGCACCCCTCAGGAGGCGGCGTCTCTGGAGACGTTCCCGTGCCTGACCACCCATTCCATCTTTGTGGCCGGGGCGGAGTATCCCTGCGACTTTGACCATGTCTATTCCCTGGAGGAGATTGCCCAGTTCCCGCTGATCCTGCTGGAGCGGAAGGCGTCCTCCCGGCTGTTTTTGGAAAAGTATTTCCTGCAGAACGGTCTGCATCTGCACCCGGAGATCGAGCTGGGCGCCCGAAGCCTGCTGGTAGACCTGGCGGCCATCGGCTTCGGCGTGGCCGGAGTCACGGAGGAGTTCGTCCACCGGGAGCTGGACAGCGGCCGTCTGCGGAAGCTGCGCACATCCTTTGATATCCCGGCCCGCAGCGTGGATCTGTGCGTCCTGCGGGACGTGCCCCTGACGTCCGCGGCCCAGCGGTTCAGCGATTTTGTCCGCGGGAGCCTGCACCGGGGCTGATCCCCGTCATATGTGACAAAAGCCGCCCCGAAAAGGTCCGGGAACTTCGCCCTTTCGCCCCCTTGCTTTTATAGGAGGAATAGGGCAGAATAATGTCATTATTCACTGCAATGTGAAATTAATAGGAGGAGTATATGGAACTGCTAAAGGAGCGTATCCGCCGGGAGGGTAAGGTCCTGCCCGGCAACATCATCAAGGTGGACGGTTTCCTGAATCACCGGGTGGACACCGCCCTCATGAGCCAGCTGGCCGATGAGTTCGCCAAGTATTTCGACGTGAAGGACATCACCATGGTGCTGACGGCGGAGGCCAGCGGCATCCCTCTGGCCACCGTGTGTGCCCAGAAATACGGCGTTCCCATGGTATTCGCCAAGAAGGCCAAGAGCGACAACATCGAGGGCGGCCTGTATCAGAGCGAGATCTTCTCCTATACCTATAAGAAAAAGGTTACCCTCATTGTGGCCCAGGAGTGGCTGGGTCCCAACGACCGGGTGCTGATCATCGACGACTTTATGGCCAAGGGCTATGCCATGCAGGGCCTGATCGACATCGTCAAGGCCGCCGGTGCAGAGCTGGTGGGCATCGGCGTGGCCGTGGAGAAGGGCTTCCAGCATGGCGGCGACGCCCTGCGGGAGAAGGGCTATCCCATCCACTCCCTGGCCGTCATCGAGGAGGCTACCCCCGACCACATCACCTTCCGGGAGGATGACCCCGTATGAAAAAGGTTTTAGTGCTGGATTTCGGCGGCCAATACAACCTGCTGGTGGCTCGCCGCGTCCGTGAGTGCGGCGTATACTGCGAGATCAAGTCCTTCCGCATGACCATGGATGAGGTCCGGACCTTTGCCCCGGACGCCATCATTTTCACCGGCGGCCCTGCCACGGTGTTCGACCAGGGTGCTCCCATGATCGACCCGGAGATGCTGTCTATGGGCGTGCCGGTGCTGGGCATCTGCTACGGTTTGCAGCTGATGATGCATCTGCTGGGCGGCCAGTGCTGCAAGGCCGATACCCGGGAATATGGCAAGACGGAGCTGACCCATACGGATTCCCCGCTGTTTGACGGCGTGCCGGAAACGGCGGTGTACTGGATGAGCCACGGGGTAGAGGTGGATCGTCTGGCTCCCGGGTTCGAGATCATTGCCTCCACCGAGGGCTGCCGCCACGCGGCGGTCCAGTGCCGGGAGAAGCGGCTCTACGGCGTGCAGTTCCATCCTGAGGTGGTGCACACCGAGTATGGCCGGCAGATCCTGGAGAATTTCCTGTATAAGATCTGCGGCTTCCGGCCGGAGTGGACCATGGCGTCCTATCTGGAGGAGGCAGTGGCCCAGTGCCGGGAGAAGATCGGCAATGGCCGCGTGCTGCTGGCTCTGTCCGGCGGCGTGGACAGCTCCGTGGCCGCCGCGCTGCTGCAGCGGGCGGTGGGCCGTCAGCTGACGTGCATTTTCGTGGACCACGGCCTGCTGCGCAAGGACGAAGGCGACCAGGTGGAGCATGTGATGACCAAGCAGTTCAACGTGGATGTCCGCCGTGTCAACGCCGGTCCCCGGTTCCTTGGCAAGCTGGCCGGCGTCACGGACCCCGAGCGCAAGCGGAAGATCATCGGCGAGGAGTTCATCCGCGTGTTCGAGGAGGAGGCCAAGAAGATCGGCGCTGTGGACTTCCTGGCCCAGGGCACCATTTATCCCGACGTGGTGGAGTCCGGTCTGGGCGGTGAGTCCACCGTCATCAAGAGCCACCACAATGTGGGCGGTCTGCCGGACTGTGTGGATTTCAAGGATATCGTGGAGCCTCTGCGCCGCCTGTTCAAGGACGAGGTGCGGCAGCTGGGCCTGGAGCTGGGTCTGCCGGAGCAGCTGGTGTGGCGTCAGCCCTTCCCGGGGCCGGGCCTTGCCATCCGCGTCATCGGCGAGATCACCGAGGAAAAGCTGGCCATCCTGCGGGATGCCGATGCCATCTTCCGGGAGGAAATGGCTCTGGCGGGTCTGGATCGCACCACCAGCCAGTATTTTGCCGTGCTGACGGACCTGCGCAGCGTAGGCGTTATGGGCGATGAGCGCACCTATGACTACACGCTGGCCCTGCGTGCCGTGCAGTCTCAGGACTTTATGACCGCCACCTGGTCCCGTCTGCCCTATGAGCTGCTGGACAAGATCTCCGGCCGCATCGTCGGCGAGGTGAAGCATATCAACCGCATCGTCTACGACATCACCTCCAAACCGCCTGCAACGGTCGAGTGGGAATGAGGTACGAAAGTCAAAAAACCTAGTAAAATCAAGGCTTTCCGGCTTTACAAAGGTTCCTTTGATAACAATTTGATAACAGTTGCATGATCTCTCTTTATTCTCCGTGTCAAGGGGTTTAGGGGTAAAAGAGTCATTCTTGACGGTTTGCGACTGGAACGATCCATATTATGAAAGCCCTTCGCTGTGGGTATGCAGCGAAGGGCTTTTTGTCGTTATGGGGGTGACAGATAAACTTGGGATGCATTATCCGGCTTTCTTCTTGAAAAAGATTGCCAAAACAACACAAACGATGATTCCAACAGCATATGGAATTGCGACCAAAAACGCTGTCCAGGCTGGTGCACTATAACCGGCATATTTAATGCACCACAGCATGTCGCAATAGTTATATGCAACAACAGCACACATAACGTCAGACAGAAGAACTGCAAAAATCCAGAACACAGTAGATAATGCTTTCATGAAAGATCCCTCCTTACTTATTTGATGCACTCTTAAGGAGCAAAACAGCACCGGCAACTATGGCTGCAAGGCATATAAGCAGGAATATTCCGTTCCCGTCTATCGTGATCATGGATGATTCGCCAATCTGGTCAGACGCTGAGGGCATGAGAACGGAAACAAGTCCCCATATGATCAGGCAAATGATTCCACCAATACAGGCAATCATCCCAAGAATACGCTTCTCTCTGCCGGTATTATTGGTTGGCTGAACATTCTCTGCACCGATAACCGGCTTAGATACAGCGGAGTCATCTTCCTTCATCAGATAGTCCAGTGATACATCGAAATACTCGCTGATAGAAATAAGCGTATCGCTTTCGGGGACTGCTTTTCCAGATTCCCACTTTTGATACAGCCTGTCTGGATACGCCCAGCCGCTCCGCAAGCTGCTCCTGTGAAAGAGCATCTTTCTTTCGAAGCTCGTATAGTTTTTCCGAAAGTGCCATGTTTTCCTCCTTTCACGCAGAGCATACTCAAACGTCAGGTAGAAGTCTATACATACCCGTTTGCAATTACGCAACCAGCAGTAGCAGTTGTGATTTTCGTGAAATTTTCGGCCGCAGCTGCAGAAGTGGCTATCCTTCGGTATTGCCTTTGAGCGCTTTGATCATGGCGTTGCTCAGTTTCTGGGACGGCACTTTCGCAGTGATCTGCGTGTCATCGTACTGCGGAAAGTAGTAGCGCCACTTGTCGTAGTCGTCTCTGTTGATCTCTCCGGCACGGTACTTCTCGGCAACAGTAGCCCAGGCGCAAACCAGCTCAGAAATACGGGCAGCGTCCTTCCCCTTCCGGGGATCAATGCGGAAAAGGAATTCTCCATCCCTGGTCTCGATGGTCAGGCCGTAACGATCCTCCAAAGCGAACAGGGTATGCATCAGGCCAAAGTAACTGTCGATATCGGGAACATTGAGAGCCAGCGGAGATACATCAAGAGCACCAGCCAGAGCCTTGGTCAGATCCTCTTTCGGGGTGCGGGTACCAGCCTCGTATTGAGCCATGCGGATATCGGCGGTCTTCTCCGGGAAGCCGACCAGTGTGCCAAGATACTTCTGTGTCATGCCGCGCAGATTGCGGATGAAGCGTATCCTTTCTCCAATAGCCATAGGAAAAACCTCCTGTGTATGTACTGATCAAATTATAGCAGATACGTTTAGTGATGTCAAGAATATATTAAACAAAAAAGATAAATATTATCTTCAAAACCTCTTGACTTTAACAGATAAGTTTAGTATAATGAGCTCAACTTAAACGATTAGCGTTAAGTTTTCAACTGAATAATCTCCCGCATCAGAGTCATGGTGCAAACCGCCCGGGCAAATCGGATGGCGGCCAGAAAGTACTTCCGACACTAAACAAGATAAGTCTATGCTCTGACACAGGTTATTCAACAAGAACTAAAAAACAAAGAAAGGAGATTTTTATGGAAAACAAGTTTATGCGGGTAGAGGAAGTCGCCGCCGAGCTCGGTGTATCCGCCTCCTGTGCCTACAAGGTCATACGAAGACTGAACGACGAGCTCAAGGCCAAAGGCTTCGTCACGATCGCAGGAAGGATCAACAGGCAGTATTTCAATGAAAGGGTCTACGGACCGAGAAAGGAGGATTGTAACAATGTCCGTGTATAAGAACGAGGACAGCGGTACCTGGTATGTAATGACCTGGTACACCAACTGGAAGGGCGAACACAAACAGAAATGCAAGCGGGGCTTCCCCACTAAGCGGGAGGCGCAGGAGTGGGAACGCACCTTCCAGCTCCAAAACGCCGCCGATATGGATATGTCCTTTGAGGCTTTTACAGAGCTTTATGAAAAGGATATCCGGCCCAGGATCAAGGAAAACACCTGGCTCACGAAGGAGCATATCATCAAGACGAAGATCCTGCCGTATTTCGGGAAGCGGAATATCAGCGAGATCACCACAAAGGATGTGATCGCCTGGCAGAATGAGCTGCTTGCCTATCGGGATGAAAAGAAGCAGCCCTATTCGCAGACGTATCTGAAAACCGTCCACAATCAGCTCAGCGCCATTTTCAACCATGCTGTGAGGCACTATGATCTCCGCTCGAATCCAGCCGCAAAAGCGGGCAGTATGGGCGATAAGGACGGCGGCAACATCAGCTTCTGGACGAAGGAAGAATACCAGCGCTTTGCCGACGAAATGATGGACAAGCCCGTATCTTATTACGCCTTTGAAATGCTCTACTGGTGCGGAATCAGGGAAGGCGAGCTACTGGCACTGACGCCTGCAGATTTCGATTTTAAGGCCGGTACAGTGAAGATCAGTAAATCGTATCAGCGTCTGCACGGCGAGGATGTGATCACGACGCCGAAAACAAAGAAAAGCAACCGCACGATCAAGATGCCGCCGTTTCTCTGCGAAGAGATGCAGGATTATCTGAAAATGCTCTACGGGCTGAAAAAGAAAGACCGGATCTTTACGATCTCCAAGAGCTATCTTCACCATGAGATGGACCGTGGCGCAAAGGCTGCAGGGGTCAAGCGGATCAGGATCCATGACCTCCGCCACAGCCACGTTTCCCTATTGATTGACATGGGGTATTCGGCTGTGGCGATTGCGGATCGCGTCGGTCACGAAAGTAATGTAAATCCTATGGACTTCTGCATGAGATTTGAAAACAGAAGCAATATTACAAGCACTATGCTTATGAAGAAAATACAACCCTATGAGATAGGCGAATAATATATGCAAGTAACGAGAAAGGGGATAAAATCTTACTTGCCGAGGACATATAATCATCACAGCCGCTCCATCACAAGCGATCAACGTCATAGGCTTTATAAGGAAGGTTGTGGCAACAGTGTTGATAATGGCCTTTTTATTCACACCATTGTCCCAAAGCATCTTGAAATTGACCATTATTCTGGTATAATAACAGAACTGTTATCCATAGCAGTTCCCCGCCACTGTTATCAACGCTGATAACAAAATGATAACAGAAGGGGTGATAGGCTGGATAATATGGATATATCAAATAATCAAAGGGACTACGAACAGGATGAACAATATTTCCTAAACGGAATCAGTTAAGTCCTGTCGAGTGGGAATGACCTCAGAAAGGCCAAAAAGCCTTGAAAATGCTGGACTTTTGCGTTACGGAATTGCCCCGTGACAACAAAATGACAACATTTTAGATTATCCAAGAATAAAGAGCTATCTGATTTCTGTTAGAGAAGTCAGATAGCTCTTTTTGTTATACGCCAATTATAATGAATCCTTCGTTCTCTCCGATTTCTTCTGTAACCCAACGGTCTATAGCAGACACAGTTTCCTTAGTTCTTACGGGCACCAGAGTTTCCTTTTCTGAATTCAAGGGAATCGCTGCCACTGAATCCTCCGAGCTTACAAACATATTCATTCATCGGAAAACATAAAACAGCATATTGCGCCGAATCCGTCTGACTACGTGCCGTACCTGGACCTTCTGTTTGTATGCCGACAGTTGGAACATGATGATTTCACCATGGCCCACGCGCTGAAAAATAGACGCAAACCGGGCCCCACAGAGGGTTTTTCCTCTGCGGGGCCCGATCAGTGAAATGGTTATTGGGCGCGTATCTTACAGAATTGTAAGGCAGCGTGCTCTTGTTTTTTGCTGATGGTGGTTGCTTTTCCGGGCAAAAATGGTATGATAGAATCGGAACGATAGAAAAAGGACCCAAGTGGAGACGAGCTATGACGGCATTTTTACAACAATACATCTCTCCGGCGCTGCCGGTGATCCTGTGGCTGGGAAGGGCGCTGGTTTCCGGGCTGGCAGTCTGGCTGCTGGTGCGGTGCTGCCTGTCCCTGTTCCGGGGAAAGGACCGGGAGAGCTGGGGCTTTGTGACCCTGTCCAATGGTGCGCGGTATGAAATTTATCACTGGGAAAACGTGATTGGCCGCGCAAAACGGTCGGATATTCGCATAAACTTTCCCTCTGTGTCCCGCAGTCACGCCATTTTGTCCCGGGACGAGGCCGGGACATGGCGGGTCAACCCGTTGAATCACAGCAGCGGCGTGCTGCTGAACGGACAGCGGACGCTGACGACCGCCGATCTGCATCCCGGCGACTCCATCGCCGTGGGCGGTGTGGAGCTGTTCTTTTTCCCGTCGGACAAGCCCCAGCCATCCGGACAGCCCCGGCGGCGGCCCGGGCCGGTGGGCGGCCTGTGGCTGCTGACATTTATTCAGCTGCTGCTGTGGGCACAGTTTGCCCCGAACTTCGGAGCGGAGAATGTCTATCCCATCAGCGCAGGCTTTTTCGGATTGTGCGGCCTGGGGTGGGTGCTGTACGCCGTCAGCCGGAAGCTGCACCGGAGACAGTTTGATCTGGAAATCCTGGCGCTGCTGCTGACCACGGTGGGCTTTGCCATTACCGCCGCCTGGGACCCGGGGGCCCTTTACAAGCAGCTGGCGGCGGTGACGCTGGGCATGGGCATTTACGGCACCCTGGTGTGGCTGCTGGGGCGGCTGCATCTGGCGGTGAAGCTGCGCTGGCCGGTGGCTGCGGCCGCGGCGGCACTGCTGGCCTTCAACGTTGTGATGGGGGAGCGCATTTTCGGAGCCAAGAACTGGATATCGGTGGGCCCCATTTCCTTCCAGCCGTCGGAGCTGGTGAAGCTGGCGTTTATCCTGGCGGGGGCCGCCACCCTGGACCGGCTCTTTGCCAAGCGGAACCTGATCTTCACGGTGCTGTTTTCCGCCTATTGCGTGGGATGTCTGGCGCTGATGAGTGACTTTGGCACAGCACTGGTGTTTTTCGTGGCCTTTCTGTGCATTGCCTTTTTGCGGACCGGGGACCTGGCCTCCATCGTGATGATGACGGCGGCTGCGGCCTTTGCCGGGGGACTGGTGCTGCACTTCAAGCCGTATGTGGCCCAGCGGTTCACCGTCTGGCGGCATGCCTGGGAATTTACCCAGACCACCGGCTATCAGCAGAGCCGCACCATGTCCGCTGCTGCCTCCGGCGGCCTGTTCGGCACGGGGCCGGAGGACGCGTGGCTGAAATATGTGGGGGCGGCCAACACGGACCTGGTATTCGGCGTGGTGTCGGAGGAATTCGGGCTGCTGCTGGCGCTGGTATGTGTGACGGCGGGGATCGCCCTGGCGG
>OGRA01001690.1_pt1 | contig 20314 bp, 19 predicted proteins | sample 1553351 | NCBI WGS metagenome assembly OGRA01 (sample SAMEA2580056, study PRJEB22360) | human gut metagenome | biome: human gut; feature: human-associated habitat; material: faeces | place: Denmark | collected 2008/2010
TTTCGGGGATGATAGCCGCTTCGGAACCCGTGGCGATGGCGCTGTTCAGCGCCAGGTAACCCGCCGTATGTCCCATCACCTCGACGAAGAAGAGGCGCTCGTGGCTCGATGCCGTATCGCGCAGTTTGTCGACCGCCTCCACGATCGTGTTCAGCGCCGTGTCGTAGCCGATCGTCGAGTCCGTACCCCCGAGGTCGTTGTCGATCGTCCCGGGAAGCCCTACGATGGGCACGTTGTACTCCTGCGCGAAAATCCCTGCGCCTGTCAGCGAGCCGTCGCCGCCGATGACCACCAGCGCGTTGATGCCGGCTGCGACCATGTTGTCGTAAGCCGCCTTACGTCCTTCGGCCGTGGTGAACTCCTGGCTGCGCGCCGTTTTGAGAATCGTGCCGCCCAGTTGGATGATATTGCTTACGCTCTGGGATTTGAACTCTACGATCTCGTTGTATACGAGACCTTTGTATCCGCGCATGATTCCCTTTACCGTAAAGCCGTTATAGATTGCGCTGCGGGTTACCGCACGTATTGCCGCATTCATGCCGGGGGCGTCGCCTCCCGATGTGAGAATGCCGATGCATTTGCTGCCAGCCATAGTTTTTCGTTTAAACACAAAATCCCTCAAAGGTAGTAATTATTTTAAATTTTTCAAAAAAACGAGGGCGCTACCCGTGGGTGCGCCCTGCGTTCCGAAAAAACTTTTTATTTTACCTAACGCCTGTGGCCTTATTCGGTCTGCTGTCCCTGCGCAGCAGTGTCTGCGTCCGCCTCTGCGGCTGCCTGCGTGCTCTGTCCGGCCTCTTCTGCCGAAGCCTTGCGGCTTTTCCCGACCTTCACCCGTTTGCCGTCGGCCTTTACTTCCAGCCCGGCCTTGTCTTTGTCGATCGTAATGTCGATCGATTTGTTCGGGATGCTGATGTGCAGCGTCTTGTGGCCGTCTTCGATGACGTTCTGGCTTTCGTACTCCTTGAGCAGCTTTTGTACCGTCGTCGTGTCGTTGTCGATCACCACTTCGGTGTTGAGCACCTGTTCGATCACGTTACGCTTGGCGCGGAACCGGTCGCCCACATCCTCGCGGATGGCGATGCAGGCGCATGCGATGAAGCTCGCGAGCCACAGCAGGAAGATGATCAGCACGGCCGTGCCTCCGGGCTTGCGCGAAGCGATGAGGCACATCAGTACATAAATGAGCAGTATGACGGGAATCAGTACAATAAATATGCCGAGAATAGGTACCCACAGCGTCATGCCCAGCGGGGAGAAAGGCGAGAGGATGCCTCCGCCGCCTATGACCAGGGCGAACAGCCCGATAATCAGGGCGCAGGCTCCCATGATAAGCCCGAATACGAGCAGCCCGGCGAAAAGCTTGAGCAGGATCAGCACCACCTTGCCGAAGACCGAGACGGCCTCCGCCACGATCGGCTTGGCCCTGACGTCGGGATCGCAGCCTGCGGTGGCTTCGGTGGTCTCGCGGATCGACTGTGCGGTGATTTTTTCGCCGTTCATTTCGAGTTTCTGGCGTGCCGTGCGTGCCGCCGGTACGGCGAACCACATGATAACGTAGCAGATGACGAAGATGCCGAACAGGTTGCCCATCATCGATCCCGTCCAGTCCATGAACGGAATCCAGTGCAGGAAGCTCAGCAGGATCGGCAGGAACATGCCCAGCCGGATCCATACGGGATCGACGTCGAAGTACTTGCCGATGCCGGCGCATACGCCGCCCAGCTTGGCGTTCTCCGTGTCGCGGTAGAGGCGGCGCGGGATACGCGGCTCTTCGGGGGCTTTTTTGTCCGAACTCTCCTCGGAGATGTCCTCGACCGAGCCCATCTGGTGGATGATATTCAGGATCAGGGGTTTCTCGACCACGCGGGTGTTGTCCTGCGTTGTGAGGATCAGCTCGGCTATGCGGGCTTCGATGTCGGCGACGATCTCGGCTCCGTCGGGCGTATCCTTGTAGGTCTTTTTCAGACTGTCGAGATAGTTCTCCAGCTCCTGGTAGGCATCGGCGTCCATCGTGAACGCTACGCCCGATATGCTGCATTTTTTAACCTCTTTCATAGTTGTGCCGTTGGGGGATTATTTCCTGCTTACGCTGCCGCCGCTCGATTTGCTGATGCTGGTCTGGCAGTCGCCCGTGTAACGGATCGAACTGCCGCTCGAAGCCTCGGCGCGGAGTTTGTCCGTGCAGTTGACCGTAGCTTTGGCAGCGCTCGAGGTGTCGACGCTGCAGTCGGCGACCGTGAATTCGGCGGCCGAAAGTTTTGCGGCCGAGCTCATGTCGATGCTGCATTTGTCGGCGGAGCCCTTCAGGGTGATCTTCGAAGCGCTCGATGCCCCTACCGTGCAGGAGCCGGTTTCGATGGCGGCGTCGATGTTCGAGGCGCTCGATGCGGCCACTGTGCAGGAGGTCGATTTCACGGCCGCGTCGATTCTGGCGGCACTCGATGCGTCGATCGAGAATTTGTCGGCCGTCAGCGTGACGTCGCTCGTGATTCGTGCGGCGCTCGATGCGTCGAGTGCGCGGATGCGCCCGTTGGCTGGGACGGTGACGGTCACGTCGGCGTTCGATACGTTGTTGACCGACTTGTCGATGGTCGCCGTCAGGCGTCCGCCCTTGGCCTCCACCACTACGTATTCCATAATGTTGTCGTCGGCTTCGATCGTGATTTTGCCGGTCGCCTTGCCGGTGATGACGACCTTCACGGCGCGTGCCGCATCCACACGGTCGAAATCCGGGGCGTCGATGGTGCGCGTGACGATGTTGCCGCTGCCTTTGATGCCCTTGCCGAAGAGTACCGACGGGGCTGCGATGCAGACGAAATATGTGGTGGCGGTGATCATGGTGCCCAGCAGGACTGCGATCAAAAGTATTCTTTTCATGGTTGTAATTATTTAAGGGTTGATTTTTTATTTTCCGTGGCGAATGACCTGTATCTGGCCTACGAGTTCGTCCCAGGCTTCGTCGAGCGTTTTAAGATATTCACGCCCCTTGTCGGTCAGCGTGTAGTATTTGCGGGGCGGCCCCTGCGGGGATTCTTCCCAACGGTAAGTCAGGAGCCCCGAATTTTTCTGCCGTGTGAGGATCGGGTACAGCGTACCCTCGACCACGATCATCTCGGCCTCTTTGAGTTCGGCGATGATCTTCGGAGCATACGAATCTTCGCGGGAAAGGATGGCGAGGATGCAATACTCCAGGATTCCCTTGCGCATCTGCGCTTTTACGTTGTCTTCAGCCATAATGCTTTATTCGGTTAATCGCTTCGGAGCCTTCGGTACGATCAGCCAGAGGATGATGTATACCCAGAGCGAAAGCCCGCCGAAGAGTATGAGGATGAGAGTTGCGATGCGTATGAGCGACGGGTCGAGCCCGAAGAAGTCGGCCAGTCCGCCGCAGACGCCAGCGATGATGCCGTCGCGTACCCGGTACAGTTTTTTTGTTTTGTCCGTTGCCATGGTTTTATCGGTTTTTACGGTTAATATTGAATTTCGGGGCGGGTTGTTCGGGGATGATGATCCAGAGGATGATGTAAGCCCAGATCGAAAGCCCGCCGAAGATTATCAGGAACAGCATGAGGAGCCGCATGACCGTAGCATCTACATGGAAGAAGTCGGCCAGCCCTCCGCAGATGCCGGCGATCGAGCGGTCGGTGCGCGAGCGGTAGAGCTTGCGGGTTTCCGGCTCGGCTTCCTCGTCCTCCTGCCGGGCGGTGTTGCCGCGGCGCTCGCCGAAGTCCGAGGGTGCCCCCATTCGATGCATCGCCGTGCGCACCGTGTCGAGGGTGATGACGCGCATCGGAGAGGAGACGATCTCGCGGAATATCTCGGCAATGCGTACCTCGATGTCGCCCATGGTTTCGGTGTCGTATTCGGGCAGGCGGCTGCGTATGTCGTCAAGATAACTCCTGAGTACACGGTAAGCATCTTCGTCGAGGGTGAAAGCCTGCGAGCCGATATTTACGTTTACTGTCTCTTTCATAGTCGTAGAGGTATTTTAGGGTTAATATTTCCGGTTTACTACTACTTTGGTATTGCAAATATAATACATATTTTAGTATTATGCAATACAAAGTACTAAATTTCTTCAAAAAATCTGCATTTTTTTGCCATACCTATATTATAGGAGCTCCGGCATGGGATCGGAAAGGCTTCTATTGAGGAAAAAATTACGATATTTACCGATCCGGTGTTGCGTTTTGCCCGGCTGCTTCGTCTTACAAATACAATGAAGGAATTCGAATTCACCCGTTACGTTGTGCCGCTCCGCGACCGTATGTTCCGTTATGCACAAAGCCTGCTGCTTTGCGCCGACGAGGCCGAGGACGTGACGCACGACCTGCTGGAGCGGTTGTGGACGGAGCGGGGGCGGCTCGACGGTTGCCGTGACATCGCTTCCTTCGTGATGGCAGCCGTGCGCAACCGTTGTTACGATTGCCTGCGCCTGCGGCGGGCGGACGGGCGCCGCAACAATGCTGTGGCAGGATGGGCGGAGCGTGCGACGACGGGGGATGCCGAAGGGTGGGAAGCGCGTGACCTGGTGCGCCGTGCGATGGCGGAGTTGCCCGGGCGGCAGCGCGAGGTGTTGTACCTGAAGGACATCGAGGGTTATCCGACCCGTGAGATTGCCGGCATGGTGGCTTGCGACGAAGCCCAGGTGCGCGTGATCCTCTCCCGCGCCCGCAATGCACTGAGGGGAATACTGAAAAAAATGATGGACGATGAAAGAGCGGAAAGAACGGATTGAGAAGTTGTTGGAGCGCTATTTCGAGGCGCGGACGACCGATGCCGAAGAGCAGGAACTGAAGGCTTATTTCCGGGAGGGGGAAACGGATCCCGGTTTGCGCTATGCCCGGGCGATGTTCTGCGGCATGGACGGACTTGCCGGGGAATGCCTGCCCGAGCGGGTGCAGGCCTTCGGGCATAGACCCGGCAGGAAGCGGAGGTTCCTGCGCCTGTGCGGGATCGCGGCAGCGGCCGTCGTGGCGCTCGGCCTTTTTCTGTGCGTGGAGTACATGCGCCGCCCCTATTGTTACATCGACGGGCAAGCGGTCTACGACAAGGACGTCGCCATGCGGACGACGGTCTATTTGCAGGGTTTTTCCGAGTTCGCCGACCCTGAGCATCTGGTCGAAGAATTGATTGTGAACGATTAAAATGATATGTCATGAAGAAACTGTTTGTTTTTGCGGGGGTATTGCTCCTGGCCTTTTCACCCGTTGCGGCGCAGAACGCCGACTCGGTTAGTTTCCGCCGTGCCGACGGGAAACCCGTGACCATCGAAACCGTCGACCGCGACTCGCTGGGTATCGACACGCTGCGGCGTATCGATACGGTAGACAACGGCCTGGTGACCCTGCGCGACGGGGGACGCGACGGCAGCATGGTGCTCGAAGTCGCCGGCTTCGGCCTCCGGCTGGGGCATACCCCGATGCAGAAGATGGAGGTGAAATCGCCCCGGGTTTGGCTCAACCTGCTCAGCGATATGGAGTTCGGTTTTACGCAGCTGACCGGGGTCGATTATTCCGGCTATGCCCCCGGTGAGGCGGGGTTCCTCGACCAGCGACTCGGCCCGTCGTTCCATTTCAGTTTCTCGGTCATGCAGATATGCCTGTCGCTGAACCGGAGCCGGACGCTCAGCCTCGGCCTCGGCCTGCAATACACGCTCGACAACATTCGCCTTGCCGATTCGGGAATCACCCTCGGCAACATCGGCGGACGCCTCGTGCCGGTAGCTCTGGACGAACCGGCCGACAAGTCTAAGGCGGTTACCTCCTCGCTCGGTATTCCCGTGCGGTTGATCTACGAGCCTGTGAAACGCCTCCGGATCACGGCCGTCGCCTATTCCGATTTCATGCTGGGGGCGGATGCCATCTATAAAAAACCGAAGGAGAAGCACAGTTTGTCCGGATTCCGGGCATACCAGTTCGGCCTGGGTGCGTCGGTCGCATACAGCGGGTTCGGCCTTTATGCCCGTTACGGTATCACGCCGCTGTTCAAGCATGATGCCGGCCCCGACTGCCATACGGTCTCGTTCGGGTTTGCCTATTCGCTCTCGCTGTAAAACCTGAAACGGAATGGCTATGAAAAGATTATTATTGGCACTTATTCTGCTTTTGCCTCGGCTGGTATCGGCGCAGACCGAAGGAGAACTCCGTGTGCAGCGGGGAGGAACCTGCGAACGGCCCGTTATGGCGATGAACCGCGATTCACTGGGGCTCGATACGTTGCGGAGGATCGATACGGTGGGCAACGACCTGATGGCACTGCGCGGAGCAGGCCGCGAGGGCAATGTCATACTCGAGGTGGCCGGGTTCGGGATTACACTGGGGCGTGCCCCGGAACCGGAGTACGCCGATGTGGTGACCCGGTCGGGGCGTGTGAAACTCTATCTGTTCAACTGCGGTGAATTCGGGTTCTCGCAACTGGTTGGGGTCGATTACGACGGTTATGCCCCCGAAGAGAAGGGTTTTCTCGACCAGAAGCTGGGGAGTTCAATCCATGTCGCAGCCTCGGTTTTACAGGTGCAGGTTGCTCTGAACCGCAACCGTACATTCTATTTTGCCACAGATTTGAATTTTGCCGTGGATAATTACCGGCTTTCCGATGCGCACATCCGCCTTGGGTACGAACATGGACGCCTCCTGCCCGTGGCGCTGGACGAACCGGCCGACAAATCGAAGTTCGTCACTTCGTCGCTCGGTATTCCTCTGAGGCTTATTTACAAGCCTTTCAGAAATTTTCAGGTGTCGGCCATCGCGTATTCCGACTTCGGGATCGAGCTGACTTCACTGCATAAAAAGCCGAAGGTGCAGTACGAGCTTTCGGGATTGCGGACATATCAGTTCGGTGTGGGCGGTGCGGTTTCCTATAGCGGTGTCGGTGTTTTCGTCCGTTACGGTGTGACGCCCCTTTTCAAGAAGGGGGGCGGCCCCGAGTGCCATACGCTGAGTTTCGGCATTTCGCTGCTCATGTAATTATAATCACGGAATCCATGAAACGATTGTTATTGATATTTGCCCTTTGCCTCTTCCTGCCGCGGTCTGTATCGGCGCAGAGCAGCTCCGTGGACGATTTCTTCCGGCGGTACGATGCCTCCGAAGGATTTACCAGCGTGCTGCTGGAGCAGAAGATGATGCAGATGATGAGCCGTCAGGCCGCGCAAAGGGGGGATAAAGGACTTGCCGTATTACTGAAGGACATTGAGTATATCCGTATCATTGCCCTCAAAGGCGGGGACAGCGGGATGCTGGTGCGCGATGCCGAGGCCGCCGTCGCCGCCGACCGGAAATTCCAGCCCGTCACCTCCGGTACGGAGGACGGGCAGACCACGAAGTTCTATATCCGGGAAACGGCCCTGTCGGTCAAGTCAGAGCTGGTGATGATTACCTACGGTGCGAAGGAAACCGTCGTGGTGAACATCTACGGCGAGTTCGACCTCAAGCAGGTGGCGCGGCTTTCGTCGATCCGCCCGCAATAAAGGCTGGGGCTTCGCCGGCTCCGTTTTACTCCCCGCCCGGATCGTTCCGGTACCCTTCTTCGTCATAGATCGGCCTGTCGCCCTCTTCGGTCTCCCGGACGGCACCCGGAATCCTGTCCGCCAGCGGGATCTCGGTTTCCACGAGGTTTTCGTCGATCAGGGTTTCGTCGCGTTCGTCGCCTGCGAACCCGTTGTTTTCGGTGGAGATGACGGTGCGATCGGTCGGAAATTCTACAATTCTTTCCATGGCATTGCGGTTTTGTATTTCATCCGTCGCCGCAAAAATGGTACCGTCTGCCTTCCCGCGTCCGGCATTGGTGCGAGATGACGGCCGGGTATGGCCGGGGCGCATATTGAGAACCGGAAGCGGAGTCTGCATAACGATACAATAAAAAAGGGGAGGGACTGCATTGTCCCTCCCCTTTGTCTGCCCGGTATTTCCGTTGAGCGGTAAGACCGGTATTTCTGTCCGTTTAGTCCTCGAATTTTGCCGAGAGGAATTCGCGGTTCAGGCGTGCGATGTGCGCGATGGAGATCGACTTGGGGCACTCGGCCTGGCAGGCACCCGTGTTGGTGCAGTTGCCGAAGCCCAGTTCGTCCATCTTGGCGACCATCGCCTTGGCGCGGCGTGCACCCTCCACGCGGCCCTGCGGCAGCTTGGCGAGCGACGATACGCGGGCTGCGACGAAAAGCATGGCCGAACCGTTCTTGCAGGTCGCGGCGCAGGCTCCGCAGCCTACGCATGCGGCGGCGTCCATCGACTCGTCTGCGTCGGCCTTCGGAATCGGAATGGCGTTGCCGTCGGGCACCGAGTTGGTGCGTACCGAGATGAAACCTCCCGCCTGCAGGATCTGGTCGTACGATGAACGGTTCACCACGAGGTCTTTGATGACGGGGAACGCTGCCGAGCGCCAGGGCTCGATGGTGATGGTCGCACCGTCCTTGAACTTGCGCATGTAGATCTGGCAGGTCGTGACCGCCTGGCTGGGGCCGTGGGCATGGCCGTCGATGTGCAGCGAGCACATGCCGCAGATACCTTCGCGGCAGTCGTGGTCGAATGCCACGGGCTCCTTGCCCTCGTGGATCAGGTTATTGTTGAGGATGTCGAGCATCTCGAGGAACGAGGTGTCGGCCGAGATGTTTTCGACTTTGTAAGTTTCGAAACCACCCTTTGCTTTAGCGTCCTTTTGACGCCATATCTTTAATGTAAAATTCATAATTTCAATTTGTTATTAAAGTGTTACAACGTCAAACGGTTAGTCTTTGTAGTTGCGCTGTGCGGGGTGTACGAACTCGAAGTTCAGCGGTTCTTTCGTCAGCTCGGGGGCTGCGTCCTCGCCCTTGTACTCCCATACGGCGGCATATACGAAGTGCTCGTCGTCGCGCTTGGCCTCGCCTTCCTCGGTCTGGTGCTCCGTGCGGAAGTGGCCGCCGCATGACTCCTCGCGGTTGAGTGCGTCGCGGGCCATCAGCTCGCCCAGTTCCAGGAAATCGGCCAGGCGGAGCGCCTTTTCCAACTCGACGTTGAAGTCGTTTTCCTTGCCTACGACCTTCACGTCCTTCCAGAACTCCTTGCGTAGTGCCTGGATCTCGGTGATCGCCTTTTCGAGCGACTCCTTGGTGCGGGCCATGCCGACGTTCTCCCACATGATGTGGCCGAGTTTCTTGTGAATATCGTCTACCGATTGCTTGCCGCCTATCGAGAGCAGTTTGGCGATCTTCTCCTTGACTTCCTTCTCAGCCTGGTCGAAGGCCTTGGTGTCGGTCTTCACCTTCGGAGCCTGGATTTTGTGCGAGAGGTAGTCGCCGATGGTGTAGGGCAGTACGAAATAACCGTCGGCCAGACCCTGCATCAGCGCCGAGGCGCCGAGGCGGTTGGCACCGTGGTCGGAGAAGTTGGCCTCGCCGATGGCATACAGGCCGGGGATGGTGGTCATCAGGTTGTAGTCGACCCAGATGCCGCCCATGGTATAGTGCACGGCCGGGAAGATCTGCATCGGCTGCTCGTAGGGGCTTACGTCGGTGATCTCCTCGTACATGTCGAACAGGTTGCCGTAACGTTTCTTGATGATCTCCTTGCCCAGACGCTCGATGGCGGTCTTGAAGTCGAGGAATACGGCCAGCCCCGTTTCGTTCACGCCGAAGCCTGCGTCGCAGCGCTCCTTGGCGGCACGCGAAGCCACGTCGCGCGGCACGAGGTTACCGAAGGCCGGGTAACGGCGCTCCAGGTAGTAGTCGCGGTCTTCTTCGGCGATGTCCGACGGTTTCTTGGCCCCCGAGCGGATGGCCTTCACGTCTTCGAGTTTCTTGGGAACCCAGATACGGCCGTCGTTACGCAGCGACTCCGACATGAGCGTCAGCTTCGACTGCTGGTCGCCGTGTACGGGGATGCAGGTCGGGTGGATTTGCGTGAAGCAGGGGTTGGCGAAGCCGGCGCCCTTGCGGTAGCACTGGAATGCGGCCGAACCGTTCGATGCCATGGCGTTGGTCGAAAGGAAGAATACGTTGCCGTATCCGCCTGTGGCGATCACTACGGCGTGTGCACCGTGGCGCTCGATCTCACCGGTGACGAGGTTGCGGGCGATGATACCCTTTGCCTCGCCGTCCTCGATGACGATGTCGAGCATTTCATGGCGCGGATAGCTTTTCACCGTGCCGGCTGCGATCTCCTTGTTGAGTACCGAATAAGCGCCCAGCAGGAGCTGCTGGCCCGTCTGGCCGCGGGCATAGAACGTGCGCGATACCTGTGCGCCGCCGAACGAGCGGTTGGCCAGCAGGCCGCCGTATTCGCGTGCGAAAGGTACGCCCTGGGCCACGCACTGGTCGATGATGAGGTTGGAAACCTCCGCCAGGCGGTATACGTTGGCTTCGCGTGCACGGTAGTCGCCGCCCTTGATCGTATCGTAGAACAGGCGGTATACCGAGTCGTTGTCGTTCTGGTAGTTCTTCGCAGCGTTGATACCGCCCTGTGCGGCGATCGAGTGCGCGCGGCGGGGCGAATCCTGGATGCAGAATATTTTTACGTTATATCCGAGTTCACCGAGCGAAGCGGCTGCGGAAGCACCGCCCAGGCCGGTTCCGACGATGATGATGTCGAGCTTGCGCTTGTTCGCGGGGCTTACGACCTTGATAGCTGCCTTGTGGTTGCTCCATTTTTCTGCGAGAGCGCCGGCAGGGATTTTAGCATCTAATTTAAAAGCCATATCTGTTGTGTGTTTATTGTTCTGGATAATCGGTTAGCAGGCGCCTGCGCAGCAGGGGCAGATGCTCTTGATGAAGTAAACCACCACCACGGCGGCAAAGCCGAGGAAGATGATCGTCGCTACGATATTGGCGATGCATTTCAGGCGGGGATACCACGTGTCGTTGGCCCAGCCTACCGTCTGGAACATCGACCATACGCCGTGCGTGAGGTGGAACCAGAGGGCGAAGAACCACACGAGGTAGATCACCACGTAATACCACTGCGAGAAGGTGTAGGCGATCAGCGAAGCGCCGTCGGCTGCGCCGAAGCCCTGCGAATTCTCATGGCCGCCCATGATTTCGACGAGCTGCATTTTAGCCCAGAAATTGAACAGGTGGAGTGCCAGGCCGCCCAGGATGATGAAGCCCAGTACGAGCATGTTTTTCGAAGCCCATTTGACGCCCGGTTCCACGACCGTTACGGCGTAGCGCTGCGAACCGCGTGCCTTGCGGTTTTCGAGCGTCAGGATGACGGCGTAGATGAAGTGGATGACCACGCCTGCCGCCAGTACGAGCGTACCGGCCAGCGCGTACCAGTTGGCCCCCAGCAGTGCGCAGATCATGTTGTAAGCCTCGGGCGAGATGATCGCCACAATGTTCATGGACATGTGGAAGAGGATAAAGAGCACGAGGAAGCACCCCGTCACGCTCATCACCAACTTCTTGCCGAGCGAGGAATTAGATAAAAAACAGCTCATAATGATTTAAATTTGTTTATATTTGTTAAAGTTTTGTGTTCCCGGACGCAAAGATAGCCATTGTTTGCAGAATAACAATAGAAACGGCCGGGAATTTTATGCCGAAAAGGAGGGTTTTATGACTAAAAAAGAGCTGCGTGCGGCGATGAAAAAACAGAACCTGTCCCTCTCCCCCGAAGAACGTGCCGCGGCATCCGGGCGGATCTTCCGCCGGGTAGCGGAATCGGAGCCTTTCGGGACGGCGCGGTGCGTGGCGTTTTTCTGTGCCCTGCCCGACGAACCCGAGACGGAGGAGGCGCTTGCCCGGTGGGGCTCCGCCAGGCGGATCGTCGTCCCCCGGGTCGGGGGCGACGCGATGCGGTTCTTCGATTACGTGCCCGGGGCACTCCGTGCGGGGGCCTTCAGGATCGCCGAACCGGACGGGGACGCAATGCCGTGCGAACCGTCCGAAATAGATTTGATCGTCGTTCCTGGAACGGCATTTACGCAAGCCGGTGCCCGCATGGGCCGCGGCCGCGGGTTTTATGACAAATACCTCTCGCAGCCCGGGTTCCGGGGCGTGAAGGTCGGGGTCTGCTACGCCCACCAGCTGGTCGGGGCACTGCCCGTCGAACCGCACGACGTATTTATGGATTATGTAATTACAAATGGATGAATGCCATGCAGACAGGAGAATTTGTCGCCGCTTTCCGCGAGGCTTTCGGCCCGGTGCCGGAGCTGCCCCTGCTGTTTCGCTATACGGACGAACCGCTGCGCCCCGCCGCAAAGGCGGGCGGGTGTTTTTTCAAGGCGTTGGCCGAGGCGCGTGACGGGCGGCCCGTGGGGCTCAACGCCTCGAATATCGGTTGCGGGGGCGGCAAGTTCTATACGGGTTTCAGCCCCATGCCGGAATTCGTCCCGCAGTTCGTCTCGCTCAAGGAGCGTTATAAGCAGACGCCCGAAATGGTGCTGGACTTCATCGCTGCGCTCGACCTGCGGCCGGGGCCGAAGGCGTGGCTCGAGTTCGTGCGTGTGGATGCGGCGGGGACGTTCGACGGGGCGGAAGGCGTGCTATTCTTCGCTACGCCAGACGTCTTGGCGGGGCTCGTGACATGGGCCGGGTTCGACAACGACGCCCCGGATGCCGTTGCGGCGCCGTTCGGCTCGGGATGCAGTACCGTGGTGTCGCAGGCCGTGCGGGAAAACCGTAACGGCGGCCACAGATGTTTCCTGGGGCTGTTCCATCCTTCGGTGCGCCCGTGGGTCGGTGCGGACGAATTGTGTTTCGTTATTCCGATGTCGCGTTTTGCCGGGATGTGCGGCACGATGCGTGCAAGCTGTCTGTTCGGAACCCATGCGTGGGATAAAGTCCGGGAGCGGATAAACAAGATGAATTTATGAAAAAAAGAAGGGCTGCGCTGGTGCTTGCGGGCGGCGGCGCGCGTGGTGTTGCCCATATCGGGGCGATCGAGGAGTTGGAGAGTCAGGGATTCGAGGTGCATGCTGTGGCCGGCACTTCGATGGGGGCGTTGGTCGGGGGCATGTATGCCTCGGGGCATCTCGAACCCTTCAAGGAGTGGATGTATACGCTCGACAAGTATAAGGTTTTCGGGCTGGTCGATTTTGCGCTGAGCACCGAGGGACTCGTCAAGGGCGACCGCGTGATGCGGGCCATGAAGGAGCTGGTGCCCGACGTGAAGATCGAGAAGATGCCGCTGCCGTTCGCCGCGGTTGCCGCCGACCTGCTGACGGGGCGCGAAGTCGTGCTCGACAGGGGAGGCTTGTACGATGCCATCCGGGCGTCTATCTCCATCCCGTCGGTATTCCGTCCCGTACGCCGGGGGAACCAGGTGCTGGTCGACGGCGGTACGGTCAATCCGCTGCCGTTGAACCGGGTGCGCCGTGAACCGGGCGACGTCCTGGTCGCCGTGGATGTGAGCGCCCCGTTCTCGGAGGAGATGGCCGTCCGCAACAAGGCTTCGCTGAACTATTATAAGGTGATTACCGCCTCGTCGGAGATCATGCAGCAGCATATCGCACGCCTGATGTGCAAGCTTTACAAGCCCGACCTGCTGATAGAGATGCCTGCCGACCGTTTCGGGATTTTTGAATTCTACCGCGCCCGGGAAATTGTCGAGGCCGGCCGCATGGCGACGCGTGCCGCACTGGAGCGTAGCCTCGTCGAAGCGGGATAGACTGGGGGCGAGGAAAATCGGATGGGCTATGGCATGATTTTTGTTTGAGGATAAAAAGATTGCGACGGCCCGTGATTTTGAAGAATTCAAAAGTAGTGACGCAACTTCACACAGATTTGAGGGGCCGTCGCAATATTTAAACGCAAAAACATCCGGGGCGGGGAAATAAGTTCATCCCCTGAGAAATGCTTTCGTAATCTCTATATTGCAAAGATAAATAAAGTTTCCGATAAACCAATGCCATTGCCCGATTATGGTATGGGTGCGCCTAAAATATGGAAAGGGAGGGTGCGTTTGTTGCCGCAGGCTGTCTTTTTTGCGTACTCCAAGTGTCTTTATGCCCGGTTCGGCAGAATTTTCGGGCGTCCTGATAAGAAAAACCCGGCCTGAAAAGGTCGGGTTTCCCGTTCGTTTACCGCCGATCCTTGTCGTACACATAGGCCGCGATACGGTGGGTGCGCCCGCCGATCGGTACGCCGATGCCCAGCGTGACGTTCATCACGCTCTGCTTGATGGGGATGAACTGGGGCGTATGCTTGGCCGTGACGATGTCCGTGGCAAGGTAGAAATTGATCCAGCTGGGGTTCAGGTTCAGCGCCAGCCCCACGGCGCCGCCGCGGTTGTCGATCACCGAATAGCTGCCCGTGACGGTAAACCAGCGGATCGGGTGGAAATTGACCGACCCGGTGATGTTGTGCAGGGTCTTGTATTCCCACACGCGGGCCGTATACAACAGGCCGATGCCGATCTTATGGCGCCATACCTCGTATTCGAGGCCGGCGTTGATCGAGGCGCGCAGCATGCGCGATACGCTCTTGGCCGCGCCCTTGTGGAACTCCAGTACGTCGATGTCGAAGTCGGGCGACTCGGTGCCGTCCTCGGTGACCGTCACGCCCGTGAAGGATAGCTCCTTCGCCGAATAACCCGTTACGTTCTTGTTCTTGCTCCAGCCGATGAAGCCCAGGTCGTTCACCGCCAGCGATGCCTGCAGGTTGGGCAGGATGTCGTACGTGGCTCCGAAGTCGACCGCGAAGCCGTAGCCGGCGGGCGAGGTGGGCTTGAGGCTGATGTCGTCCATCTTGTAGACCTCTTCGCCGTGGTCGTTGAGTTCGGTCTTGACGTCGAGCCCTGCGGCCGTGATGTCCAGCCCGCCCGCGGCGTTGATCAGCCAGCGTTCCTCGTTGTGCGATACGTTGAATTGCGTGAAATACATCCGCGCACGTGCCACGCCCATCAGGAATTTTGCCCGCACACCGATGTATAACTTGTCGTCGAGCAGCGGAAAAGAGTAGTTGAAACCCGCTTCGAGATAGCTGTCGGCCGTGATGCCGATGTCGCTGATGTCGCCGCTATTGCCGCGTTTCAGGAAGTCGAAGAGCGAGTAGGGCAGGGTGGCGTCGGTCGTGACGCGGGCGTTGAGGTCGAACGACCAGAAATTCTTGTGGTTGCGGGTGAAGGCGCCGAACCCGATGAGGTTTACGCGCGTGTCGAGACCCAGGAGGTTGTCGGCTTTGAGTCCCGAAAGGGCGTCGGCCGTCGATACGGAGCTGTCGAGCAGTGTGACGAGTTTTCCGTTGCGCGGATAGAGTATTTTGTCGATCGAGAGGTTGCCGCTCACGTTGATGTCCAGTCCGCCCAGCCCGGGGATGTTGACATAGCCGCGTAAGGGGGCGAAAGCCGGGTTGAACTGGCTGCGGAGGGTAGACCCCTCCATGAAATAGGCCGTCGGGTTCTGTGCCGCGGCGCCGGATGCCAGCAGCAGCGTGAATAGGAATGCGTATATTTTTTTCATGTTCTGTGCCGGATTAGAGGTTGAGCTTCAGGCCGCCGCGCTTGATCAGGCGCAGGGTGATGACGATTTGCTGATCGGACGTGAAATCGTAGCCCGGATAGTATTTCTCCAGCGAGACGGGGAGGATGATCTCGGCACCCTCGATGATCTGCCGCAGGTCGCTTTCGAAAAGTTGCGTCTCCCTGATCTCGTTCGTTTTGCCGGGTTCGACCGTTACGTCGAACCGGACGTTCGTAGGCGAGAAATAGGGCACGAGCCGCAGGCTCACGGGCAGGGCGCTCGTGATGCTGCCGTAGAGGTGCAGCGTGTTTTTGGGGTTGGGGGTGCCTTCACTGTCGAGGTTCTCGCAGAGCATGTCCACCACGTCGCCGCCGATGTCGATCTTACCGATGTCGTAGGTTACATCCTGGACTTTGAGCTCTGTCAGGTAGCTGCCGGCCAGGGATTTGACCTCGCCCGAAAGCCGGTCGTGCAGCATCGGCATATTGCGGAACGCCTCGATGAAGACCGGTTTGAAATCTGCCGGATCCGTATTCGGGGGGAGCAGGGGCAGGAAGGTCGAGAGGTATTTTTCCGCCAGCAGGTCGGCGACGGCGGTGATCTTGGCATCGTCGTCCATCATCTGGTCGATCAGTGCATCGAGCAGCGGCGTGATTGTCTCCGGGGTGTTCTGGAGTTCCCGCAGGTCGACGTATGCGGCGTTTCCGGGCAGGGGCGAGGGAAGCCAGATGTCCGCTTCGTCGAAGAGCGTTTTGATGTCCGCACCTCCTTCGTTCAGTTCACTCATACTTACGTATACCGTGGCCAGCGGCAGCCGGTATTCCGAGTCCTCGTCGCCGATGGTGACATCGTCCGTGTTCACGTTCGACAGGTCGTAAGCGTTGTCGATACAGGACGATGCGAGTGCTGCGGCGAAGAGAAAAGGTAAAAATTTTCTCATAGGGTTTGGGTTTGTTTTCAATGTGCCGCAAATATATGCCGTTCCGACGAATAAAACAAAAAATCGGACGTTTTAGTTTATGCGTGTGTCAAATGCGGCCATCTCTGCGTGCGCCGGAAGCATGCCGGAGGAGATGGCGCGTTTTGTGAAATAATTGCTACATTTGCACTGCGATTATCGCTATGGCGGGAACCGAAAAAAACAATCTCAGAGAGCAGGTGGCGATGCTGCCGCAGTCGCCGGGCGTCTACCAGTTCGTAGACCGCTCGGGGACGATCATCTACGTCGGTAAGGCCAAGAGCCTGCGCAAGCGGGTTTCATCCTATTTCGTGCAGAGCAAGGAGCACAGCCCCAAGGTTCGCGTGCTGGTGAAGCAGATCGCCGAGATCCGCCATATCGTCGTGGACAGCGAAACCGACGCCCTGTTGCTGGAAAACTCGCTCATCAAGACCCTCCAGCCGCGGTACAATATCCTGCTCAAAGACGATAAGACCTATCCCTGGATCGTGGTGCGCCGCGAGCATTTCCCGCGCGTGCAGTCGACGCGGCAACTGAACCGCGACGGGTCGCAGTACTTCGGCCCCTACGGATCGGTGGTGATGCAGCACAGCGTGCTGGATTTCATCCGCGAGGTGGTTCCCTTGCGTACCTGCAAGCTCAACCTCGCCCCCGAGCAGATCGCCAAGGGGAAATATACGGTCTGCCTGCAATACCACCTGGGCAACTGCAAAGGCCCCTGCATCGGGGCGCAGGGCGAAGGGGAATACGGCCGGCTCGTCGACATGGTCGTCGCGGTGCTCAAGGGCGACCTGCGCCCCGTGCGTAGCTACCTCGAACAGGAGATGCAGCGCGCTGCCGGGGAATTGAAATTCGAATTGGCGCAGCGCTACAAGCAGCGCCTCGATGCGCTGGACAACTATGCGGGCAAGTCGGTGATCGTCAGTGCGAAGATCGTCGACGTGGATGTTTTTTCGCTGCTTCCGGACGACGATGTGGCCTATTGCAATTTCGTGCGTATCCGCCACGGGTCGGTCGTGGGCGTTTATACCGTGAAACTCAAGACGGGTGTCGGGGGCGACGAACGCGACATGCTGACGCTGGCCATCCAGCATGTCGTCGAGCATATTGCCGGGACGCTGGCCCGTGAGGTCATCGTACCGTTCCTGCCTTCGACGACGCTGCTGTTCGACGGTGTGACCTTCACGGTGCCCAAGCGCGGCGAAAAGCTCGAACTGCTCGAATTCTCGCAGAAGAGCGCCCGTATCTATCGCGCCGAGCAGCTCAAGAACCTGGAAATCAAGAATCCCGAACGATATACCGAGCGGTTGATGAATGCCCTGCAAAAGGAATTGCGCCTCGACCGCCAGCCGCGGCACATCGAATGCTTCGACAACTCCAATCTGCAGGGGGCCCATCCGGTAGCCTCGTGCGTGGTGTTCCGCGACGGAAAACCCGCGCGCAAGGACTACCGCCATTTCAACATCAAGACCGTGGAGGGCCCCGACGATTACGCTTCGATGCGCGAGGTCGTCTTCCGGCGTTACAGCCGCCTGCAGGAGGAGGGGGCCGAGCTGCCCGATCTCATTATTGCTGACGGCGGGAAGGGGCAGATGGGCGTCATTCACGAGGTGCTGGAGTATCTCGGGCTGGACATACCTGTCGCCGGGCTGGCTAAGAACGACCGCCACCGCACCTCCGAGTTGCTCTGCGGATTCCCGCCTGTCCTGGTCGGCATCCGTCCCACTTCGCCCCTTTTCCACTTTCTGGCGCACATCCAGGAAGAGGTGCACCGTTTCGCCGTCTCATTCCACCGTCAGAAACGCAGTAAGGCCTTTATCCATAGCGAACTGGAACAGATCGAAGGCATCGGTGACAAGACCGTCCGTACGCTGCTGCAACATTTCCGCACCGTGGCCAAGGTCAAGGCGGCACCGTTCGAGGAGTTGACAGCGCTGGTCGGCCCCGCCAAGGCGAAAAAAATCAAGGCTTTCTTTGAAAAATAACCGGATTTTTTGAAAATTGCGAAGAATCGACTATCTTTGCCCTCCCGATTCTACGGAAGAGGCTTGCCCGGATGGCGGAATCGGTAGACGCGTTGGTCTCAAACACCAATGACAGCAATGTCGTGCCGGTTCGACCCCGGCTCCGGGTACTTTTTTAATACGCCCATGATTTAATAATCAAATCATGGGCGTTTTTTATTTGCCATGAATTGGGCATTGACCCTTTCTCTGTTTGCTGTAAAGATTTTCTATTTTTTCAAAATACAAAATCAGCAAAATCTGTCTGCGGAAACCGGAGTATTGCGTTGTTATGGCAGACAACGTGCTACTAATCTCTATTATTCCGGTTCCCGCGAACAGATTGTAAACGAACGGCGGCGGGATTCAAATGCAGAAATGTTTGCAATGGTTCACCGCGACCAAAAGGCCCGCCGCCGCAGAGTTATCTTTTTTTACCCCACTTGGGGCGTATGTCGAGGAAAATCTCGAAATTCAAGCGTGGCATGGGACGAGCCAGCACCGAAAGATACTCCTCGTTAAACAGGTTTTTGACCGCGATCTTCACGGAAAAATCAGCCCAGGGTACGGCGAAAAGTTTTTCGACCGACATGTCGCTCATAAGATACGGAGGTACATATCCCGAGATCGTGTAGTCGTTGCTCGACATGGTGAAGCGTTCGCTATACCAACACCATTTGTAGAGCAGCCGCCAGCTTTTCCATGCCAGCCGCGCCGTTACCGACGCCGAGAACTCCGGTACATAGACCAGTTGTTTGCCGATGGACTCGTCGCCCTTGCTCATCGGCTCGCTCTCGTTGATCGAGGGCGTCCACGAAAAATTGCCGTCGGCACCGACTTGCCAGTCACGGTTCCAGGTTCGGTCGAAGCCCGCCTTCAATTCCACTCCGTAGGCATGTACTTTTTTGAGGTTCTTCGGCGTCCAGAAATCCTGCTTGCCTCCCAGCGGTATCCACAGAATCCAGTCGTCGATGTAGGAATCGAACCACGTCGCCTCGCCGTGAACCGCGTACCGACCCTCTTTGGCGAAGGCAAACGATACGCCGCCGTCGTAGGTGAAGCCGTGTTCGGGCTGCAGGTCGGGATTGCCGCCCGGCTGGAAGTAAAGGTCATTGAGCGTGGGGAAACGGTAGTTGCGCGAAATGGATGCCTTGGCCCGGACGTTTCCGGCTTTCGAGAGCATGTAATCGGCATAGAATGCCGGAATGAGCGGCGTCCAATCCTTGCCGTACATATCCTCTCGCAACGCCAGCGAGAGGCCCAGCCGTTCGGTAGGCGTCCACTTGGCAGTCATATAAGCAGATAGTTCCGTGCGGGCTTTGTCGTAACCGACCACCGCCTTGTCGCCCTGCTGGGTGATGATGTTGCGATCCTGATTTTTCGCGAAATGCTGGTGCAGGGCAATGTCGGCCGAGAAAAGCCATTTTTTGCCGACGTAAAATTCGCTGTTGCCCGATGCGAAAAGCGTGTTTACCTTGCTGCGCGAAGTAATCATGTAGGCCCATTCGCCGTTACCTTTGTCACGGGCGTAATCGTAGCCGAGCCATGTGTGGATGTAACCGGCTTTTGCTCCGACCTTGTATGTAGGACGCAGATGATCCCACGAGAGTACGCTGCGCAGGGTGCGTTCGCGCTGCTGGTGCAGAATATCCTTCGGATCGCCGTAATCGACGGTCGTTTGTGAAAGGCCGCGCTTGGAGGTGAGAAACCAGGCGTTCAGCCCGAAACGGTCGCCCTTGCCGGTATTGTAATAGACCTCCTGCAAGGCGTGAAAGTCATGAAAATCGCCGTCACGGTGGGTTTCGATGGGGTGGTAGGTGTCGATAATATTTTTATCGTCGTCGTAGACATTTTCGTTCTTGTCGCGGTTGCGGTACTTGAATTCGTTGGGCGACGAGGAGTAGACCACGCGCGTCGAGGTCTGCCAATGGTCGTCGCCGTAGGTCAGCCGCAGAAATTCGTCCGTCGTCCA
>OGRA01001720.1_pt1 | contig 20041 bp, 17 predicted proteins | sample 1553351 | NCBI WGS metagenome assembly OGRA01 (sample SAMEA2580056, study PRJEB22360) | human gut metagenome | biome: human gut; feature: human-associated habitat; material: faeces | place: Denmark | collected 2008/2010
ACGGGCCATCGGGTGCTCGAGGTCAAGCGGGCGGCCGCCCGCCTTATCCGCTCGTCGACCGATTGCGGCGTGCTGATTCTGGCCGACCCGCGCCTGGTGACGAAGGGCTACGGAAAGAAGTTCTTAACGTCGCTGCCTACGAGCTCCTACCAGCGCATCGAATCGGCGCAGATCGGTCACTATCTGCAACTGTGGCGCGCACGTCACGAGCGGCGGCGCTAAAGCGGACAGACGAGGGTTTTTGCCATATCGCACAGACGCTTTGACAGGGCGGGGTCATCCAAGATACGGATGGCTCCGCCCGCTGCGATTACCTGGCTCAGTAGCCAACGCTCGGAGCCGTAATGCACGGTTACCGTTGCCATGTCTGCCCCGCTGTGCTCGATTAGAGTGATGCCGGCCCAGTCCAGATGCTCCGCCATATCGAATGGCATCAGGAGCTTTGCGCTACGCTGTGTCCGGGCAAGGGAATCGCGGAGGGATGCAACGTCCGGTGCGTGAGGCACGACGGAGTCTTCCGTCAAGGCGAGTCCCTCGATTTTATCCATGCGATAGGTGCGCTGCTCATCGACTGTGATGTCCCAGGCAATCAGGTATGTTTGGTCGCCGTTTGCCGTAATGCGCAAGGGATCGACCAGGCGCTCGCGTGGCCGTGCATCGTCCATCGAGCGATACGAGATGCGGCAACGAACGCCGTCCTGAATGGCGCAGCTCAGCTGCTGCCAGTGCGACCCGTGGTTGACGGTGTCAAAGACGCGCTGGTTATAGCCGAGCTCTTCGGGTAGAAGGGCATGTCGAATCCGAGCTGCCGTCTGCGGCTCGATCCCCAACGATTCAAGTTCATGGTTGAGCACAGCGCCTTCGGCGGCACTCAGGCGCAGCGGTAGCACACGTCCGGCGTCACCGGTGAGAACCACACGCTCGCCGTGGCATTCGCAGATGATGCGCGCACCCGATTCTCGGTCCGCGAGCGTCGAGACGATCTCGAGAATCTCGTCGATCGATACTCCCGTGATGTCAAAGCGGCCGCAAATTTCGGTTCGTGTCATGCCGCTCTCGCCGGCGGCGTAGAGGGCCTCCATGATGTCGATGGCGCGCGAGAGTCTCTGCTCGCTGGTGAGTTTACGCACGGGCATGCTCGTGCACCGTCCTTTCAATGAGGTGGTTCCACGCCTGCTTGAGCGATTTGGGGGCCATGGGCCTCATGCCGTCCATGGCGTGGGCCATGCAAAATGAGGCGGCGGCTTCAAGGTCGCGCACGTCAACGGTCCAGATCCATCCCGCATCGGTGTGTGCGAGCTCACCTCGCCCGCGCGTGAGGCCGTTGATCATATCGATCTGCGTCTGAGGGGCGAACGAGAACGTGGCTGCAACGGGCGGTCGGTCGGCGAAATCGAATTCAAAGAACAGATAGTCGTTGAGATTGAAGTCCGCAGGGATGGCGTAGGCCTTCGAAGGACGCCAAGCGCGAACGATACGGTCGCAGCGGAATGTCCTGATGTCGTCGGTAACATTGTCGAGGCCGCAGAAATACGCCACGCCCTCGCGTTCGAACATGCCGTAGACACAGACGGTACGTTCTTTCTGCTCGCCGCGTCCGTTCTGATATAAAAATCGCAGCGCGCATCGCTCGGCAAAGGCGCTCCATACCGCATCGACGGTGGGAGAGCGGCGGATCGGCACCTCGTCCACCGTCGTCCTACCGGTGAGGTAGGCAATCTTGGAGCGAATATTCGGGGAATATCGGCAAGCGGTGCGGCAAAAGTGGATGAGCCGGCTGCTAGCGTCTGGTCGATGGCGTTGAGCAGGATATCGGCGTCGTCTGCGGTGATAAGGCCGCCTGCTGCAAAGGTGTGCTCGCGGTCGATTGTCCACGAGCTTTCCTCGGTCTCCTGCGCGCCGGCGGGGCGAACCTCCTTGATTAAGATGCCATGCTCGAGCAGTTTGTCACGATCGCGCCGAAACTTGCGCTTATCCGAGTCGATATTGCCCGAGCCATATCCCAGGTCAGAATCCAAGACGATCTGCTCGGTCGTCAGCGGTTCGGGGGAGCTGTTGAGCACAAAGAAAAGATTGAGGATGCGCTGAGCCGTTTTATCGAAACTGGGCTCCGAATTCCCCTTTTTAATTGTCGCGGTCGTGTCGCTTGCCGTCATAGAGTCCTCGCATGAGAAGGTGGTTTGCTGCCATGATTTTAGTCCGATATGGAGATTAGGCTATATCCTTGTCCGCTCGGGGCGTTAAGATGGCCCGAATTCGGTCGTTTGCGCTCGCTCGGGGTATACTTTCGACTATATACGGTTCTAATGTGCATGCATTGGGCCTATTTGTCGGATTATGGATGTGGAGCGCACATGGCGAACACCCAGAACTATATTAACCACCTGCTGCAGAACACCGGCATTACGCCGGCATGCAGCGAAGAAGAGCGCTTGGCTGCCGAGGATATCGCTCAGATCTTCCGCAACCACGGCTTTGACCCCGAGGTTCAGGAGTTCAATGCCCCGGCGCCCAGTAGGTTGGCATTTGCCGTCACCGGTATTCTTGCGTTTGCCGGCGCCCTGCTGATGGGCGTCGGCGGCGGTATCGGCTTGGTCGGCACCTTGCTGGCCGTTGTCGGCGCCGTTCTTTACGTGCTCGAGCGCACGGGCCACCCTGTAGTCTCGCGCCTGGGCAAGACGGGCGTGAGCCAAAATGTCATCGCCTACCACAAGGCCTCGGGCCCGCTCGCGTCTCCGCGCAACCGCCCGGTGGTCGTTGTCGCACACTACGACTCTCCCCGTGCTGAGCTGCTCGCCCGCGAGCCCTATGCTTCGTATCGTGCGCTCATCGCCAAGCTGTTGCCCGTTGCCACGGTTGCCCCTGCTGCCGTTGCCATCCTGCGTATCCTGCCGCTCCCCGGCGCGCTCAAGGTTCTGCTGTGGATTGTTGCGATCCTCGCTTCCCTCGTTGCACTTGCCAACGCGGCAAACATCATCTCTAACCGCCACATTCTTCCCTATACGTCCGGCGCGGTGTGCAACAAGTCTTCTGTCGCCGCTATGCTCGGCGTTATGGACAACGTTGCTCCCTTCCAGGGCGAAAACGAGTTTCCCGACGATGTTCCGTTCGATACCTATTTTGGGGAGCAGAAGCGTCGTGCCGAGGAAATGGCGCGCGCGGCGGCGGAGTATGCCGCGGCCCAGCAGCAAAACGACTACGGCAACACCATTGAGTATGAAGAGCCTACCTACGTCGAGGACGAGTTCGGTCAGCCGATTGCTCCCGACGCTCAGACCGAGCTCGAACAGGGTGAGGCTTTCGACGAGCAGATCGAGGGCTTTGAGGGTGCGTCTGCTGACGAGACGCTGATTGGCGCCATCGTGCCCGAGGATCAGAATCAGGCTGTCCAGGCCGAAGAGTTCAATGACGAGGTTCCCGCTGCTGAGCCGGCGGAGGAGCCTGCCGCGGCTGAGCCCGAGCCCAAGCTCTATCGCAATGCCGCCGGCAACATCCGCTTTGGTTCGGATGCCATCCGTGCGCTCGGAATGCTTCCCGAGTCCTGCACGCTCGATTACGAGGAGGGCGAGGAGCCGACGTTTGAGCCCGAGCCTGCCCCCGTTGTCACCGTGGATGATGAGTCTGCCGCGGTTACCGCTGCCGTTGCCGAGCCCGAGGCGGTGTCCGCGATCGATCCCGCGGCAGGACTGGACATTTTGGCTCCCGCCGCGTCGGCGCAAGACGTTGCGGACGAGTCTGACGACGATTACGTTGAACAGCCGAGGCGCGTGTCTTACGAGAGCGATACTGATTTCTCGGCCGAGATTCCCGCGGCAACGCCCCATGCCGATATTGCATCCGCGTTCTCTTCGATTGGCGCCAGCGCTTCCAACTTCTTTAAGGGCGCGCTTGCAAAGGGCAAGAAATTTGTCGACGATTTCGAGGAGAAGCGCGCTGCCGCACGCGAGGCTGCCGAGCAGGAGGCTATCGCTCAGCAGCAGGCAACCGAGGCGGCACGTGAGCTCGCGGCGCAAGAGTTCGAGCAGAACGAGGCTATGCAGTCCGTGCCCGTCGACGCTGCCGAAGCTACAACGTCCTTTGAGTCCCAGCAACCGGCGTCCGCGGATGTTGTTGAGGCGACGACGTCTTTCGAGGCCCAGCAGCACGTCGATAGCACCATGTCGTTTGATGCCGCGAAGTTCGATTCCACGATAACGTTTGAAAAGCAAGGCACCGCGATTGCCGAGCCCCTTCCTGTTTCCGATGAACAGGGCGACGCGGTGGACGATGACGAGCCTATTGATGCTGCCGAAATCCAAGATGCCGCCGAGGACGAGCCCGTCGAGGCCAACTCTGACGAAGAGCAATACGCGGCAGCCGAGCAAGATGAGTCGACCGAGGCCGAGCAGGAGGAAGTGCCTGCGGTTTCCGAGGCTCCCGAGACAGATGAGTCGAGGCCTTACTCCACGCAGATTTTCACCATGCCGACCCCGAGTGGTTCCGGTGCCACGGTTGCCGATGTCGCTCCCACCCAGGACGAAACGGTCGATTCCCTTATGGCCCAGATTTCCTCCCAGGCATCACCGCGTCCGCAGATGAATGTTCCCGATCCGGCGTCGGCACCGTCGCCTGCGCCCTCTTCGTCTCCGCTGGCTTCGGTCCCCGATCCGTCGCTGCCGTCGATGAAGCAGGCAAACGTTGCGTCTCGCACGTCGCTGTTCGACCTTCCCGATCCCTCTGCCCAGGTCAACGACCCCTTTGCTACTGCCCAGGGTCCCGAACCCACATCGGCACCCGTTGCGCCTCCTATGCCCGTTGCGTCGGGTGCGCAGCCGATCGAGACCATTTCGGCTCCCGCCCCGGCGGCACCCAAGTCTCGTAAGCGCGGCCTGGGTGGCCTGTTCGGCCGTAAAAAGAAAAACGAGCAGGACAGCATGAGTGACTGGCTGGGCGTCGAAGACGATTACGATGCCAAGAAGTCCGGTCGCGGTATCGGTTCGTGGGATAACTTCGAGGACGATAACGATGGCTGGAAGGGCGGCGCTACGTCTTCCGATGGCGCTTCTTCCGAAGATATGCTCTCGGCTGTCGCCTCTATGGGCGATGATGAGCTGCTCGGTCACGATATCTGGTTTGTGGCAACGGGCGCCTCGGATTGTGATGGCGCCGGCATGAAGGCCTTCTTGGCTTCGCACCGCGATAAGCTCCGCGGCGTATTCTTCATCAATCTTGAATCCGTCGGCGCCGGTAGGCTTTCGGTGGTGACGGTTGAGGGCGAACAGCAGCTGCTCAAGGGCGATCGCCGCATCATGAACCTGGTCAGCAAGGTGTGCAAGTCGTTCCATGTCGATTGTGGCGCGCTCGAGATGCCCTATGCCAAGACCGATGCCTATGCCGCGCTCGAGGCGAGCCGCCGAGCCCTCACCATCGCCGGCGTGGACGGCACGCGTCTGGCTTGCGCTCGTACCGAGGACGACCTGCCCCACAATGTCAACCCGACGAACATTGCCACGGTATCCGAGGTCGTGACCGAGGTTATCCGCCGTTCGTAGACGGAGCTCTAAGGAGTCAACGTGTTTTCGTATATTAAGCGCCATTGGCCTGTCTACGTGATTTTGACCTTGATTGCCATTGCGTTAGGATTTGGGGCTGCCTACATCGTGGGTGCGAAGGGCTCGACCCCCGCCTCCGCAATCAGCGAAGAGGTGGAGCAAGAACAGAGTACGGGTGCCGATGGGATTCCTGAGTCCGAGCAGGCAATCGTTGATGGTGGATCTTCGTCTGCAGAGTAGATACGGCGATTTACATGATTGAAAGCGGGCGAGCCAGTCCCCTGGCTCGCCCGCTTTTTCATCGCGCTAGCGCTTCTTTGGGATCGACCTAAGGCGAGCGAACCATAGGGCTGCGGCACCCGAGGTCAGGAGCGCGGTGATGCAAGCGGCGATGGGAACTGATCCTGTTGCCGGTAGGTCCTGCGGTGGGGTACAGCGTTGAATGACGCTGTCCTCGTCATGCGACTCAAGTTTATCGCCGCCACCGTTGCGGCAAAGATCGACGCGTGCGCTGTTGGTGAGTGCGGTTTGGGGCGTATAAGCCGACGTTGCCTGCATGTGTACGACTGCGCCCCGAGCGTCTGTGCCAAGGATTGCTTTGGCATCGTCAAGGTCGTCGTGCTCATCTTTGAGATCATCGCGGGTCCAAGAATCCGCATCGCTTCGAGTCGTAAAGTCGGCGGCTACCGCACCGTATTCAATGCGAATGCCCGTTACGACGGTATTGGACGCAAGGTCGAGTTCTTTCGCCTCGAGTGTGGTGGATTCCGTGGTCGAGACATCCGCCTTCCAGAGGTGCCAGCCGTCGTAATCGACGAGGCGGCAATCCTCACCCAGACTTTCCCTTACTTCGTCGGACTCAAGCCAAGGATTTTCGTGCCCATCGTCAAGTGTCGCGTTTGCCGGCTCATCGACGTCTGTCGAGTCCAGCGGCGTCGTGCGATACCACACGTTGCACAGACCATTGAGGTCGCCGATGGCGACGGGGGTTTCGATTGAGACGAATCTCGCCGTATCGTCCTCGGCACACTCAAGATCATCGGTAATTGTGAACTCATCAACCCAGGTAGTTGAATCGTTTCGAGCGTCGATGGTATAGGAGAAAAGCCCATCCGTATTGGTTTGCATCGCGGCACGGTTTTTACCATCGCCGTTGGCCAACAGGCCCTTTTCGATAGGTTGGACAAGTTTCTGACGCTTGTCGACCTGCCCCTTGATCTCGATGGGCGCATCCTTCATCGCGACGGATTGGACTTCTCCCGTATCCTTTATTTCAAACGTTATCTCCTCGGCAAGGTCATAGGTCCGCGGAGACATCATTTCGCGCAACGAGTAGGTGCCGGGTGCAAGATGTTCGACGCGGTGCGGCTTGTCGGATGAGGTCCAGGAGTCTATTTCGGTTTTATCGGGACCATATAAGGTGAGCTGTGCGCCTTCCACTTCCTGCTCACCGCTTGCATCGACCTTGGAGATATCAACCTTGGTGTAATCGTCGGATACGTTAAGCCGTGCTTCTACAACGGGTGTTTTCTGGTCGGCATAAGTAAGGTCGACAATATGGGTTGTCTGATCGAGCAAGAAGCCTGCCGGCGCTTGAGTCTCGACAACCTCGTAGCGTGCGGTGCCAGATCCCAGTGGGAGGTTGTCCGCGCGTGCTTCTCCAGTTTCATCCGTCGTGACGGTCGCGACGGTCTCACCGTCGAGCGCGGCAATGCTACCGTCGGGGCGCACGATATCACCCGAGGCACGGATCTCAAAGACGGCGCCCGCGAGGCTGCTGCCGTCTACGGCATCGGTTTTAACGATCCTGATGTTTCCGGTCGCGGCGTGGTCATAATACGAGGCGATTGCAACGGGCGTTAGGTTCATGTCGGCGGGTATGTTTACCTCGATCTCTTCGCCGACAAGATAGGGCTCTTTGGCCGAGGTTTCGCGTACATAATAGGTGCCCGGCATGAGCGATTCGGGCAGTGTGACGGTGCCGGTCGCGTCAGTCGTAAAGGTGTCCATTACGTTATGTGCTGGATACCAGCAAGTTTGTGAGACAGGTTCGTGATTGCTGTCGAGGAGTTGGAAGGTGAATCCGGCTAGGGGAACAGAAGCGCCTGTTTGGGCATCGCGTTTTACAATCTGGAGATGCGTCGACAGCGCGTGGTTGTCCACAATATATTGAAGCTCGGCCCCGTCGGAAATCTGATTGGCCCCGACGGTCCATTCCCCTGCACGTTTAAAACCCTCGGGGACGGTTTCCGGAACCTCGCGAATCGTGTAGCTGGCACGGTCGTATGGGACAGCTCCGTGGACACCGGCGGGTCGCTTGCCTGTGCCGAACCATGCTTCGGGCTGATCTTTGGTGGAGGCAAAGCCATAGATGTTTGTGGTCAGTGTGCCAACAACCTGCTGAGAGCTGTTGCTGACAACCTCAAAGACAACACCACCCGCCGGCTGCTCCAGGCCGGATTGGTCGCTATTGCCGTAATCCTTGAATTTGGAAATCTCAAGGTCAAACGCAATGGGGATATCGGAAATGCGGGATTCGATCTCGACCACGCCTGAATCGCCGAGCTGGTCGGCTCCAACGGTATAGGTCCAGCTGTCGTTGGATGGCAGGTAGCCCTCGGGGGCTTTTGATTCGTAGATGGTAAAGGTTCCTAAGGGGACATCGGCGAGGGTGGCCCGACCGCTTTCGTCGGTCGTGAGGATTTGTGCCCATCCAGGGGTTGATTGCGACACACACGTGAACTCTGCTCCTGCGAGTGAAGATCCCACCTGGGGGCCGGCATTCGTCGCGGCATCGAGTTTTACGATACGCAGGTTGATGGTGCCGGGCTGTTCATCAATGGCGACCCGCCCGCCGTCATTCCCCGTGGTAAAGGCAATACGATCACGACGGGGGACATAGCCGGCCGGCGCCTTCGTTTCAACTAGGTAGTATGCCGTGTTGGGCAGGAGTGTTGCTTGCGCTCGACCGTTGCTGTCCATCTTGATGGTGCCGACACGCGCGCCGCTGGCGCTCTCAAAAATATCGAATGTTGCCCCGGTAAACTGATAGGTATTGTTTCCGCTGGTAATAACGGTGTTAGCAGACTGCTTTTGGAAGGAAACAGAGACCGCCGGCAGTACATAGAGCATGTCTTGACGTTTGCTGCCGCCCGATACGGCCCCTAGATAGCGTCGCGCGCGGTGCGGAGCGGCTTTGATGCTTCCTGATTTTGCGCTGTCGTGGAGCCACCGCGCAGCCGCCACGACTTCATTGTCGGCGGTAAAGTGTCCGCTCTTGGTTTTACCCTGAGCGGTCGTGTAGGAGTAGGTGCCGTCGACATGGGTAGTGCCGTTGAGCATCCATACGGCAAGCTGGGTGGCGGCGCGGGCGCGATCGGGTGAAAGATGGTAACCGCCAAACGACGTGGTGGTTGGATATCCGTGACAAACGATTGCCGCGAACTCGTCGTCGAGCCACACCCAGCCTTGATCAAAGTTGAGCCATGGGCCGCCCGGTTTGGTGGGGCCGGGGCGCTCCTGGTTCATGCAGTAGGCAATCGAGGTGTCTTGAGCTTCATACTTGCCGATGAAGAAGGGTCCACAATCATCGCTAATAGTGCGGAAGCCGAGCTGGTCGTAGCCATCGACGGCAAATGCGGCTCCCGGTGCCAGGCAGCCGAAAAGCAGGAAGAGGAGCAGGAGCAGCGGACCTGTTGCGATTGCGCTGTGGACAGAGTGCGTGGGTGCGTTGGACATGGCTGCTCCTTATCCCTCGTGCGTCGCACGGGGAGGCTGCGACGCGTAGGATGAGGCTACCCCCGAGGTTCATGCGGGTAAGTACCGGAGCCTGACCAAAAGCTTGCCCAATTCCTGACAAATTGAGCTCAAATACAACAATCAAGCAAAAGTGCAGGTAGAAGATAAGGAGAACAGGAAGTCAAAGGTCCTCGTCTCCACAATTGACGCGATTTTCAAACGAATCTCCACAGCTAAAACAAGTATCACCACCCTTGTATCGAACAAGACAACCGCGTTATACTAGCCAACACACAAGCGGGCATCGCCAAGTGGTAAGGCATCAGCTTCCCAAGCTGACACTCGCGGGTTCGAGTCCCGTTGCCCGCTCCATTCGAATTTCAGGCACGGTAACGTTTCGTTACCGTGCCTTTTTCAATAAAGTGCCGGGACTCGAACCCGACAGGGTGCGAGCGTTAAATAAACGCGAAGCGTTTATAGCGAGCAGGCAAGGTCGCCGATAGGCGGCCGCAGCCGGTGCGGATTTGCGAAGCAAATACGCGGACGTCCCGTTGCCCGCTCCAATTTCAAAATGTTAGGTTAATGCCCGCTGCCCATACTTGCACCTGCGCACGGTACAATGGTTGGGTTACGACCAACGTGCCAATAACCAAAAAGGAGCCGCTATGATCGATCGCTATACCCGCCCGGAGATGGGACACATCTTCTCCCTCGAGAACAAGTACGCCATTTGGCAGGAGATCGAGGTTCTGGCCTGCGAGGCCCAGGCGGAGCTCGGCAAGATCGGTATTTCCAAAGACGAGGCCCAGTGGATCCGCGACCATGCCAACTTTGAGAAGGCGAAGGTCGATGAGATCGAGGAAGTCACGCGCCACGACGTCATTGCCTTCCTGACCAACATGAAGGAATACATCGATGCCGATGTTCCCGAGGGCGACCCCAAGCCCAGCCGCTGGGTTCACTATGGCATGACCAGCTCCGATCTGGGCGACACAGCCCTGTGCTACCAGCTCACCCAGGCCTGTGACCTGATTATCGAGGACGTCAAGAAGCTCGGCGAGATTTGCAAGCGTCGCGCTTTCGAGGAACGCAATACGCTCTGTGCCGGCCGCACTCATGGCATCCACGCCGAGCCGATGACCTTCGGCATGAAGTTTGGCTCTTGGGCCTGGGAGCTCAAGCGCGATCTGGATCGTCTTGAGGACGCCCGCAAGAACGTTGCCTTTGGTGCCATCTCGGGCGCTGTCGGCACGTACAGCTCCATCGAGCCGTTTGTCGAGGAATATGTCTGCGAGCACCTGGGCCTGGTTCACGACCCGCTGTCCACGCAGGTTATTAGCCGCGATCATCACGCCTACCTCGCCGGCGTTCTTGCCACCACCGCGGCCACCTGTGAGCGCATCGCTACCGAGGTCCGCAATCTGCAGAAGACCGATACACTCGAGGCCGAGGAACCGTTCCGTAAGGGTCAAAAGGGCAGCTCCGCCATGCCGCACAAGCGCAACCCCATCACCATGGAGAAGGTCTGCGGCCTGTCGCGCGTCGTGAAGGCCAACGCGCAGGTTGCCTTCGACAACGTCGCCCTGTGGCACGAGCGTGACATTTCGCACTCCTCTGCCGAGCGCGTCGCCCAGGCCGATAGCTTCATCGCGCTCGACCACATGTTCCAGTGCCTCATCCGCGTTATCGACGGCCTGCAGCTGTATCCCGCTCGCATGATGGCCAACCTCAACAAGACGCGCGGCCTCATCTTCTCCTCCAAGGTGCTGCTCGCCCTCGTCGACACGGGCATCACCCGCGAGGACGCGTACGCCATTGTGCAGGAGAACGCCATGGCAACCTGGCACGAGGTACAGGATTGTGTCTCCGGCCCCACCTTTAAGGAGCGTCTCGAGGCCGACCCGCGCTGCACCGTCAGCCAGGAGAAGCTCGACGAGATCTTTGATCCGTGGGACTTCCTCACCCGTATCGACACAGTCTTTGATCGTCTGGAGCAGCTGAGCTTCGAGTAGGTTCGGGCATAACGTTAGCTTTTTAGGGCGCTTTGCTGGTAATGTGTGTTGCCGGCAAAGCGCCTCGTTGCATTTAGGGAAAGACGGGGATAATAGTCGTCTCGAATAACATTCTGAGAGGGGATCGCATGATTTCGTTTGATTACAAGCCTCAGGGCGTGTGTGCTCGCAATATTCACCTTGACCTTTCCGATGACGGCAACAAGGTGATGGGCGTTGAGTTTACCGGCGGCTGCGACGGCAATCTCAAGGCTATCTCCAAGCTGGTCGAGGGCGCTCCTGCCGATCGCGTAATCGAGGTTCTCGCCGGTAATACCTGCGGTATGAAAAAGACCTCCTGCGCCGACCAGCTTACACGCGCTATCGAGGCCGCTCGCGCCGAGATCGCCTAATGGGTATCGCCGATCACATCAAGAACGGAATATCGCGTCGCGGCTTTGTACTCGGTGGGGCTGCCGCGGGCGCTGCCACGGTGCTTGCCGGATGCTCGAAAAAAACGGGCACCAGCGATGATGCCGCCGGTGAGCCGCAGGTTATCAAGGACGATTCCAAAATCATCTCGATTACGGATGAGTACGAGGCAGTCGACATCGATCTTGAGCCGGCGGCGTCGTGGACGCTGCCGCTGGGTACGCTGCTGTACTACTGCGACGGCGATTACGCCGCGGCGATGATGGCGCCCGCATCGGCACTGCACGCCAACACACTCGGTGTGCTCAACCTGGGCGATGGCTCGCTTACCACATTAATCGAAGATCCTGTCGAGGGCACGGGATATGCATTCTACGATGTCCGTGCCGGCGACGGCGTATTCGCGTGGGTTGAGATGAACTTTGCCAATTCATCGTGGAAGCTCTACGCTCAAAATCTGTCGGGCGCTTCGCTCTCTGGCGATGTGGCTGAGCTCGATCGAGGTGGCAAGGACTATGATCCGCCACTGTTTACGGCGTTCGGGTCATCGGTTATCTGGTATAAAATGCCTTCGGCAGGCGGCAATAAAACGAGTAGTGATTCGTTTTGCTATCGTCGCTCGCTTGATGAATCCAAGGCCGAGGTAATTTGGAAATCGACGGGCCGCTTTGCATCGGCCCCGCGCGCGAGCGACGGCATTTTGACCATCTCGCCGCGTGTCCGCAACGACGAGGGCGTCTACTACGGCATAACGGCAATCGATCTGACCGACGGCAACAACACCAAGCGTGCCCAGCTGGTCCTCCCTTCGTCAGTTTCGCCTTTCGAGGCCGTATATATGGGCGATACCTTCGTGTTTTCTATCGAGGCGGCCTATAGTGGCGTGGGCAGCCTGGGCAATATGGGCACGTATATCGGTAATGAGGGAGGGCCGTACCTCTTCCTGTCACGCGAGCCGCTCGCATGTGCGGCTGGCAAGAAGAATAAATACCTTGTTAAGGTACAGGCGTCGCATTTCCTGATCGACACCTCTGCCAAGACCTATGGCTCACTGCTGTCGCCCGACCGCGCTTTGGAGTATGGCGATTATCCAGCTACGGCGGGAAAATCGGACTCATTCCTTACGTACGCCACGGTGCGCAACAGCCAGGGTATACCAGAGACGGTCACTGCACGCCTATTCTCTCTTTAAGCTTAGAGGGGTTAAAAAGGCGCCAACAGGGGAATAAGCGCGTTGTAATTGTGAGTACCGCCCGCCGAGCTGCCGCGTCATAGCGGCATCCGGCGGGCTCAGGTGCGTTAAAATGGGCTTGTTCTTAGCTAATTGAGACAGGGGGGCCGTGTTATGGCTTCAGATGCAAAAAAGATTCTGCTGGTCGAGGATGAGAAGGCAATCCGTGACGCCGTCGCTGCCTATCTCGAGCGCGAAGGCTACTGGGTTGTGGGCGTCGGCGACGGCCAGTCCGCGATCGAGGAGTTCGAGAAGCATCAGTTCGACCTGGTCGTGCTCGACCTTATGCTCCCCAAGATTCCCGGCGAGCGCGTTTGCCGCACCATTCGCGATACCTCGGATGTCCCCATCATCATGCTGACGGCTAAGGGCGAGATCGAGGACCGTATTATCGGTCTTGAGCTCGGCGCCGACGACTATCTGATTAAGCCGTTCTCGCCGCGCGAGCTCGTCGCCCGCGTTCGCGCTCTGTTCCGCCGTGCCCATCAGGCCGACGAGCCCGCCGTCGAGGTGCTCGACTTCGGCGATCTGGTCATCGATATCTCGGGCCACAAGATCTTGGTCGAGGGCAAGGAAGTCGATCTGACGGCTTCCGAGTTCAAGCTGCTCACCACGCTTGCCCGCCATCCCGGCCGTGTGTATAACCGCATGGAGCTGGTCGAGAAAGTGCTCGGGTATGACTTTGAGGGCTATGAGCGCACCATCGATAGCCACGTGAAGAATCTTCGCGCCAAGCTGGGCGATGATCCTAAGAAGCCCAAGTGGCTCTACACCGTCCATGGTGTCGGCTATCGCTTCGAGGCTCCGGCCAAGACCGATAAGTCGGACGAGAAATAGGGAAATCACATATGACACCTGCGCGCTTTGAAATCGGACAAAAGCACAAGCAGGAGAGCGAGGCGGGTTCCAAGGCTAGTTGGAACACGCCTCGTTCCGATTCACGGCCAACGATGAGCTATCCCTCGCGCATGGCACTTGCTTTTGCTCTGACATCGCTCATGACGGTATTGGTGCTGGTGGGCGTTGTCTCTGTTGTGTGGGGCACGGTCTTTTCGGATTACACACGCTCCAATATCGTCGAAATCGCAAATTCCGCTGCCGAGAAGTTGGCAACCTCATATGAGGAAAACGGCTCTTGGACCGCGGGAGAACTGCGCACGGTCGCAACGTCGAGTTTGGTTTCCGACGATCTGGGTATGCAGGTCGTCAATAAAAAGGGCATGATCGTTTATGACGATTCCTGGCCCTCGGCAAGCGCCACCGCCGATGTACGCGAAAACCAGGCTACGACCGACGACACGAGCGGCAAGAGGGCATCGCATAGCCCGGTCTCGTCTGCTCCAACCGACTCCGATAGCGTTGCTAACGTCGAGATTGTAACGTCTTCCGGCGAGCATGTCGGACAGGTAAAGCTGTGGGCCATCGGCTCCGACGCGCTGCTCACCAAGGCGGACTCTGCGTTTAGGGAGAAGACCTTTAACGCCATGGCCCTCGCCGCGGTTGTTGCAATCTGCATTTCGGTCGTTATCGGATCGCTCGTGTCGCGCATGCTCACCAAGCCGATTCATCGCATCACCAGTACCGCAAAGCAAATCCGTGACGGCGACCTGTCGGCTCGCACGGGACTGCGCGGTGATGACGAGATCGATCAGCTGGGTGAGACCTTCGATGAGATGGCCACTTCGCTCGAGAAGGATATGAAACACGAGAAGCGCCTGACCTCAGACGTTGCACACGAGCTTCGCACACCGCTTATGGCCATGCTCGCAACGGTCGAGGCCATGCAAGACGGCGTGTACCCCACCGACGACGAGCACCTGGAGACGGTCGCTTCCGAGACGCGTCGCCTGGCTCGTCTGGTGCAGCAGATGCTCGACCTGTCGCGCATGGAAAACAGCACGGCTCCACTCAACCTTGAGCCGGTGGACATGGTTCCTTTCGTGCGTTCCATCGTCAATGCCCAGGAGCGCCTGTTTGTCGACCGCGATCTGCGCCTGCGTTTTGCGGATGAGACCCAGGGTCACGACGATGTCGTCGAGGCCGATCCCGACATGATCACGCAATGTGTTATCAACCTCATGAGCAACGCCATGCGCTACACCCCCGAGGGCGGTTGGGTCGTGGTGTCGGTGCTCAGTGACCGCAAGCACGTCAGCATTGCCGTTTCTGATACCGGCATCGGTATTGCCAAGGACGATCTGTCGCGCATCTTCGGGCGGTTTTGGCGCGCCGATGCCAGCCGCGCCCGCGAAGCTGGCGGCCTGGGCGTTGGCCTCGCCGTGACCAAGCAGATCGTCGAGCGTCACCATGGCTACATATCCGTGGAGTCGGAGCTTGGAAAGGGTACGACTTTTACAATTCATCTGCCCCGCGAGCACACGGCAGACGCGGCATCTACTACAATGGAGCACTAGCTTTTCGCTATTCGGTGAAGGAGGGGCCGCGTCCCTGCCGCTCCGAGTTTGCGAAAACATGCGGGAAAGAACCCGCATTTCTGTCGTATTTAGGTAAGGAGTGACTCACGTGACAACGATGGAGCGTCGTCCGGATTCCCGTGGCAAGGTTCGTGATATTTACGATGCCGGTGAAAACCTGCTGATGGTCGCCACCGACCGCATTTCTGCGTTCGACTTCATTCTTCCCGACGAGATTCCGTTTAAGGGAGAGGTGCTCAATCGCATCTCGGCATTCTGGTTCGATAAGTTTGCCGACATCGTCCCCAACCATCTCGTTTCCATCGACCCGGCGGATTTCCCCGAGGAGTTTGCCGAGTATCGTGACTACCTCGCTGGCCGCGCCATGCTGGTTAAGAAGGCCCAGACGATTCCTATCGAGTGCATCGTCCGCGGCTATCTGACCGGTTCGGGCAAGAAGACCTACGACGAGAACGGCACCGTCTGCGGCATCCAGCTGCCTGAGGGTCTGACCGAGGCCTCCAAGCTTCCTGAGCCGCTGTTCACGCCGTCCACGAAGGCCGAGATCGGTGACCACGACGAGAACATCTCGTTCGAGCGTTGCTGCGAGATCGTGGGCGAGGACATCGCCGCGCAGATTCGCGACCTGTCCCTCAAGATTTACAAGGCTGCTGCCGAGTATGCAGCGACCCGTGGCATCATCATCGCCGACACCAAGTTCGAGTTCGGTGTCATCGATGGCAAGGTCACGCTGATCGACGAGTGCCTCACGCCCGACTCCAGCCGTTTCTGGCCTGCCGCCAGCTACGAGGAGGGCAAGATTCAGCCCAGCTACGACAAGCAATTCGTCCGCAATTGGCTCAAGGCCAACTGGGATATGACGGGGGAGACCCCGCACCTGCCCGCCGAGGTCATCGATGGCACGTCCGAGCGCTATCGCGAGGCCTTCCAGATCATCACGGGCTCCCAGTTCACAAGCATGAAGGAGAACGCATAAGTGAGTACCCGTAGCGCCACGAACAAGCGCACGCAATCCCACGAGGTTACCGGGGTTGCGCGCAAGTCCGCCGCATCTGCTAAACCCGCCCGCCAGGCAGCGAGCTCCGTTCGCGTCGTGCCGGCTTCGTCTAAAGCTCGCCGCAAAGAGCTCGAGAAGGGTGAAAACCTGGAAGGCCTTTCCAAGGAGGAGAAGCGCGCCCGCAAGGCCAAACAGCGTGCTCGCGAGGATCGTATCTACACGGTGTCGAATATTCTCCTCAAGCAGGACGAGGACTACACCAAGCGCCGTCGTATCTGGTGGGCCGTGCTCGCCATCGGCATGGTACTCGTCGTGGCAATTTGGGCTTCGCTCTACTTCGCTCCCGGCGGCACGGTGTCCAGTCCCGTCCAGATGGTCGGCATCGTTTTGTCCTATGTCATCATTCTGGGTGATTTTATCTACGACTTCGTTCGTATTCGTCCCCTGCGCAACATGTACCGCACGCAGGCCGAGGGCATGTCCGAGAACAAGCTCAACGCTCTTATCGAACGCTCGGCTGCCGAGGAGGACAAGAAGGACTCCAAGAAGAAGTAGCGTTTGTATCCATACATATCGCTAAGATATAAGGCGCGTCGATTTTGCGGCGCGCCTTTTTACTGTTCTATAGATAGATGGAGTGGCACATGATTCGAGCTGCCCTGACGGTCGAAGAGGCTCTGGAGGGCATGAAGGCCCTGGAGCCCAAGATTAAAAACTACGCGCGCCTGGTCGTCCGCAAGGGCGTAAACGTCAAGCCCGGCCAGGAGGTCGTCGTTCAGTCTCCGGTCGAGTGCGCGCCGTTTGCGCGCGTGGTGGTCGCGGAGGCCTATGCTGCCGGCGCCGGCCACGTGACGGTCATTTGGGCCGATGATGCCGTGACGAGGCTCACGTACGAGCATGTCGAGAAAAGCTATTTTGAGCAGACACCCGAGTGGAAGCGCATGCAGCTGGATTCCTTGGCCCAGGATGGTGCCTGCTTTGTCTTTATCGAGGGTGCGGATCCTGCGGCCCTCAAAGGCATCGATCCAGCCAAGCCGGCCGCGGCATCAAAGGCGAGGAATACGCAGTGCAAAGTTTTCCGCCGTGGACTGGATTACAACATCAATCCGTGGTGCATCGCCGGCGCTCCGGTCGTGGCTTGGGCGCACGAGGTGTTCCCGGGAGACGCCGATGAGGTTGCAATCTATAAGCTGTGGAATGCGATTCTGCACACCGCGCGCGCCGATGGCCAGGACCCAGAGAGCGACTGGGAACTCCATGACGCCGCATTCGAAAAGAACCTGCGTTTCCTGAACGACAATCGTTTCGACTGCCTGCATTACACCGCGGCAAATGGAACCGATCTGACGATTGGCATGACGAAGGGTCACGAGTGGGCCGGCGGCAAGGGCAAGACGCCCGATGGGCACCCCTTCTTCCCCAACATTCCCACCGAGGAAGTCTTCACTTCGCCCGATCGCATGCGCGCCGACGGTATCGTGTACTCGGCCATGCCGCTCATCCACCACGGCAATAAGGTCGACGATTTTTGGATTAAATTCGAGGGCGGCCGCGTGGTGGACTACGACGCCCGCGTGGGCAAGGCAACGCTCGCAAGTATCATCGATACTGACGAGGGCGCTGCTCACCTGGGAGAGGTCGCGCTCATTTCCAAGAACACGCCGATCCGCGAAAGTGGTGTTCTGTTCTACGATACGCTCTATGACGAGAACGCTAGCTGCCATCTCGCGCTAGGTGTCGGTTTCCCCGAATGCATCGAGGGTGGGTATGACATGTCCAAGGAGGAGCTCCTGGAGCATGGTGTTAACGTCTCGAGCACGCACGTCGATTTTATGATCGGCACGGACGACATCGATATTACGGGCATTACGCCTGATGGACGTGAAGTTGTGATTTTCCAGAACGGCCAATGGAGTTGGGAATAGTCCCAGACCGTGGTACAATGCCACCCGCGGGCCGTTAGCTCAGCTGGCAGAGCAGGGGACTTTTAATCCCAAGGTCCAGGGTTCGAACCCCTGACGGCCCACCATAGAAAAGAAAGCGATCGACTCCGGTTGGTCGCTTTTTTATTGCCGCGACACGGGTTCGAACCCGTCGGGGCGCGGAGCGCCGCAGCGGCCGCCTGCGGAGCAGGCTGAACCCCCGACGGCCCACCCACGAAAGGAAAACAAAATGAAAACAGATAGATACGGAATTAGCGGCAGCACATTAAAGATAATAGCGGCCATTTCGATGGTTCTCGATCATGTAAGCAGGATCGTCCTGACCAATGGAATCATGACTCACGCATCGTACAATCAGATATCAGACGAGCAGTGGGCGATTCTAAGCGAGGCTTCGGATGTGCTTCATGTTCTTGGCAGAATTGCATTTCCCTTATTTTGCTTTTTGATAGTTGAGGGATTTTTGCATACTCATGACATAAAGAAGTACCTGCGAAATATGCTTGTCTTCGCAATCATTGCGGAGCCCATATACGATTTCGTTCAAACCGGGCAACTATTTGACCTTCGGCAACAAAATGTTATGTGTGAGCTCCTGCTTTCCTTGGTCTTTTTGATTATTCTGGAAAAGATACAAAGTCTTTCAAAATGGAAGAGGCACATCGCAGAAATTGCTCTGATTGTTTTGACAGCACTGGCAGCTGAATACACTAAACTAGATGGCGGCGTGTATGGCATTCTGCTTGTGGCTGCATTCTATTTATTCCACGACAGCAAGGCCAAGATGCTCTTTGCTGCAGTATGCGCAGTGCTCCTTTCGTCGTGCCATATAGTTGGCGGCGGATTTGAGTTTGCTACAGCTAATGTATTTAATCCTGATGTTGCTGCCGCGGTCGTTTCGTTGCTGCTTATCAATCTTTATAATGGCAAGCGAGGGCTGAAGCTGAAATACTTCTTCTACATTTTCTATCCGGCACATCTTGCTCTGCTTTATGGTGTCTCACTTATTGTTTTGAACTGTCTTTAATAACTCTCAAACAAGTCTCTGAAAGCAGAAACAAACTGACCCTAAGACTGCTTGTGAATTTCCGGAAGACCTGAGAGATGCGAGGATAGACAACGAGGGCTGCAGAAAGATGCTTCTCAGTTCTCTGGCGGATCGCACGTATCTGTATGAGAATCACTTCCGCACACTCATTAATAACAGTGATAAACACGGCAGGTCCTCAAAACATGGGGCTGTGGAGGTCGAACGATGCTTCGACAGCATGAATGGCAGCGAGAAAGTGAGTTCGGAAACATCCCTTGGATGCTCCACCATAGAACTGAAAGCGATCGACTCCGGTTGGTCGCTTTTTTGTTGCCGGTGGACGGGTTCGAACCCGAACTTCTCTATATATAAAAACGCTTGGCGAACAAAACCTGCCTTTTACCGATGGGAAACAAATGGCTGATGCTTTTGGAGTAAAGTGGCGCTCCAGAGATGACCGATGCCTTAACACCTATAAACCAGCTGGTCATCGCCAATATCAGAAGCCAATGCTTCAGTTTTAACCTCAGTGATGCGACTGAGGGACATATTCATTTGTGAACAAAATATGGAGTGCGGGATTCCCGCCCACGGGGCCCCTCCGGTCTGGCAATATATCTCCTTGCCGCGCGGCCCGGTCGGACCGGATCAGCCGCGGGGCGTGCACCTTGAGAACCGGATACTGCGAGGATGGACACTTACTTCAGTGTCGC